>Ga0272441_10000648_pt1 | contig 77641 bp, 69 predicted proteins | sample SSMProp6N_FD_193582 | JGI IMG/M metagenome (GOLD analysis project Ga0272441, IMG submission 193582) | Marine sediment archaeal communities from Little Sippewissett salt marsh, Falmouth, MA, United States - SSM-Prop-6N | ecosystem: Environmental > Aquatic > Marine > Wetlands > Sediment ...
CGGGTGGAACCGGACGCTTGACCCGGTTCGGCCTCCCGGATCGTATGTGGCGACATCGCTAGAGGTGGAGGCGGCAAGCCTGCATCTCGGCCTTGCGTGCCAGCGCTCGTGCGGCGTTACGCTTGCTAGGAACACCCAAGGACATCCTCGAGTAGGGTCCGTTCGATCTCGGTGCGTGTCGTTCCGAGGAAAGACTGCAGCGCCCCTTCGAGCGAAGCCATCTCCCGCACGCGGCGGGCCGTCCAGAATTGGCGCAGTCCGTCGAGTCCCGATATCTGCTCGATGTAGGCGAACAGCAGACCCGCTTCGGTCCGCAGGGTGTGTCGGTCGCCCAACGTCGCCGCGAGGCTCGAAAACGGGAACCATGCGCCGCTGCACGCAAGGTCACGCCCCGCGGACACGAGCTCGTCATAGGGGCTCGACAGCGCGGAAACGATCCCGATGCGCACCAGCGGCGAGGCCGGCCACCAGTTCCAGAGCCTCGGCAGCAAGCGCTCGGTGAGGTCAAATTGCACGTCGTCTCCCAAAACGAGATGCGCCGCGTGGACGTTCGTCGGATCACTTGGCCCCACATTCCGGCCGAGGTTTCGCTGCACCGAATCCGAGTAGACGAAGAGGGTCGGATGCAGGACCGCACCCTCATGCCACAGGCCGAGACGCCGCATCATCGTCTCGTAGGCCGCGCCGATCCTGAGCAAGAGATCGCTCGCATCGATCGCAGCGGACGGGGCAAACAGGTCGAATTCCGACGTCTCGTAGCGTCGCCAGCCGTCGTAGAGGCCGACCAGTCGCTCGTACTCGGCACGGATACCGGCATCGAGAGTGGCGGTCCACGCGGCTGCATCCTCGAACGCGCCGACCGACAGCGCGCAGCGGACCGCGAACGCCCGCTCCGCCAGGGGATGCTCTTCGGACCCCGACCTCCATGCCTCCACCAAGGCGTAGGCCGAGTCCACTTGGCCCGCCTCATAGAGCAAGCGGGCTCTCGTGTACGAGTCCAGCCTCTCCACATCGCCCGACTCCTCGATAGCTCGCTCCCAGTCCGCCTCAAGATCGGCCAGCTCGCGCACCGGATCGCACCGCGCAAGAACCGTCCCACATCCTCCCGGCCCCCAGATCTCTTTCAGCCGGCCAAGGCCGCCGAGGCTCTCCGCAAGGTATTGAATCAGAGAGGCCATCTCGATCACGTGAAAATCGTCCGATCGACTCGATGCGATGCTCTCCGGCATCGTGATGAGGCTTCGCATCCCAAGAAGCGAAGCAATCCCTCCTGGCGCCATCGGGCCGGTCAGCTGCTGATAGACCGTAGCCGGATATCGGCCGATCTCCTCCAGGTAGGCAAGATCATCCAAGGTGTGCCGCAAGCGATCGGGGGCGGCTTTCACCGTCAACAGGAACGGGGCCTCCGGATCGGTCGCGTAGCGGAGAAGACCGGCATAGAGAGCCTGCGAGAAACTCTCGCCCCACCCGAAGCAAAGCAGGACTTCGGCAAGCGGAGAACGCGGCGAGTCCCCCGCGAGTACGTCGAGAACGGCATCGTAGAGCGTCGTCCGCTCGAATCCGGCGCGACGCCTGAGCGTCTTCTGCATCTCGGCGACCGAGCCGTGAACGAACACATCGATCCGCTCCGGAATCTCGTTCACCGAGAGAGCGAGGAGTTGCGCCAGTTCTTCCAGCTGTCCCGACAGTTCGGTCTCGAACGCCTTGTGCGAAGCAAGGGCGTCGGACGCTTCGGCATACCAGGTCCGAAACCGCTCCCCCTCGAGGATCTCATACCCCTCCGTCTCCACCGGCTGCGCCGGCTGGAAGAGAACCTGAAGCAGGAAGAGCACCCCGACGGCAACCGCGCCGGCAGCGGCCGCTCCAGCAATCCAGACCAGCGGATTGAACCTGGATCTGCCCGCGAGTCGGATCCAGAATCGTGCCGGATGGCCCTCACGCGATCTCACAAGCGGGTCTCCTTGTGTGCCGCCACTCTCCAGTCCGGCCGCTGCGCCCGACTGCCCCAACAAGACGTAGCAGAAGTGAGCGCGCGCGGCAAATCCGGCACCAGGCGGTTCGCGCCTGAGGCGATCGCTCGCCGGCCGCGTCGGATGACGTGCCTAGGCATCTCCGCCCGTTCCCCAGACGCGTGCCACGTGCTCTTCGGGCAACCGGCGCGTACCCAGGCTAACGGAGACGATCGCGACGAGTCCGACGACGAGCCCGGGGATGAACCCATGCAGGCCAAGCGGCGAACCGAGGCTCATCCAAACGAGAGAAGTCACCAGTCCCGAGGCCATCGACGCAAGGACGCCCCACCGGGTCGTCCGCTTCCAATAAAGGCCGAAGAGGAGCGGCCAGAGGCAGGTCGATGCAATCGTCGCGCTGGCGAAGGCCATCAGCACGAGCACGAGCGCTGGAGGCCGCAGGGCAATCGCGAGCGATACCACACCGACGACCACCGACACCACACGGCTGGAACGAACCGCTTGGCGCTCGGAAAGGTCTCGGCCGAAGCCCTTCTGCATCACGTCGCGAACGACAGCGCTCGAAGTCGTCAGCAGGATGGCCGAGAAGGAGGACATCCCCGCGGCGACGACACCGGCGAGGAAAATCGCCGCACCCCATGGAGAGAGGACGGCCTTGGTCAACGTTGGGATCGCAAGATCGGCGTTTGGAAGGTCGGGATGCAGAACGCGCGCGATCGCGCCGTTGATATAGGGAAGCGCGGCCATCGCGCCGCCAATCGTCACAACGACGGTCCCGACGCGGAGCACGCGGACATCACGCATCGATACGAAACGAGCGAGCATCTGCGGCATCCCCCACACGCCGAGGCTTGTGATCAGCGCGAACGAGACCAAGCCCGCCCACCCCCAGGCGCCCGGCGTCTCGACCAGCCCGGCGTCAATCGACGCGAGGCTGAGGTTCGCCACCGACAGCCCGCCGATTGCGTCGAGCGCGGCGACCGTCAGCAGGATCAGCCCGAGCCCCATCACCCATGCCTGGAAGAAGCCCGTCCAGACCACCGCGAGGTAGCCTCCGAGCGAGACGTAGAGAATGATGATTGCCGCGGACAACAGCACCGCCACCATGTACGGCATCCCCATCAGCACCTCGAAGGCGTGCCCCATCCCCTTGAGGATGCTGACGTTGTAGACGATCAGGAAGAGCCCGATCACGAGCGCGGACAGGATCCGCGCCTCCTTCGATCGGTACCGCTCGGCGAAGAAGCCGGGAACCGTCAGCGCGCCGAGTCGCGCGGTGAAACGCCGCACCCGTTTCCCGAGAACGATCCACGCGAGCGTGCACCCGACAAGAACATTGATCGCGGCAATCCAGATCGTTCCCATCCCGAACCGGTAGCCGAAGCCGCCGCCGCCGATGATCACCACCGACGAGAAGTAGGCCGCCACGTAGGAGAGCGACGTCACCCAGGGACCAACGCTCCGGCCGCCAACGTAGAAGTCCTCGGAGCTTCGCATCCGCCGCGAAGCGATGAAGCCGACCGTAACGAGAAGCCCCATGTAGAGCGCGAGGACGAGCGCGTAGATCGCCGATTCGCTCATCGCTCGTCTTCCTCGCGCGAGCCGAGAGACCACCCGACCGCGAGCAGGATGCTCCCGGCAATCACGATCCAGGCAATGAACGTCAGCCACGGCGTATGAAACGGACCCAACCGCACCACCCCCGATCGATGCGGAAAGGATACGAACAGGGGAACAGAGGCGCCAATCGACGACCATCCGCCGCATTGACTCGCGGCGACGGGTAAGACACCATTGCCGCCGCAAGCGCCGGAACCGAAGGAGGGATCCACACGTGACGACACCGCAGCAACTGCCGACTCGAACGGTATTCCGCACATGGTGGCCGCTCGCCGCAAGCTGGATCCTGATGGCGCTCGAGGGGCCGGCGCTGAACATCGTCGTCGCACGGCTCGTCGATCCGAAGATTCATCTTGCCGCCTATGGAAGCCTCGTCTTCCCGCTTGCGCTGCTGATCGAGGCGCCGATCATTATGCTGCTCGCCGCGTCGACGGCGCTCTGCAAAGACTGGATCGCCTACCGGAGAATCCGCCGATTCATGCACATCGCGGGCGCCGCCCTGACGGTTCTCCACGTGATCGTCGCCACGACGCCACTCTATGGCCTCCTCGTGCGGGGGCTGCTCGATGTGCCCGAGGAGATCGTCGGACCCGGGAGGATCGGCCTGCTGATCATGCTGCCTTGGACGTGGGCGATCGCCTACCGCCGTTTCAACCAAGGGGTGCTGATTCGCTTCGGACACTCGATCGTCGTCGGCATCGGCACTGCGATTCGCCTCGCGGCGAACCTCAGCGTCCTTGCGATCGGATTCGCTCTGGGCTCGCTTCCAGGAACGGTCGTTGCGACGGCGGCGATCATCGCCGGGGTGCTGAGCGAGGCGGTCTATGCGGGGCTGCGTGTCCGTCCGGTGCTCCGCGCCGGCCTTCCCGCGGGAAGCCGTGAAGACTCGCTGACGTACCGTGCATTCTTCCGCTTCTACATACCGCTCTCGCTCACGTCGATCGTCTTCCTCGGGGCCCGGCCGATTCTCACTGCGGCAATCAGCCGAATGCCGGACGCGCTCGACAGCCTCGCCGTACTGCCGGTCATTACCGGGCTCGCCTTTCTCCTTCGAAGCACGGGCGTCGCATTCAGCGAGGTCGTGATCGCTCACATCGACACGCCCGGCTCGACACGCACGCTTCGGCGCTTCTCGTTCGGACTGATGTCGGCGACCACCCTCGGGATGCTCCTCGTGGCATCGACCCCCCTCTCCAGGGTCTGGTTCGGGACAATCACCGGGCTTCCGGAGAATCTCATCGGCCTCGCCAGGAGCGGGCTCTGGTTCGCGCTACTCCTTCCGGCGCTCTCGGCGCTGCAAAGCTGGTTCCAGGGAGTCATCCTTCACAGCCGCCGGACGCGAAGCATCACGGAAGCGGTACTCCTCTATCTGTTCGTGTCCAGCGCCCTCCTGATCGCCGGGATCCGTTGGGGCGCGATGGAGGGCGTCTATGTCGGACTCGCGGCGATGACGCTCGGCGAGGTGGCGCGGGCGGCGTGGCTCGGATGGCGGGGACGGCGCGCGCGGCTCGCGCTCTGGGCACGAGACAGCTCCGGGGACGGCTAACGCACTCCGATCGCGTTCCAGATTCGCTCGGCAACCTCGATTACGCTCCCATCACTGGAGACCCGCTGCACCGTGCCTCGCGGCTCGACGCCATCGAGCCGATCGATCTGCGCCTCGCGCCCATCCGCCGCAAGCCGTGCGCGGCGCGCATCCTCCGATGCTTCGAGCCAGAGGATCGCATCGAACAGGCTCCGATCGACATGCGGCGAGGTCGCGAGGAGCGCCCCCTCGATCAGTAGGACTTCGGCGCCGTCGGCTTGCTCCGCCCGGATCCGCTCGGCCAGCGCCTCGTTAACCGCCGGGTGGACGATGGCGTCCAGCTCCGCTCGCGCCTCCGACGTCGCGAACGCACGGTTCGCAAGCCGGCGCCGATCAATGGCGCCGTCTTCTCCGACAACGGCGGGACCGAACCTGTCCACGAGCCGGACAAAAGCCTCCGTACCGCGGCGATAGGCGCTCCAAGCGATCGGATCGAGGTCGATCCAACGGACGCCGGGACGCCGCGCGAGCTCTCGCCCCACCGCGCTCTTCCCGGTTCCCGGAGGTCCCGCCAAACCGATGACCTTCATGGCTCCTAGACGGTAGTCGGCACGCGGGGCGCGGGCAAGCTTGTGGCGGGGCGTGGCATTCTCTACGCTACGTTGGACCTAGCGACCCGCCAGGAGGGTACGATGAGCGAGATCGTTCGGCGCTACTACAACGGTCAGGCAGAGAAGGAGTGGGAGCGGTTGGCGTCGCCGTACAGCGGCTTCGAACTCGTCAGCACGCTGCGGCTCGTCGAGACGTACTTCCCCTCCGGCTGCAGCGTCGCAGATATCGGCGGAGGCCCTGGTCGCTACACGATCGAGCTCCTCCGGCGCGGGTACGAGGTGACGCTTCTCGACCTCTCGGACGGCGCGATCAAACTCGCGGCCGTCCGCCTGGCGGAGGCCAAGCTCGAAGCGACCGCGCTCCATCAAGCCGACGCGAGAGATCTTTCCTGTCTCGAACCGTCGAGCTTCGAGGCGGCGCTGATGCTCGGACCGATGTATCACATCGTCGAGAAAGCAGATCGTGCCCAAGCGCTCGCGGAGCTCCATCGGATCCTCCGGCCCGGGGCAGTGGCCATTGTGGGGTTCATCAATCCGTGGGGTGTGTTGCGGGGCGGGCTGCTCGAGTTTCCGCACTACTACCGTGACTACCATGACGCCGAGGCGCTGCTCGACGAGTACCTGAAGGTCGGCAGGCAGGACGTATTCACTGAATCGGCCTTTCTTACACCTCCCCAGGCGCTGGCCGAGCTTCGCGAAGCCGGATTTGCCGTCGAAACGCGGGCCGGCGTCGAGGGGTTTGCGAGCGGTACCAGAGACGCCGTGAAGGAGATCGCCGCGACGGATCCTGCGGCCTATGAGACCGTACGGCGCCTTGTCGTCGAGACATGCGATCATCCGGCCTTTCGTGACTGCACCGAGCATCTCCATGTGGTGGTTCGCCGTCTCTACGACAGGACACGCCAGACTCAGACGCGGTGAAACCTTGCGATACTGCTCGTGTACGTAGCGCGAGGTGATCACGATGAAAACCACCGCCACTCGACTCGGAATCCTTCTCGTCATCGGTCTGGTCGCCATCTCCGCGCTCGCCGTGGCGGATGGCTCCGTCGCGCCGCTGGGGATCGTCCCCACGCCGACACCCACCCCGCTGACCGTCAACATCTGGACAGACCAAGCGACCTACACGATCGGCGGCCAAGTGACGATCTACTTCTCCGTCAACCAGGCGTCGTTCATCTACATCTACGACATCCAGCCCGACGGGGTCGTCCGGCTGATCTTCCCGAACGCCTATTCGCAAGGGAACTTCGTGTCCGCGGGAACCCATTCCCTTCCGGACGGCCTGTACAAGTTCACTGTCGCGCCGCCCGTCGGAACGGAGCACCTGCAGATCTTCGCCAGCCCGGTTGATCTCGGCTTGAATCCGCCGTACTTCTCCGAGCCCTTCCCGCTGGTGGGACCCGACCCGAGCTCGGCCACGTTGGATATCCAGGTTCAGATCATGGGGATCGTGCCGGAGCCGCTCTGGGCAACTGCGTGGACGTCGTTCGAGATCATGAATGCGTATACTCCGCCGTCCTACACGTACCCGCCGTCCTACAACCCGCCGTCCTACAACCCGCCATCCTACAACCCGCCGTCCTATTCGCCGCCGTCCTCCCCCTACCCGTATCCCCCGTTCTACGGATACCCGGGAGGGACCTGGTACTGGCAGGGCGGACAGTGGATCTTCGGGATCCCGAACAGCGGTTGGTACTGGTACTTCGGATCCGATGGCCAGTGGCATTTCCGCATCGTGTTCCGATTCAACTTCGGCGGCTGAGGAATCAATTCATGGAGGCACCTGCCTCCTCGGTACCAGGCGGGAGCTCTGCATTCGTGGGGCTCCCGCTCTCTGTTCAGAGGGCGCCGGATCCCCCGCCAAGGGGCTTCTCGTAAATCCGCCAGATCTTGTAGGGAACGCCTCCGATGAAGCGCGACGCACGAAGGATGAGGTCGTTGTCTTCGAGGAGCATCGAGGCTTCACAGGTCCTGTAGCCGTTGCGAATCATGTGTTCGAGCACCCGCAGGTAGAGCACCGCATCGACCCCGAGCTTGCGAAATCTCGGTCGCACGCCGAAGAACATCAGTCGAGCGCGCGGAATCCGTCGCCGCGTGCGAAGCAGTCGGAACGCGCGGGCTAGGTCCGTGTCCCGAAGTCGATTCCAGCGCGGCCGAAGCGGAACATTCGGGTCGGGGAGCGCCCCGAACACCGCCGCGAGTTCGCCGTTCACCGTGGCGAATTGGAGCAGTCCGGGATCGGCAACGAGTTTCAGCGTATCCGCCATCGCTTCGCACTCATCGTCCGTCAACGGAAGGAACCCCCAGTTTCGCACCCAGGCCTCGTTGTAGATCCTCACGATCCTCTCGACCTCGTTGCGAACGTGCCGCAGATCGATCGGCTGGGTCTCGATCCTCCGGCGCCGTTCGATCGCCCGAACCAGTCGTCGCAACCGCTCTGGTATGTGGTCCAGCGTGTCGATGATGTACGCGACGTAGTCCTTCGCCTTTCGTAGTCCGTAGCGTTCGAGATGCTCGGCGTAGTAGGGCGGATTGTGCGTCAGCTCGACCGTCGGGGATACGTCGAAGCCGTCGATCAGCACACCTTGGTTCGCCTCGTGGGTCGCGTTGGAGTAGCCGCCGGGACCGCGGAGGACAGCCATCCCGCGGGCACACAACCAGTCGCACGCTCGGTCGAGGAGCGCCTCGGTGATCCGGTAGTCGTCAGAGACATCGAAGAACCCAAACGACCCGATCCGGGTCCCGTGGTACTCGTTGTACCGGCGGTTGACCGCGGCGGAGACGCGCCCGAGCAGTCGCTTGCCATCGCGGGCCACGAAGTGGCTGACCTCGGCCTGTTGATGGTAGGGATGATCGATTGTTAGGAGTCCTTTGATTCCAAGCAGACGGCTTCCCAACAGCTCGGCGCGCAGCGGCGGCGTCCAGTGTGGATCGCCTCGGAAGAGCTGCCACGGAACAGCCACGAAATCCCTCAACCCCGCGTCTCCAAGATCCAGCCGGTCGATCGTGAGAGCCATGCGCCTCCTTATTGCAAGGACTACGGATTATCGCCGATTGTCGGATCGAGTCGAGCCCGTTCGAGCGATCCGCTCTTGCACATGGCAGAGCAAGGCGGTATCCCTATCCCATGACAACCGACGATCAGCAAGCGAAGCGGCTTCTCCAGTGGGTGCAGCAGCAGGCCGGCATCTCACGACGGAAGGCAATGGAACTGATCGATGCGGGAGAGGTTGACGTGAATGGTGAACCCATCTGTGAGCCATTCGCTGTCTTCGATCCTTCGGAGATCGAGCGCCTCTCGCTCCGCGGGCATCCGCTCGCTCTCTCGGCGCCCGATCCTCGTGTCTACCGCTATCACAAACCGGCCGGCGTTCTCTGCAGTCACGACGACAAGTTCTACGGCAACACCGTGGGACGGATTCTCCGAATGGAGGGGTTCATCGGGTACACGTGGGTCGGACGTCTCGACCAGGACGCGGAGGGGCTCCTCCTGCTGACAAACGATGGAGACCTCGTACACCGGCTGACGCATCCTCGCTACGAAGTGGAAAAAGCCTACCGGGTCTGGCTGACGCGAATGCCGGCTCCGAAGGAAGTCGATCGGATCCTCCAGCAAATGCGCCGAGGCATCGACGATGCGGGGGATCGACTCAAGATCCTCTCGGGACGCGTCGAGGGAAAGCCGCCCCACGTCGCGCTCTCTCTGACCGAAGGGAAGAAACACGAGATCAAGCGGCTGTTTGCTCACTTCCATCTGAAGGTCAAGCGGCTCCTGCGCGTCTCGATCGCCGGCATTGAACTTGGGATTCTCCGTGAAGGTGCAATGGTCCGCCTCTCTCCCGAGGAGGCGGAGCGTGCACGACGCCGGACCACAGAGTCGCCACAAGCCTCGTAGAGACCGTTTGAACCGCTCTTGTCGCGCGCCTATCATCGGCCCATGCGCGTTGGGATCGGGCAAATCAACTCTCATGTCGGTGCGATGGGCGCGAACGCGGGGCGCATCGTCGCGCTCATCGATCAGGCCCGCGAGGCCGGATGCGATCTCGTCGTCTTCCCGGAACTGGCGATTCCCGGCTACGCGCCACTCGATCTCGTCTGGCGTCCGGGGTTCGTCGAGGCCTGCGAGGCTGAGGTGGAGCGGATTCGTGCCGCATCACGAGGCATCGGCGTCATCGTCGGATCGATCGCCGCCGAGCCCCGCCGAGACGGTGTGAATCGCGCCGACCTCTCGTCGATCGCCGACGGTGCGGAGACCGATTTCTACAACGTCGCTGTTGTGATCGACGATGCGCGTGTTCTGGCCCATATCGCGAAGTCTCACCTTCCGTGCTACGACGTGCACGACGAGTCGCGCTATTTCACTCCGAGTCCGGGCGTCGAGGTCGTCCGGTTTCGCGACAAGTCTCTCGGGATTGCCGTCTGTGAGGATCTATGGGTCACCAGCGGGCCGGCCGAGCTGCAAGCGAGCCTCGGGGCCAATTGGATCGTCAATCCGTCCGCATCGCCCTTCTATCTCGGCAAGCCGGATATACGTCGAGAGCTGCTGAAGACGCGAGCCACGGAGAACGGCGTCGGCATCCTGTTCGCGAACCTCGTCGGCGGACAGGACGATGTCGTCTTCGACGGCGGCAGCTTCGCCGTCGGGCCGGACGGTGAGCGGTTCTTCCAGGCCCCCCAGTTCGCGGAAGGCCTGTTTGCCTTCGACACCGATGAAGCTTGCGCGGAGCTTCCGGCCGACTTGCCAGCCGATGATCAGCTTCGCCAAGCGCTGGTGCTCGGCCTCCGCGACTACGTCGCGAAGAACGGCTTCACGTCAGTCCTCTTGGGACTCTCCGGCGGGATCGATTCGGCGCTCGTCTGCGCCCTCGCCTCCGAGGCACTAGGACCACAGAACGTCACCGCCGTGTACCTACCCAGTGAGTTCTCTTCCGAGGAGAGCGGTGCCGACGCCGCGGATCTCGCCAAGCGCTTCGGGGTCGAACTGCTTGAGATCCCGATCGCCGAGGCGCATGCGGTCTTTCGTGCCGCCCTTCCCGTGCCACCCTCCGGACTCGCCGACGAGAACCTTCAGCCGCGGATTCGCGCCGCACTGTGGATGGCGCTTGCCAATCAGCGGAACGCGCTTTTGCTTTGCGCCGGAAACAAGTCGGAGATCGCGCTCGGCTACAACACGCTCTACGGGGACACCTCTGGCGCTCTCGCTCCGATCGCCGATCTCTACAAGTCTGATGTGTACCGCGTTGCGAAGTCGTTCGGCGGGCGGATTCCACGCCGCGTGATCGAGAAGCCGCCATCCGCGGAGCTTCGAGCGAATCAAGCCGACGACGACGACCTCCCCGCGCCGTACTCGATCCTTGACCCTCTCCTGAAACGGCTCATCGAGGCAAACGCGTCCCGCGCACAGCTCGTAGAGCATGGATTCGACGCGGTCGTGGTCGACGATGTCCTCCGACGCTACTACGCAAGCGAGTACAAGCGCAGGCAGCTTCCGCCGGGGATCCGAGTGACGCCCAAGGCATTTGGCATCGGTCGGCGCGTGCCGATGACCAACGCCTATCGCGACTAGGCAACAGAAACGCCCCGGCACAAGGCCGGGGCGTCGACTGTGTCTGAAGCGTGTTGGTCGCCGGATTCCACCTACTCGACGGCAATCTCAATCGGTTGCTGCTTCTCTTTGATCGATTCCTTCATTGGCGCGGTGACAACGAGGATTCCGTCCTCCACCTTCGCCTTGATGCCTTCGTTCTCGATCAGGTTCTCCGGTAGCGGGAAGCAACGCTGGAAGCGCCCGTACTTGCGTCCCACGCGGAAGTAGCTCTCGCGCTCGATCTCGTCGTTGCGTTTCACCTCGCCGGAAATCGTCAGCTTGCCGTCTTCGATCGTGATCGAGATGTCGTCCTTCTTCACGCCGGGAAGTTCCGTCTCGAAGATCAGGTTCCGATCCTTCTCGTAGACGTCCGTCCTCCCGAAGCTCGGGGCGACGTCGAATCCGACGCCGTCGAAGTCACGAAACAGCTCATCCACCATCCGCGACAGGCTGCTCTCAAGAAGGAACGGCCGACGTCGTACCGCTGGAAGTGTCCGTAGCACCATGAGTATCTCCTCCTTCGTATTGTTAGCAGTCTTATATCCTGACTGCTAGTTGGCAGTTTAGCATGCTGACTGCCAGTTGTCAAGCGAAAGGATCCCCGCTAGAATGCATGTATGTTTCGCAGGGTATTGATCGCGCCGATCCGGCTCTACCAGTGGGTGATCTCGCCGCTCCTTCCGAAGCGCTGCCGCTTCTATCCGACCTGCTCGCAGTACGCGATCGAGGCGCTGCGCCGGCATGGAGCATTGAAGGGCGGATGGCTGGCCCTGAAACGCATCCTCAAGTGCCATCCGTTCCATCCCGGTGGCGTCGATCCTGTGCCTTGATCCACGCCACCGAGACAGCCGGAGCGCTCACACTGCACCTAGGTCGAACGGAATTCCTCCCACAGGCGGTCGGAAAACCCAGGCTCGCTGAGCACATCACAGGCCGTCATCGCCAGAGCCTTGGCGGCGGCGAGCATCGCCGCGGCGCCGCGCTCGGAGCCGGAGGCGTCGGTGAATTCGCGCGAGTGGCCGGCGATATCCTCCTCGCAGATCTGAACGTACGCATGGATTCCGGGAACCGCCTGGGTGACGTCACCCATGTCGGTCGATCCCATCGCGTCGTCCTTCTGCGGGTTGTGAGGCAGGCCGCTTTCGACGATGTACTGTAGGAATCGCTCGCCGAGGATCCTGTTCGGCTTCATCGCCTTGTAGGCGTGTCCTACCTCGCTCCACGTCAGCGTTGCCCCGGTCGCGAGGGCTGCACCCTCGGCGCAGCTGCGTAGCTTGCCGAGGAGTTCGTCGCGGTAGTCGTTCTCCGGCGCGCGAACGTAGAACTCGGCGGCCGCGTATTCCGGCACGATGTTCGGTTTGACGCCGCCGTGCGAGATGATCCCGTGAATGCGGGCCCCATCCTTGATGTGCTCACGCAACGCGTTGATCCCGTTGAACGTCTGGATCACGCCATCGAGGGCGTTGATCCCCTTCTCCGGGCAGCCGGAAGCGTGCGCCGGTTTGCCGGCGAATTCGATCTTCACCTCGGTGATCGCGAGGCTCCCCCGTCCGACCATCGTGTGGGAATCCGGGTGGAACATCATCGCCGCGTCGACGCCGTCGAACAGCCCGGCATCGATCATCAGGACCTTACCGCCGCCCCCCTCCTCAGCCGGCGTCCCCAAGAAGAGAAGCGTTCCCGGGAGCTGGTCCTTGATTGAACCGAGTGCGAGCGCCGCACCGAGCCCCCCCGCTGCGATCAAGTTGTGTCCGCAGGCATGGCCGATCTCGGGCAACGCGTCGTACTCGCCGAGGATGGCGACGGTCGGGCCATCGCTCTTCGCTGGATGGACGGCGACGATCGCCGTCTCCATTCCTGCCGCTCCAAGTTCGACCTCGAACCCGTCTTGAGCCAATTCGTCGGCAAGACGCTTCGAGGCCCGGACCTCTTCGAACTTGACCTCCGGATGCTCGAACAGCTCCTGACTGACCGCGCGCAGCCGCGCTTCCATCCCGTCGACCGCCTCCGCGAGTTGCTCGTGCCTCTCGCTCATCGTGCCTCCTCCATGACTTCGTTCGTGGTGTTCCTAGCTCATCGCTTCGCGCACGGCGGCCGTGGCCAGCGCATCCAGCGCGTCATGCCATGGAACCGAGAGTCCCTTCCCAGACAGCAGGGAAATCTCCGTACAGCCTGCGATCAGAGCTTCGGCGCCTTGATCACAGAGCCGACGCGCAACGCCGTCGATCCACGCTTGCGGGCCGCCCAGACCGCCGCTCGCCTTGATCCAGTGGATCGCCTTCATCACGGTCTGTTGATCCCCGATATCGGGCGTGAGGATTTCGATCCCTCGAGTCTCGCAGGCGCGGTGATAGAGTCTCATCTGGATTGTCCCCGTCGTCGCCAACAGGCCGACGCGATGCTCGTCGATCGCGGCAGCCGTCTCGCTAGGCATGTCGAGGACGGTCGCACCGACCGAGCCCCGGATGCGATCGAGGAAGGCATGTCCCGTGTTGCACGGCAGGATCAGCACCGACGCGCCGGCGGCTTCGAGCCTTCTCGCCATCGCAATCATCTTCGGCCCCGGATCGGGTCCCCCATGAAGGATCGCCGCGGTGCGGTCGGGAACGCTCGGATCACTGTCGACGAGGACGTGGAGATGCTCTTGATCGGCGGACGCCGGCGTCGCGAGGATCACGCGGCGGAAGCACTCGGCCGCCGCGAGCGGCCCCATGCCTCCGATGATCCCCACAATCTCTCTCGCCACCATTCCCCCAGTGCTCCGCGCTCGACTCAGGGTACCCCCGAATTCAAGGGCCTGCAATCCGGGGCGGCATCGCTCGTCCCCTCGTAGATCACGAGCGCCGAGGCGACCCGGCACGGCGGTGATGCACCGAGAATGTCGGTGTAGTCGGACAGCTCGAAGTGGTGGATCCAGGCCCGTGCCGGTCCCAGAATCTCGGATAGAACGGGCAGAATCTCCCGCTGGTCGTTGTGCAGGGCTTCGAGCGACAGCCTGTGTGCGAGGGTCCACTCTCGCTTCCGAAGGCCTGCCTCGAGCATCTGCTCGACGGAGGAGCGAAGTCGATCGGTCAGCTCATCGAGCGGTTCCGACGGGTCGGCCTCCGGCTGACCGTACGCAGTCCCGTAGTGCACCAGATCACCCGTCGTGACGATGGCTGTCCGCCCGTCGTCCGCCGTTGCCGCCTTGCGGATCCATGCAGCCAGGCGCTCCGCCACCGCAAACGTCCGATCAAGCGGATCGCGTGTCAGTCCGATGTACAACGGGAGGACCGGCAGCGGGCGGACACCGCGAAGATCGGCCGCGCGCCGCATCAACGCGAGGAACGTGTCGAGCGAGAACTCCTTGACGAGATGGCCGCCCCGATCGACGCGAACTGGGGTGCTCGTATCCTCGATGCTCTGCAGCACTGTCAGGTCACCGAACGGCGTCCCTACTCGAGGATCCGCTAGAAGCCATCCTCCGGCCACCTCAGCGACGGCCGCTCGGCGGACGTCCTTCGGATGCCGGTCATCGAGCGCCCTGCGATACGCTCTCGATCCGCCGCTGTGCAGCACGCCGAGCGCGATCACCCGCCGGACACTGGACCGATACAGGGCATCGACGACCCTCGCCTGCAGGGGGGCGGCGAACGCGAGCGCCGTATGCGGAAAGGAAAGGATCCCCCCACCACAGAGGGCCTCGGCGAGCGCAGTCTCGCCGACACCGCCGAGGAGCTTATCCACCAGGCTTCGACCGGATGAGGATTCGATCTCCTGTCGATAGAACGGTTTCCAATCGATGCGGCATCACCTCTCTGCGGAATGCTAGCGGTGGTTCGCACCGCACGCCAGCGGCGTGAAGTCTCGCTGAACAGCCTGTAGACTGCGTCGCGAAAGGAGTCCCCATGCAGATCGGTGACATCGAACGAATTCGACTCGGAACCTTCCCCACCCCGCTTCAGGAACTCCGGAATCTGGCGACCGAGCTCGGCGGGCCGCGTCTATTCATCAAGCGAGACGACATGACCGGCCTCGGACTCGGCGGAAACAAGCTCCGCAAGCTGGAATACGCGATGGCCGAGGCACAGACCCTCGGTGCGACGGTGATCCTGACGGTCGGCGGTCCGCAGAGCAATCACGTTCGGCTGACGACCGCTGCAGCCAACAAGCTCGGCCTGCCGACGATTCTCGTTCTCCGTGGAGAAGAGCCGCCGGCTGTCAGCGGGAACCTTCTGATCGATCGGATCCTTGGCGCACGCGAGATCCACTTCGTCGGAAGCAGCGGGTATCCGAGCAAAGCCGAGGTCGACCGGATCGCCGACGAGAAGGTTGCCGAGATCGTTGACCAGCTCTCCGCGCAGGGCGAAACGCCCTACGTCATTCCCAATGGGTGTCGTGCCCTCCACGGCGCACTCGGATACTCGGGCTGCGTATTCGAGATCATCGGCCAGCTGCACGAACTGGGACTCACCGCGAGCACCATCGTTACCGCGGTTGGAACGTCCAGCACGTATACCGGACTCGCTCTTGGCTCCCATCTCTACGCACAGGGGGAGATCGAAGCGCTCGGCGTCAGCGTCGCCGTCTCGACGGAGGACCTCGTCGATCGAATCGATGGACAGCTCCAGGAAGCCATCGAATTCTTAAAGCTCGATCGCTCGGTTCCGCGCGCCGCAGTCCGTGTGCTCGACGACTACGTCGGCCCGGGCTACGGACTCCCGACCGAGGCGATGAGAGACGCGGTGTCGCGTGTCGCGCGAAGCGAGGGGATCGTCCTCGATCCGGTCTACACCGGGAAGGCGATGTCAGGGCTCATCGACTTGATCGAGCGCGGGACGTACAGAGCCGACGACGTGGTCGTCTTCCTGCACACCGGAGGCGTTCCGGGTCTGTTTGCCGACAACCAGATCGCCGCGTTCGTTGAGGAGAGTGGAACGACATGACCGGTGCGCCGCGCGGGCTACGGATCGTTCGGCGCTTCGGTCCCGATGATGCCGTCCTCGCGGCACGTGCAATCGCCCGCCTGAAGCACACCGTCAACCCGCCGACGAACGATCCTGCCGCGGCGATGAAGCTCTGGCTCGAGGATTCCGACAACATCCTACTCGCCGCGATCGAGCAGGAGCGCCCTGTCGGATTTGCCCTCGGGTATCTGCTCGATCGCGTCGACGAGCAGGCGAAGATGCTCTTCTTCTACGAGATCGAGGTGGCTCCGACACATCGGCGGCAAGGCATCGGTGCAGCGCTTGTCGAGGCGATGAAGCGAGTCGCGGAAGCCGAACGGGTCACGAAGATGTGGGTGCAGACGGATCCGGCGAATACCGCCGCCCGAGCGCTCTATGGACGAGCCGATGCTGTGCCTTCGGGCTCGCCGGAGCTCATCTACTGCTGGAGAGGCGAGCGCCTTCGGCAACGAGGTTCTTGAGGAAGGGGCCCACCGAAGACGAGCGGAGAGACCGAAGTCTCCCCGCTGGTCGTTGCACCGGGTGGTGCTAGCTGTCTGCTCGATGATGATGCCACACGTCCCGCTTCTGCAGGCATGCAGGCGTCCGCTCGCTGGCAGACATGGACCCCTCGCCCTCGTCCCACGTGTCCTTCCGAACACGCAGGCCGACCCGCACAGCGTCTAGATTCCCAGCGCGGCAAGGTTCCGGTCGATGAGATCGGCAACACCGGCGGGCGTTGCGCCGGCAGCGGTCAGGCTGCCGCGTCCGTGGGACTCGTCACACCGCGCGGCGGCGGTCAATGCATCGAACTGCCACGGAAGCGCATCGAGCTTCAATTCTCCGGCCAGGCGGAGCAGTACCTCCCAGGTCTCCATCGCAATGGCTGCGCCACCGGCGGGCACGAGCGTCCGAGGTCCACAAGCGCCGATCATGTGTCCGCGCGTCTCATACGGGAGGCGCATCGGGAACACGATGTCCGCCCGATCGGTCGTTTCCGTTCGCACGGGGCTAAGGGCTACCAGCGTGTCGACGTTGAGCAAGTGCTGGCGCCCTCCGACCATCGCAACCGGATCCGATCCGATCGTGAGCCAAGCCTTCGCGTCGGTTCGAAGCTGCTCCGAGAAACCAAGACGCCGCAGCCCGATCGCATTCGCCGTTGCCGGGATGACCAGCAACCGCCATGCGGGATGCTGCTGAAGGAACGTAGCGATTCCCTCCAGTGCATCGCGTGGCACCGCCGATTCCTCGAAGACAAACAACGGGGTCCGCGCGGGGGCTGCTTCGTCGCCGAGCAAGCTCCGGCCCGGATCAGATTCGGCCAACAGGCTATCCAGTTCGGCGAGGTCGAATTCGTCGGCCGCACCCGGAACCGAAGCCCCGTATCCGACCACGTGCGCTCCATGGGAGATCCGCTCCCGCAGCAGTGCGTCCAATGCGACGCGTTCGTGCGTGCCTCGGCCTCCCACAACCACGATCAGATCGGCCTGCGCCAGCTCGCCGAGCGGAAGAACCTGCAGATCGGCAATCTCGATCTGGGGCCTCCATGCGTTGATGTCGAACATCGGCGCACCGGCCCCCAGGCCCTCCGCGATTCGCGCCACGAGCCAGCCTTCCTCGCACGTCAACAGCCCCGATCCAAACGCGGCGACACGTCCGTTGGCCGCGGACAGTCGTTTGGCCGCCTCGCGTAGTGCTTCTCCCCAGGACGCTTCGCGCAGTGCACTTCCGCTCCGAATCATCGGGGTGGTGATCCGCGCCTCGCTGCGTAGGGTGTGCCATCCGTACCGCCCGCGAGCGCACAAGACGCTCGACCCATCGGTCGGCACGACCCCCATGTACGACCCGTCCAGCGTCAGAACATCGATCTCGCACCCGAGGCCGCAAAGGGCACACGTCGTCGTCGTCCGCTCCAAATCCAGCGGAACCTGCTTCTCCAAAGCCGTCTTGTCGTAGAGCGCTCCGGTAGGACACACGTCTACGCAGGCTCCGCAGGAGACGCAATCCGAGTTCTGCCACGCCCGATTGAACGGCGCTTGAACCTCCGTATCGATGCCGCGGCCGGCAAAATCAATCGCCGCAACTCCGCATACGTCGTCGCACACTCGCAGGCAACGACCGCACGAGATGCATTTCCCGACTTTACGCACGATGAACGGGTGCCGTTCGTCGCGCAGCTTTCGGGGCACCTCGCCCTCGTAGGTTTCCTGCACCGCCACGACTTCGGTGGCGTAGTCCCTCAGCGCGCAATCGTTGAACACCATGCACCCACACTCGAGGCACCGCTGCGCCGCTGCAACGGCCTCGTCGTCGGTCAATCCCGCCTCGTACTCATCGAAGTCGCTCACCCGTTCCTCGACCGGTCGGGGCGTCGTACGGATCCGCGGCGAGGTCGCCGGATTCCCGATGTCCTCGCGCGTTACGCCGTGCTTCACATGCGTATAGAGCGGCGAAGGAGCCGGCGACTCCCCTCGGAGAAATCGATCGATCGCGTCCGCCGCACGGTGGCCCGCTCCGATCGCCTCGACGGCGATGCTCGGCCCGGTTACGACATCGCCGCCAGCGAACACCTTTGGCCTGGATGTCTGTCCCGTCGACTCGTCGACGACAATCGCGCCGTTCCGGGCCCGCTCGATCTCATCGGCTTCGAGACACGAAGTCTCGATGACTTGTCCCACCGCGAGGATCGCGGCGCGCGCCTCGACGACAAACTCGGAGCCTTCGACCGGAACCGGGCGGCGGCGGCCGCTTGCGTCCGGCTCCCCGAGTTCCATCTCGACGCAACGGACGCCCGTGAGTGCGTCGTTGTCAATCAAGAACTCAACCGGCTGTGTGAGGTACCGGAAGACCACGCCCTCGTCCTCCGCCTCGCGAACCTCATGCTCCAGCGCCGGCATCTCCTCGACCGTCCGTCGATACGCAACGGTGACGTTCGCGCCAAGCCGCCGGGCGCATCGCGCAGCGTCCATTGCCGTGTTCCCGCCACCGATGATCATGACATGATCGGGAAGCGCCGGCCGTTCGCCTTCGTTGATCCGGCGCAGGAAGTCGGCCCCCTGCATCACCGCGTGGTGATCCTCGCCGGGCAGCCCCATGCCGCGCGTTCCCCAGGCTCCAAGGCCGAGGAAGACCGCATCATGATCGGCTTCAAGCTGGCCGCAGGTGATGTCTACGCCGATGCGCACCGAGGGACGGAAGAGGATGCCCATCCGCCGCAGAACATCCAGTTCGCGATCGATGACCCCCTGCGGCAGCCGGTACTCCGGGATCCCGTAGCGAAGCATCCCACCCATCTGCGGCATCGCGTCGTACACCGTCACGTCGTGCCCATGCCTCCGAAGGAAGAACGCCGCGCTCAGGCCGGCGGGGCCTCCGCCGACGATCGCGACATGGCGGCCGGTCGACTCGCCGACCGGAGGGATGTACTCGAAGCCATGATCGGCCAGGAACCGCTTCATGTGGCGGATCTGGACCGGCTCCTCCGCGATCTCGCGGCGGCATGCATCTTCGCATGGGGCGGGGCAGATTCGCCCGAAGGAGGCTGGCAGAGGAAGGTTCTTGTAGAGGATCTTCAGCCCCTCGAGGAACCGCCCGTTGGCGGTGAGGCTGACGTATGCCTGGCAATCCGTGTGAGCCGGGCAGGCGGTGCGGCACGGCGCGACACAATCGCCCCAGTGATTCGACAGCAGGAGCTCGAGCGCCGCCTTACGCACCTCGACGGCCGCGGGGGAGTGCGTCTCGATGACCATGTCCGCCTCGATCGGCGTCGAGCAGGCCTTCACAACGCCGCACCCCTCGACGTCGACCGTACAGACGCCGCAGGAGTCGAACGGGGCCAACCGCTCCTCGGCACACAACGCCGGGATGTGGATCCCGTTTCGCCGTGCAACATCGAGGATCGTCTCTCCCGCTTCGCCCTCGACCTTCCGTCCATTCATCGTAAGCGAGATCATCCTTCCACCTTCCCGGTCAGGATCTCGACCGCGTCGAACGGACACACCTGCTCGCAACGTCCGCACTTCACGCACAGCGTCTCATCGATCACGTGATACCCCTCGTCCACGGCTTGGATCGCCTCAACCGGACAGTCGCGCGCACAGAGGCCGCAATTCTTGCAGGCTTCCGGATCAATATGGAACCGGATCAGCGCCTTGCACGTCTTCGCCGGGCACGCGCGGTCCTCGATATGCGCCTCGTATTCGTTTCGGAAGTATTCGACGGTCGTCAGCACAGGGTTCGGCGCGGTCTGCCCGAGTCCGCATAGCGAGTATTGCCTTACGTTCTCGCTGAGGTCGACCAACTTCTCCAGATCCTCCGGCGTTCCTTCCCCGGCGCAGATCCGCTCCAGTGTCTCGAGCATCCGCTTCGTTCCAACACGGCAGAACGTGCATTTGCCGCACGACTCCTTCTGGGTGAAGTCGAGGAAGTAACGCGCCATCTCGACCATACACGTCGAATCATCGAGGACGATCATCCCCCCCGACCCGACGATCGCTCCCGTCGCCTTCAGTGCTTCGTAGTCAACCGGGGTATCGGCGAGCGACGCGGGGATGCATCCACCGGACGGCCCTCCCATTTGGACCGCCTTGAGCGGTCGATCTTCTTGAATCCCACCGCCGATGTCGTAGACGATCTGCCGGATCGGCATGCCCATCGGAATCTCGATTAGCCCGGATTGCTTGATCCGCCCGGCCAGGGCGAACACCTTGGTCCCGTTGCTCGTCTCCGTGCCGTAGGCGGAGAATGCGTCGGCTCCGTGCCGGAGGATCCACGGCACGTTGGCCAACGTCTCGACGTTGTTGATGTTCGTCGGTTTGCCCCACAGTCCGTAGACCGCCGGATAGGGCGGGCGTTTCCGCGGCATCCCGCGGCGCCCCTCGATCGACGCGATCAGCGCCGTCTCTTCCCCGCAGACGAACGCGCCGGCACCCGCTTTGATCTGCATATCGAACGAGAACGCGGTCCCGAGAATGTTCTCTCCAAGCAGCTTCGCTGCACGCGCGTCATCGAGCGCCTTTTCCAGTCGCTCGATCGCCAACGGATACTCCGCCCGCACGTAGATGTAGCCGTGCCTGGCTCCGATGGCGTACGCTGCAATCGCCATTCCCTCGATCACCCGATGCGGATCCCCTTCGAGAACGCTTCGGTCCATGAACGCGCCGGGATCCCCCTCGTCAGCATTGCAGATGACGTACTTCTCCGGGGAGATCTCCTGGGCTGCCAGCGACCACTTGAGGCCGGTGGGAAAGCCGCCGCCCCCGCGCCCGCGAAGCCCCGACGCCTTCACCGCCTCGACCACGTCTTCCGGTGTCATGTCTTCCAAGGCAGCCGCGAGCGCAACGTAGCCACCCTGCGCTCGGTACTCCTCGAGAGACTCGGGGTCGATCACGCCACAGTTCTCAAGCACGATGCGAACCTGATGCTGGAAGAAGGCCTCGGATTTGACGACGAGTTCATCAACAGCCGTTCCGCCGAGCACGTGCTCGGCGACGATTCGCTCGACATCCGCCTCCGTGACGTGGGCGTAGGTCGTCAGCGTTCCGAATTCGTCAACAACGTCAACGATCGGCTCGTTGTAGCACATGCCGACGCAGCCAACCCGTTTGATCGGCACGTCGAATCGCCCGGACTCCTTCTCCTTGCGGAGCTGCGCGGCAACACGTTCCGCCCCTGCCGCAATGCCGCATGTCGCCAGCCCAACACGTACCTCGCGCACGGCGCTCATGTGGCCCCCTCCCGAACCGCATCGATTGCCTCAACAATGGAGTCGGGCGTCACCCGACCGTAGGTCTCGTCATCGATCATCACCGCCGGCGCGAGGCTGCAACATCCGAGGCACCGGACGCTTTCCAGCGTGAACAGGCCATCCGCGGTTGTGCCGCCCACATCGATGCCCAGTTCCTCCGTCAGGCGCTCGAGCACAGCGCCGATTCCCAGGACGTGGCACGCGGTTCCTTCGCAAACGCGGATCGTGTGTCTCCCCGGCCGTGTCAAACGGAACTGGGAGTAGAACGTCGCTACACCGTAGACGGCACTGGCCGACGCTCCCGTGTATCGGGCGACCCGTTCGATCGCCTGCTCCGATACGAATCCTTCATCCTGCTGCAGCTTCTGAAGAAGCGGGATGACGCTGGACGGACTGCGAGGAAGCGTGACAAGCTCTCCCGCCACTCGCACGTCCTCTTTCGCTTGGGAGTGTGCGCCCATTCCCCTCGTCTCCTTTCGATCCGCGGACATGTACCTTGACCTCCAAATCGGAAGCCAATCCAGTGCTTCCGCCCGTCATCTGACCCACAAGAGGCCGCTGAGGGCGCCATTATCGTGGCTGTCCAACGGGGCTTCAAGGCCTGAACAGATACTCCTTTTCGCATACAATCGCGCGATCGATATGCGCTACTACATCGAGTCAGACGGGCGTATCTTCCTCATCCGGAGGGACGGCAAGCTCGACCTTCCCGAGCCGCAGGATGTGCCGTTCGACGTTGACGTCGTCGCCGAGCTTGCTGGCCGAGAGCCGACATGCTTCTGCGTCCCGCGTCTCGACCGTCATCCGGCAACGTGGCCGAGCAAGGACGCCGTCCAGAACTCGGCGGACGTCTCGGCACGCGTTCTGGAGGCCGTGCATGCGACAATGCCGCGGGTCGTCTGCGAAGCTGTCTGCATCCGGGATGGACGGATCCTCCTCGCCAAGGGGAACCGCGGCTTCACCAAGGACCTCTGGACGCTTCCCGGCGGCTTCGTCCGCTTCGGCGAGCATCCGGCCGACGCCCTCCGGCGGGAAATCCGCGAGGAGCTGGGGGTCGATGCCTCAATCGGGGAGTGTCTCGCGATGCGATCGAAGCTCGGCAAGCCGTCCCGGCTGCATTGGCTGCTCTTCTTCTATCGCGCGGAAATCATCGGGGAACCCGTCGCGAATCCGGATGAGATCGCCGAGATCCGCTTCCTCGACCCGAAAGCGGCGGTCGAGCTGCTATCGGATCGCATGATGGCCGAGGTGGTCGACGACTTGCCGGACAGTTGCTTCGGGTGTTCGGTTCGCTAGAGAAGCTCCATCTGAATCACAAGCTGCACGTCGATGCTCCACTCGAGGTAGTAGGGGCGATGCTCGAGCACCATCCCCAACACAACATCGGCGGTATCCAACGGCGTCAGCAGGAAGTCGACCGTGACCCGATGGATGTCCGTCGCTTCGCTGGCCCATGTCTCCCGAGAGAACCCGTAGGTTGTCGTGACACTCATGAAGTCGGAGATCAGGATGTCGTACGAAGCCGTGAGGTCCATTCGATTCGTCTCCAGAATCTCCGGCGGGCCGGAGATCGAGCCCTGGATGAGGAGCTGCGCCCGCGGGGTCGTGGTGAACGCGTAGTTGAACGAGGCCGCAACCAGCACGTCGTTTCCTCCGCCCGACGGATCGAGGAGCTCGTACCCGAGTCCGGCCTGGACGTCCCAGCCGCAGTAGCGGGAGAACCCTTCCTCCTGGATCAGCTGCGTCATCTCGGAGATGTCGAGCGCGTCGAGACCTCCGATCCCGGCGAGTCCGGTGCTCTCGATCGTCTCCTGAACCACCGTCAGTAGGTCGGCAAGCGAGTCGTAGGAGGAGATGCTTCCGATCTCGCGGGCGAGAATCTCGAGGTCGACCGGGTGTAGATGATCGCTCAAGCTGCCGCGTCGCAACAGGTATTCGTCGATCCGCACCGCGGTCGCCAGCGGCGTCACGTCGGTGAACCGCCCGTACCCGATACCCAGATCGAACGAGAGCCCGAGCGCCTGGAAGGAGGATGAGCTGCGAGCGCTTCCCCCCGCATAGGCGAAGTAGTTCTCCGCCGATGCGAAGTACCGCTTGTAGTCCCCGTCGGCAACGATCGCGTAGGTCGAAACGTCGACGTCCGAAATCGTGATGTCGTTTTGCATCGTGATGTGGTAGCCGTACTCCGGCGAATCGTACAAGCGAACGTAGTCGACACCGAACTGCCCGCCCGAGGTGTCGAGATTCGAGATGCCGAACGGATCGTTGTGGTAGTTGTACGCGAAGCGTAGCGTCAGATCCGAAAGGTCCGTGAGAGGGGACCGGTAGTCGCAGAGCGGCGTGGCCCCAAGTACGAAGACGGAACTGATACAGAGAAGCAAACTCGCCACAACGAGCAGCCGACTCATCGAGATCACCTCAGGATCACCTCGCATCGACGGTAGATCTTCATCGGCCGAGCGGCAATCGAATCCTTCCCTCATGGGGGTGCGAGATGTCCGCCGTCGCCGAGACGTCTATGCAGCGTCGAACGGCATGGCCTCATCGAACAGCGGCAGTTGCTGGGCTTCGGTCTGGATCAGATCCCCAACGCCGACGCCGATCAGTCGAATCCCGCTCTCGTCGAGCCGAACCCGGTTCTTCAGCAGGTGTCCCGCGAGTGCTGCAATCAAGTGGATCGAATCCGTACCGACCCCCAGGCGGGCTTGGCGCGTAATCGTTCGGAAGTCCGGGTAGCGCACCTTGACCCGCACCGTGCGACAAAGAAGCGACTCCCGCCGCAGCTGGCCGACCACTTCGACGGCCAGGCGGGCAACATGCTCCGCGATTTCGGTCGGATCGACGACATCGAACGGGAACGTTCTCTCGCGGGAGATCGACCGCGACTCCGCCTGACGAGCCAGCGGTGTGTCGTCGATGCCGCTCGCGAGCTCCTGCAGCCGCTTCCCGCCGGAGCCGAATTCTCGCACGATCAGATCGGTCGGGGCGCGCCTCAGATCCCCGACGCGAAGCAATCCCAGACTCCGAAGTCGCCGCTCGGTAACCTGACCGACACCCCACAGCGCGCCAATCGGAAGGGGGTCGAGCAGCGCCTGAACGGATTCGGGATCGATCACCAGCAGGCCGTCGGGCTTGTCGAACTCCGATCCGAGCTTCGCCAGGAAACGGTTCGCGGCAATGCCGATCGAGCACGTGAGTCCGGTCTCGTTCCGGACATCGCGCTTGATGCGCTTCGCGAGGCTCTCCAGAGCCATGTGGTCCGTCCCGTGCCGGCTGACATCGAAGAACGCCTCATCGAGCGAGATTGTCTCGATCACCGGCGAGACCTCGCGGAGGACCCGCCGCATGCGGTCGGAGAGCTCCTTGTACCGCGCGAACCGCGCCGAGACGAAGACCCCGTCCGGGCAGCGTCGCTTCGCGACGGCCATCGGCATCGCACTGTGGATCCCGTAGGTTCTCGCTTCATACGATGCGGTCGCGACGACTCCCCGTGGGCCGAGGCCGCCGACGACCACCGGTCGTCCTCGATAGGCGGGCTCATCGAGCTGCTCGACCGCCGCGAAGAACGCGTCCATGTCGAGATGGCCGATCCGTCGCTCGTCGCTCACGAGTCCAGGTGAATCCCGAGTCGGTCCACTCGGGCGCATGTCGCGGGATCCGACAGGTCGTTCAGGATTCGATACGAGGTCGGTCCGTACGCTTCGCTATGATGCGGCAGATCCTCCGGGAAGCCGAGCGTCATCAGCTCGTCGGCGGAGAAGGGAATCCGACCGGCGCCCGCCAGCGCCACGATCTCCTTCCATCGCCGGTCAAACTGCCGCCGCGTCCCTCCGCGTCGGGGCTGCTGCCAGAGCACGTCGATCAACTGATTGCGATCGACTCCGGCCGCTGCGCACGGGCCCAGGTGGATCCGCGCGACATGCCCAGCCGGGTCGATCGATTGGAGGGTCGAGCCGCTCTTCCGAAGGCCGGCATCGACCAAACCGTCCCACTCTCTCCGCACGCCGGCGGCGAACCGCTCGCGATCGATCAGCGCGTGGTCTCCCCCGAGCACGCTCTGGTAGATCAGCTTCTGCACGTCGGCGGGCGTCATCCGAGGATGGCGCTCGCGTTCCGCCTCGAGGATCTCCAGCAAGCCGCTCGTGTCGCTCATGGCGTTGAGGATAGAATCGCGCCAAATGCCGATCAAGGGACGAATCGCCATCACCGGACGACCGGGCGTCGGGAAGACAACGCTGATCGAGCGGATTCTCGAGCGACTCTCTGTTCCCGCCGGTGGGATGCTCACGGTCGAGACGCGAGTCTGCGGCCACCGCGTCGGATTCGAAATCCGAGATGTCGCCACCGGCGCTGCCGGCGTGCTTGCCCACGTCCATCACCGTGAGGGCCCCAAGATCGGGCGCTACACCGTCGATCTCGTTTCGGTTCGGGAGGTGGGCGTCGCAGCGATCGACCGCGCGATCTCGTCGGCGGCGCTCGTGGTGATCGATGAGATTGGCCCGATGGAACTCGCGAGCCCCGACTTCGTACCGTCGGTCGAGCGAGCCCTGGCAAGCGATGCGGCGCTACTCATCTCAACCCACGCCAACGCGGATTGCCCGATCGCCCATCGTGTTCGTCAGGAACTCGAACTCTTCCGGGTCAAGCTCGGGAACCGCGACCGTTTGGTTGACGAGATCGTCGAACGATTCCTCGGGGACGCTGCTGCGAACTAAACCGAATCACGAACGATCTGCTTGAGGTGCGCCGATGGCACCTATCTGGAAAGCAGTGCTGGGCCGACAAGGTCGATGAGATTGCGTCGAGTGAGTCAGCGTGATTCCTCAGCTTCTCCCGCATTCATGATCGCAAGCTTCGCCGTGAGCGGCCCGATCAGCTCATGGATAACCGTTGCACCGATGACGACATTGAGCACGATGTGGCTGATGGAAGCAAACGCGGGCTCCTGCTGTAGGATCAGAGCCAATCCGATGACGATTCCGCCCTGGGGGATCAGCCCCCATCCTACACACCTCCGAACCTCCTGCGAGGCTCGGCCAAGCCTCGCCCCCAGGTACGCCCCTCCCAGCTTACCTGCAGAGCGGAAGAAGACGAACACGAGGACAACAGGCAGATATTGAAAGAGAACGGCAACATCGAGAAGCATACCGCTAATGGTGAAGAACACGATAAAGATTACTGGCTCGACAGATTCCTCCAACAACATGAACACACGGTGGCGCTCCTGACGACTGCTTGCATTGACGACGGTAGCACCCATCGCCATCGTGGCCAGAAGCTGATCAAGGCCGAGCGCCGCTGAGACTCCATAGCAGATGCCAAGCAGACCTAGCAGGAGCGCGATCTGAAGCCCATCGCTCTCTCCGCGAAGCCAGCGCGGTACGAAACGGAACGCCAAGCCGCAAGCAATCCCAACCGCCATAGCGCCTCCGATTGCGATAAGCGGCTCGAAGATCGTCCTGACTCCCTCCACGTGGTGCGTGATCAGGACGAGAGCTACGACGATGCCCAGACTGTAGTTAAGGATTCCCAACGCATCATCGATAGCGGATGAGGCCATGATGCTAAACGTAACCATCCCTTTCGCTCTGTACTGGCGCACAACGGCAAGGGTAGCTGAGGGATCTGTCGGCGAGGCAAGAGAACCAAGCAACACAGCCAACGGCGCGATCGTCGCCGAAAAGCCACTGGATTCCGGTAGGATGAACGGCAATGTCGCCATGCATCCAGCAGTCACAAGGAGCGCCGAGAGTTGCGCTTCGCTCACGGCAATGAAGAGGACCTTCTTGCCAAGCTCCCGAAGAGGTCCGAATGCAAGCGTACCTCCAATCGCGAAAGTGAGAACAGCCAAAGAGAGTTCGGTCGTCGTTCCCATGGACTCGACAAACGGGAGCGAAACGATCCCCGTGATTCGGGGATTCAGGATCAGCCCGGCGATGATGTATCCACTAACCCTCGGAAGACCCAGCTTCCTGACCACCTCGCCCAGCACGTACCCGAGCATGATGGCCAGGCCCGTTGCAAGAAGACCATTCAATCCAGGCACCGTCCCGTCGTCATGAAGTGTATGTATCGAAATGACAAAGGGTAGATCGACTGAGCAATCCCTGCAACTTCGACACGAAAGCCAAGCAGGAAACCCCATGGGACTGGAGTCCGGGTACGCTGAGATCTAGTATTGGCTTCCTCGGCCGTACACAGAAGAGTCCGGAAAACGGCTGGGAAGAGGCCAGCTCTACGCATCAGAAGGGGGACGACTAGGCCGGCTAGGGATGTCCTAGACGAGTTCTGACGCAACAGGAGTGGCCCCGTGATTCTCGCCACCGTGAGTGCCGACGGGCTGCCCAATGCTGCGTACTGCGACGCTGTGAATATCTATCAAGATGACAAGATTGTCGTTGCCGACAACGATTTCGAATGCACGCGCCGAAACATCCTGGTCGGAAGCAAGGGATGCATCCTCTTCAGTACGGAGGACGGGAAGTCCTATCAGGTGAAGGGGCCAATGGAGTATCAGACGCGAGGCGAGATCTTCGACGACATGATGCGTTGGCTCTATCCGCGTTTCGCGGGGAAGGCAGCCATCGCCTTGACGGTTGAAGAGATCGATAGAGGCTCCGAGAAGCTCTATGGTTGAGCGCGCGTGGCCCCAGGTCGACGGCTTCGACGGCTTGGGGCTCACTTGGGAGCCCCGGGTCTCCAGATGAATGTTCTCTCGGGCCGTCTCTAGCAGTTCCGACTCAAAGCGTGCTGTGCCGCGGCCGCGAGACCGGCTTCGTCGAGCCCGTAGTGACTCAGCAACGCTTCTGCGTTTCCCGACTGGCCGAACCGGTCATCGACCCCAACGCGAACGACTCGCGTCGGTCGCTCTTCGGAGAGGAGTTCACTGATCGCGCCGCCGAGCCCTCCGGTGATCTGATGCTCCTCGGCCGTCACCACGACGCCTGTCTTCTGCGCCGACGCGAGGACCGTCTCGCGATCGAGCGGCTTGACCGTCGACACGTTGAGGACCTCGACCGAGATGTCGCACGCCGCGAGTCGCTCTGCCGCGTCGAGCGCAACCGAGACCATCAGCCCGCAGGCGGCAATCGTCACATCGGATCCCTCCCGGACAACGCGTGTCACGCCGAACTCGAACGCGTACCCGTCGTCATGGATCACCGGGAAAGCGGCTCGGGCGAGCCGGACATAGAGCGGCCCCTCGTCATAGCCAGCGGCAAACCGGATCGCACTCGCCGCCTCGACGGCGTCCGCAGGAACGATCACCGACATGTTCGGCAGCACACGCATGATTGCGATATCCTCGAGCATCTGATGGCTCGCACCGTCCTCTCCGACCGTCAATCCGGCGTGGGTCGCGACGATGCGCACCGGCACCTTCGGATAGGCGACAACCTGCCGGATCTGCTCCCACGCTTTGCCTGTCGCGAACACCGCAAACGTTGAGACGAACGGCCTGAGGCCGGTCATCGCCAGCCCGGCGGCCGTACCGATCATGTTCGCCTCGGCAACGCCCATGTTGAGGAACCGATCCGGATGCTCCGCCGCGAAATCGGCGACCTTCGTCGAACCGGACAGATCGGCGCAAAGCGCCACGATCCGCGGATCCTCATGCCCGAGTTCGGCAAGCGTCTTTCCGTACGCATCTCGGGTACCCGCCTTCACGATGTCCGTCATTTCGGGACCCCCTCCCAATCCTTGAGGAAGCGCTCGATTCCCGCATCGGTCAGCGGATGGTTGAACAGCTTCTTCAGCACTCCGTACGGCACCGTCGCGATGTCCGCGCCGAGGAGCGCCGCATCGAGAACATGCCTAGCATGTCGGACGCTCGCCACGAGCACCTCGGTCGAGAACGCATACTGGTTGAAGATCTCGAGGATCTCGGCGATCAACGCCATCCCGTCGCCGCCGATGTCGTCGATCCGACCGACGAAGGGCGAGACGAACGAAGCACCGCACTTCGCGGCGACGAGCGCCTGGTTCGCCGAGAAGACGAGCGTGACGTTCGTACGAATGCCTTCGGCGGTCAGCCGCTTGACGGCCTCCATCCCCGGCTCGTTCATCGGAACCTTGACCACGACATTGTCGTGCAGAGCGGCGAGCTCCCTCGCCTCGGCAACCATGCCGTCGACATCGAGCGCGGTGACCTCCGCGCTGACCGGACCGTCGACAATCCCGCAGATCTCGACAATCGCCTCGGTGAACGAACGGTTCTCCTTGGCCACCAGCGACGGGTTCGTGGTCACGCCGTCGACCAACCAGGCCAGGTCGCGAATCTCATCTACATTGGCCGTATCGATGAAGAATCTCATGTCCCCTCCTCGGAGCGCAGCAACCGCACCCGTGGCAAGTTTATCCGGTCCGCGTCGGGGCGCCCATCCATCACCTTCGGGGTTTCGAGGATGAATGGCAAGTGCCGCAATGCGGGATGGTTGATGACCGCCGCGAGGCCGTCTGCACCGATCTTCCCGTGGCCGATGTGCGCGTGTCGATCGCGGCGCGACCCGACTTCGAGCATCGAGTCGTTGAGATGAATCACGTCCAGATTCGCCAGACCGAGGGTGCGCTCGAACCGATCGAGCGTCACGTCGACCGCGGCGTGTGAGCGCATGTCGTAGCCTGCGGCGAACGCGTGACACGTATCGAGGCAAAGGCCGATGCGCCGGCGGTCCGCCGACTCGAGAATCGACGCCAGTTCCTCGAAGGAGGACCCGATCGTCGTGCCCGCCCCGGCGGTATTCTCCAGCAACAGGCGAGGGGACGGCTTCTCGTCAAACGCATCGGAAACGACGGCCCGATCGAGCGCGCCGACGATCCGATCGATCCCCGCCTCGGCGCCCGCGCCCTTGTGCGCTCCGAGATGGCAGACAACGGCCTCGGCGCCAAGAAGCGCCGCGCGGCGGATCTCGTCGATCAGCGCGCCGATCGATCGCTCATAGAGACTGTCGTCGGGGCTGGCAAGGTTGATCAGGTACATCGTGTGCACGGCGAGGTACTCGATCGCCGACGCGGCACGCCGCGCCCGGAATGCGGCCACACGATCGGGATCGAGATCCTTCATCGCCCAAGCCGAGACGTTGTGCGTGAAGATCTGCAGCGCGTTGCTCCCGAGACTCTCGGCTTCGTCGATTGCCCAGGTGAGGCCCTTGGCGATCGAAAGGTGGCACCCGAGAAGGAACCGATCGGCATTCGAACTGGCTGGCGGCATGGCCGCGATGATAGGTCGCGTGGAGAGGCCCGGCAACTGCTCCCGGTTGCTGGGTCCCTCTGCGACGGCTACCGTATGGACAGGGAGGGGTGACCATGGACTATGACCTGATCGTGATCGGTGGAGGACCCGGAGGCTACGTGTGCGCGATCCGCGCCGCGCAGCTCGGCTTGCGCACAGCGCTTGTCGAGGAGAAGGCGCTCGGAGGGACTTGCCTCAATTGGGGCTGCATTCCCACCAAGGCGCTGTTCTCCGCAACAAAGCTCATCCACCACGCCGCGTCGAGCAGTGCGATGGGAATCTCGTTCACACAACCCGAGATCAATCTCGAGCGGCTGGCCGCGTGGAAGGCCGGCGTTGTCGACACGCTCGTCGACGGGATTGCGACGTTGCTCGACAAGAACGGCGTAACGCTGATTCGGGCGCGCGGCCGGCTCGACGGACCGCAGGCGGTTACTCTGTCGTCCGGCGACAGACTCACGTCGGAGCACATCGTCCTCGCCACCGGGTCCCTCCCAATCGAGATCCCGGGATTCGCGTTCGGCGATCCCGCGGTCTGGTCGTCGGACGATGCGCTTGCGCTCTCCGAGATCCCCGAGCGTCTGGCGGTGATCGGCGGCGGCGTGATCGGGCTCGAGCTGGCGTCGATCTACAACCGGCTCGGCAGCCACGTCACGGTGATCGAGCTCCTTCCGGAGATCCTGTCGGTCGTTGACATCGACCGACGCACCGTAGCGACGCTGAAGCGCGCGCTGAAGGAACAGGGGATCGAGGTTCTGACGAATACGACGGCCGGGTCGCACGCGCCGACCGAAGACGGCGTCGGCGTCATCATCCGAACGAAGGATGGAGCGGAGATTCCGGCCGATCGCATCCTGCTCGCCGTCGGGCGCCGCCCGAACACAGCCAACCTCGGCCTAGAGAGCGTCGGCATCGAGCCCGATCGGCGTGGGTTCCTGGCCGTCGATATCGGGCTTCGGACGTCTGCAGAGATCGTCTATGCCATCGGTGACATCGTGGCCGGGCCGATGCTCGCCCACAAGGCGTCGGCTGAGGGCGTCGCGCTGGCCGAGGTTCTCGCGGGCCACGAGATGACGGCGATCCGCCACGAGCTCATCCCTCAGGCGATCTTCACCGATCCGGAGATCGCAAGCGTCGGCCTGTCAGAGCGCGCCGCGAAGGAAGCCGGGCATGAGATCCTTGTCGGCCGATTCCCGTACGCCGCACTCGGGAAGGCGCTGGGAATGCGCGAGATGGAAGGGTTCTTCCAGGTCGTCGCCGATGCGAAGGACCACCGCCTGGTTGGCGCTCAAATCATCGGAGCCGAGGCGTCAGACCTGATCTCCGAGGCGGCGATCGCCGTGCAGGCAGGTCTGCCGCTCGAGGTGATCGCCGACGCGATCCACCCACATCCGACACTGCCGGAAGGCCTCAAGGAAGCGGCCGAGAACGCGCTCGGGAAGGCGATCCACACCGTGAACCGCTAGGGGATGGTCGCCCGGCTGAGCGATCGCTCAGCCGGGCGACGCGTGTGCTCAGTCAGTCGTCGCACCGTAGTTCTCTGCTATAGCAACCGGGATCGCCTCCGCGCAACCCGACGCCGCCTCGCCACTCTCCGTTGAGGATCCATTCAGCTTCTGGTCCTCGATGTGCATCATCGGCCGCACGAAGAAGCTGGCAAACCCGCCAACCACGAAGAAACACCCTCCAATGACAAACCAGGCGCTGACGCCGATCATATCGCTGATCGGACCGGCCACCGCGAGACCGATTGGCGTCGAGAGGGCGAACATACTCCCGAGCAATCCGAAGACTCTGCCCTGCTTCTCGGCCGGGATAGCCGCCTGCATGATCGCCATGATCGGCGCGTCGGTGATCGCAATCATTGCGCCAATCAGGAAGACACTGACAAGCGAAAGCCAGAACATGCTTCCCGGCGTTAGGCCAAGCAGGATGCTCGCCACACCGATTCCGATGACGCCGATGACAGTCGTATGAATTTTCCGCTTAAAACCGCCCCACACCCCCATGATCAGGCCTCCAAGGAGGATCCCGACACCTGCCATCGCATCGAACAGACTGAGTTCCGGCGCTCCTCCTCCGAAGTGCTCAAGCACGAGAATCGGCGTCAGCGAGAAGGCGGGCATCAGCGTGATCTTCATGATCGAAGCCATCAGCGCGAGCGCGAGCATCCCCGGCCAGTTGAGCACGAACCGGAGCCCCTCGCGCGTATTCGCCAGGAATGAGGAAGCCTTGAGCGCCTCGACGTGCTCTTTCGGCGGCTGCGGCACCGCAATGAAGAGCAACGGAACCACCGCGAACGTGGCGGTCGCCACATCGAACAGCATCACGCCGTGAAGCGGCATCAGCACCATCAACAGGGCGCCAAGCGGTGGCCCGACGATGTTAAGCAAGCCGTGGATTGTCTGATTGAGCCCGCTAACCCGCGTGTAATGCCTCTCGGGAACCATCAAGGATGTCGAGGCGAGCATCGCCGGTCCGTGGAAGGTCCCTCCAAGGGCGCGAGCGAGCATCGCGACGTAGATGTGCCACGGCTGCATTCCGCCGGTCCAGAAGACATACGCGAGCCAGAGCGAGACGAGCGCGATGAACGAGTCGGAAACCATCATCACTGTGCGTCGATTCCAGCGGTCGACGAGTGCGCCGACGAACGGCCCAAGAACGATGTTCGGGAGCAGTGCGACCATCGTTGCGGTCGCCAGAATCGTCGCCGATCCCGTGGTCTTGGTCAGCCAAAAGACCAGCGCAAACTGCGCTGCGTGGCTGCCGACGTAGGACAACTGCTGTCCTGTCCAGATGGTGAAGAACTTCGCTCTCCAGCTTTGCTTCTCGTTCATGGCTCTCTCCGTCTCGGCACTTGTCTTCGGTTTCCTCGACCGTTCGTTGCCCGGAATCGGGATCCGGTTCACGCCACTTCGGATGTGCGCGATCTAGACTCTCGTTCGCGTCCCCACAACCGACTTGCGGTGAACCGTCAGACGCTCCGAATACTCGACCTCGTCGATCGTGCAGCCAGAGCGAATCACGACCCGCTTGCCGCGGACGACCTTGGCGCGGGTGTTCTCGAGGGTGACGTCATCCGCCTCGATGCTTGTGGCACGAAGGTATGACTTGGAGGCCGGGTTGCTCAGCCATCCCAGCGCTTTCGCCAAAGGGCTGCGTTTCCCGAAACCGAAACGCCAGACCTCGACCCGTCCTCCGCCGATCTCCCCCACGCAGCTTCTGCTTCCGCCGCCCATATGGATCTCGACCGTGTCCCCAGAGAGAAGCCCGCTCACGGTGACCATACCCCGGGCCAGGAAGCTCCCCGCCTCCACGCCGCCCGAGCCCTCCAACGCGCCCAAAACTCGGAAGTCCTCGGCCAACATGCGCCCTCCGACTTCGCACGTCCCCAGGGCAGTCAGCTTCCCGGCCTTGAGATCGCCGGGGATCGTCAGCGACCCGAAGACCTCCACCTTCGCTGCGGTGAGGTCCCCATGCAGGATTCCCGCGCCGTAGACCCGCAGCTTCTCGGCACGGACATCGCCGGCCACATTCCCTGAACCGAAGATTCGCACCGTCCCGTAGTCACCAGATCCGATCTCGCCCGCGCCGGTGATTGACGCAGACGGGCGCTTCTCGAGCAATGCCTCGCGCTCTTCGCTGCTGAACACCCGCGGATTCATGTCTGCCTCTGCTCCTTCACTTCGGCGTCAGACTCCACGCGAAGCTCGTTCTCATATTCCACCAGGCCGATTCGGCATCCGGATCCGATCACGACGCTTTTTCCTCGCACCACATCCGCGCGGGTGTCCTCGAGGAGGATCTCATCCGCCTCGATGACGGTCGTCTCCAGCCCAGAGACGCCGCCGCCGACCCCGAGAATGCGCACCAGTCCCGCGAGAAGAGAGCTGCTGGCACGGGTCACCTCGATCCGCTCTCCACCGATCTCCTTCGCGCGGCAACGTCCGCCGAGATGGATCTCGATCTTGTCTGCAGAGAGAAGACCCTCGATCTCGAACCCGCCCGACGCGCGGAAGATGTCCGCTTCGACGTCTCCGCCGCTTCGCAGGCTACCGCTGATCTTCACGTAGTCGGATGTGATGCCACCCTTCGCCTTGAACGAGCCCGAGCATTTGAGCTCCTTGGCGTGCACGTCGCCCTCGACCTTCCCCGATCCGCTGACACGCATCTCCTCGACAAGCACGGCATCGGCAAACGCTCCGCTTCCCGACACGGTGATCTGACCCGCCTCGGTCTTCCCGTTGACTTTTCCGGATCCGGAGATCTTCAACTCCTCGACGACAACGTCACCATTCACCTTGCCCGAGCCGGAGATCGAGATGCGGGAGTACATCCCTCCGCTGAGGTTACCGGATCCACTCACACTCGCTGATTGGCGTTCCTGACTCATTTTTCCTCCTTCGCGTCGCCGCGCCCTCCGGGCGGTTGACCCTTCTCCCCAAGCTCTATTTTCACCTGTCCGAACATGCCGAGCGCAATCGAAAGCGAGACAGCGAAACGGCGCTGCACTGACCTACTCATGAACGCTCCCGGTGGGAGCGTTCGCCTCGTTACCATTCTCGCCAGCCGCCGCTAGATCGAGCTTGATTCGTTGCAAGGCCGTGCCGAGATCGACCATCGCAACGTCTTCGATCTCCGGATCGAACAGTACGCCTTCCGGCGCGATGATAACCATGCTCACTTCTGCCGAGATCGCCCCGCCGGAGACCCGCTTGCGCATCAGGTGAAGCCTCATCGCCCCGCCGCTGACGCGATCGAGGAGCTTCTCTTTGAGGGAATCCTTCAGCGTTCGACGAACGAGATCGAGTTCCTCGTCGCGCGCAGCCTCTCGAAGCCGACGAAGCACACCGAGACAGAATGTATCTTCCATCGAGAGCACAGAGTCCCTCTCGCGCTCGATGTGGCATACATCGAGCAACTCCTCATCGAGCCAACCGAGCTTCTGGAGCTTCGAGAACGCAACCTGCAGCTTCTCATTCACTTGCTCGGTGATCAACCCTGCCAGCTCATCGAGGGCGTGGCCCGACTTCATGTCCTTGATCCGGCGGACGCGCTCGAGAATCTGGTCGCGAGGGAAGAAGGTCTCCTGTCCAGTGAACGTCGATCGACGTACGAACCAGGCTTCCGGAATCAAACCTTTGCGCTTCCACCGGTAGAGCTGCCCATAGGAGATCCCCATCTCCTCGAGGACCTCCTTCTTGGAGATCAGGTTGGCATCATCCATCGTCGCCTCCTTTCGACACATCACATTGTTTTCTAACACGGACTTCCGCTGTTCGTGAGCGCGGGGGCCACCCGTCGGAAATCGACCGGCTTCGTGCCGTGCCGCCGTGCGCGGCCGAATCCGTACAACCCTTTTCTGGTAAGCCTCATTGCTTCCTTGAGCTTGAACTTCGTCAGCCATTCTGCCTCGTAGTAGTTGAGGTTCATGTCGGTCCCTCCTTTGGATCGTTGACGGCAGTATAACATCACACTGTTACATTGTCAACTCCCAGCCAGCTGCTTCCTGTCAGAGACTTCTGGCACTTGCCGCGGGAGTTGCCGATAATGGCCTACCGATGTGAGAAAGGGGGTACAGTGCTGCTCGTCTGGATTGTCCGCGGAGTACTCCTGGCAACCATGCTTCCGCTCGTCCTCCCGATGCGAATGCTGTGGACGACGTTCACTCCGACGGCGATCGGCATTGCGCTCCTCGCCCTGGCGCTTGCCCTTCTCGCACTGGGCGTTGTATTCGGGATGCTCCTCGGTGTGCTTGGAGGCGCAGCGGACGTACTGATCCTGCTTGGACTGATCGCTCTCCTCTGGCACTGGCCGCGCGGCGTGCGGGCGACAATCCCTGTCCGGATCCGCCTCGCCTACCGAGGCGCGAAGAACAGTCTCGCACGCCAGATTCGCTGCCTTACGCTGATCGACTTCGCCTTCTGCCTCGTGATCGTGCTGATCGCAGTTGTGCTCAGCCTGTCGTCAGGTTTGCTGCAGTTCTTCGCCACGATCCTCATCGTGCTGCTCGTCATCGGTCTGATCTGGAAATGGCCCCGAAGCCCACATCTTCCGTTCGTGCGGAAGTTCCGCCTGGCCATTCGTGCGCTGTGGGAGGACCTTCGGTCGCGATTCCGGTGACTTGGAACTGGAACGTGCAACGTTCCAGTTCCTCCGGGTTTCGCGCGGAGCGCGAAACACCGGGGCGGATGTCGAACTGAAACGCCTTGCGTTTCAGTTCATCTGGGTTTCGCGCGAAGCGCGAAACACGGCGTTTGCCAGCGCGTGCCAACTCCCCGGGTTTGACGCGTTGCGTCAAACCCGGAGGCACGCAACCGCTACGCGGTTGCGTTCCCAGGGCACTCGGCCACGACAGCTGGATCGATCCCTTTGTCGCCGTAGGCCTTCTTGAAATGCGCCGCAAACTCACCGGCCAGTTTGGTTGCGCGTTCATCGTACGAGGCTCCGTTCGTCCACGTGTTCCGCGGAGCAAGGATCTCCGCCGGAACGCCGGGACACGCCCGCGGGACCTCGACGTGGAAGATCGGATCCTTGTCGTAGATCGCATCATGAAGCGCTCCGCCCAGCGCAGCACGAACCATCGCCCGGGTCAGCGTGATGTCCATCCGCGCTCCCTCGCCATACGGACCGCCGCTCCAGCCGGTGTTCACGAGATAGACGTCGGTCCCATGACGATCCAGCTTCTCACCGAGCATCCGAGCATAGACATCGGGATTCCGCGGCATGAACGGTTCGCCGAAGAACCGGGAGAAGGTCGTCTTCGGCTCGACAATCCCCGTCTCCGTGCCGGCAAGCTTGCTCGTGTATCCCATCAGGAACCAGAGCATCGCCTGCTCCTTGGTGAGCTTGGCAATCGGAGGAAGCACACCGTTGGCATCGGCCGTCAAGAAGAGAATCGTCTTCGGATGGTCTCCAACGGAGGATTCCTTGATGTTCGAAAGGTATCGAAGCGGATAGGAGCCCCGGGAGTTCGGGGTGAATCGGTCGTCATAGAGATCGAAGGTACCGTCGGGATAGACCATCGCGTTCTCGACGATCGCTCCGTGCTTCTCGAACGGCTGCTCGTGCATGATCGCGTTGTGAATCTCCGGTTCCTTCGATGGATCGAGATCGATCAGCTTCGCATAGCAGCCATTCTCGAAGTTGGCGATGCCTTGGTCGCTCCAGCCGTGTTCGTCATCGCCGAGCAGCGCTCGCTCCGGGTCGGCGGAGAGCGTCGTCTTCCCCGTTCCGGAGAGCCCAAGCAGAAGCGCCGTATCTCCGCCCGGCCCCTCGTTTGCGGAGCAGTGAAGCGGCAGAATCCCCTCGCCCGGGAGGAGGTAGTTCATCACGCTGAACATCAGCTTCTTCACCGAGCCACCGTAGGCCGAGCCGAAGACAACGCCGAGCCCGCGATCGAGATCCATCGCGATCATCATCGTCGACGTCCCGCCGATGCGCGGATCGATCCGAAGCCGCCCCTCGTATCGACTCGGATCGAGCTTATCATAGGGAACAACGAGAAGCGTAAACGGCCGATCGGCGAAGACGCTCTTCTCGATCCCGTCGGGAATCGGGCGGAACATGTTGTCGGCGAAGAGTCCCGTCAAGGCGCGGTCGCCGATGACCTTCACCGGCAACGCGTAGGACGGATCGGCCCCGATCACGCGGTCGAGCGCGTAGACGCGGTCCTTGGTTGCGAGAACATCCAGTGCGTCGGAGAAGGCTTTGTCGAACGTCTCCTCATCGACCGGGATGTTGTTCGGTGAGTCCCAGTCGATCGTCGCCTCACTCGACGCACGGCGAACGGTGAGCGTATCACTCGGACTGCGGCCGGTCGACTCCGGCGGCGTCCAGGTCGCCAGTGCACCGTTCGCGCTGACCATCGCTTCCCGCCTGTCGACCGCAGCGCGAATGAGCTCCTCTCGCGCCGGGCTCTCCATGACGTTCCCACCCTGCAGTAGCGCGTCCACTCGTTGCTTGAAGTTCATGTCACCCATCCCTTTCAGCAGCGTCCGTCAAGGCAGTCGCCGCGAATGCCGGATCATAGCCGATGGGTCTGGGGATCGAAAGGTACGCGCGGGGCATCTTCAGCTAGGGTTCGAGGCCGAACAGCCGAACCGTGTTCGCGGCGGTCTGCTCTGCGATTTCCTCCACTGCGATGCCCTTGAGATCACCGATCGCCTCGGCGACGCAGCGGATGTAGGCCGGCTCGTTGCGCCGTCCGCGGTAGGGGACGGGCGTGAGGTAGGGGCAATCCGTTTCGAGATGGATCCGACCGAGCGGAGCCCGCTTCACCGCGTCGCGAAGTGCGCCGTTCTTCGGGAACGTAAGCGGTCCGCCGATCCCCAGATCGAGGCCGAGATCGAGGAACGTCCCCGCCAGCGCGGCATCCCCGAGAAAGCTGTGAACGACGCCGCGGTGCGTGTCGCCGACCTCACGCAAGATCGCGAGGAGATCGTCGGTCGACTCCCGGTTGTGGAGGACGACCGGGAGCGCAAGGGACTTCGCGAGCTCCAGCTGCTGCCGGAAGACGCGCCGCTGGATATCGCGCGGACTCAAGTCGCGGTAGTAATCGAGCCCGATCTCCCCGATCGCGACGACCCGCGGCCGCGACGCGAGCCTCGCGAAGTTCTCGATCGTCTTCTCGTCGACGAATCGCGCGCCGTGCGGGTGGGCTCCAACGGTCGCCCAAACGCCTTTGTGCCGCTCGGCGAGCCGGACAGCGGCGCGGCTCGATTCGAGGTTGGAGCCGATGCTGATCGCACCGATTCCATCCGCGTGCAGCTTGGCAATCAGCGCGGCCCGATCCTTGTCGAACGCGCGGTCGTCGAGGTGCGCGTGGCTGTCGATCATTCGCATGACGCCACCTCCCCGAGCGCGAAGGGGAGCACGTCGATCAGATCCGACGCCATCAGGCTTCGAGCCGCACGGTCCCGCGCGTAGATCTCGGACGCAAGTCCGTGGACATAGGCCCCGACGATCGCCGCATCCGGCAGCGCCGTACCGCCGGCGACGAACCCGGCGATCAGTCCGCAGAGCACATCGCCCGTCCCGCCGGTTCCAAGCCCGTCGTTCCCCGTCGGATTCAGGGTGACGCTCCCGTCGGGAAGGCCGATCGCGGTCGGCCGCCCTTTCAGCACGAGGACACACCCTCGCTCCGCGGCAAACCGGCCGGCCATGTCCCGTCGCGCTGATTCGATCGCCTCCACCGATGCGTTCGTCAGCACGGCGAACTCGCCCGGATGTGGAGTGAGAATCGCGCGACCCGCGAGGGATTCCCAGAGTCCGTCTCGGCCGATCAGCGCACGGAGAGCGTCAGCGTCGATCACCACCGGACGATCGAACCGCTCGAGGAAGGCGCGCATTCGTTCGATCATCGCAGGCGCACGCGAGACGCCGGGGCCGATCGCAAGCACGTCCGCTCGTGCCATCGCCTCGGCGAGCCGCGGTTCCTCGAAATCGACTGTCTCGGGCAGCGGGATCGCAATTGTCTCGGGGAGTGCTGTCTCGAGAATCGGCGTCACAGCGGTCGGTGCCGCCAGCGTCACGAGGCCCGCGCCGACGCGGAAGGCAGCGCGGCACGCAAGCATCGCCGCACCCGTCATCCCTTCCGATCCGGCGACGACAAGCACACGGCCGAAGGTTCCCTTGTGTCCGTCGGGCGGTCGCACAGGAAGCCGATCGCGTATCTCTGCCGTTTCCCAAACCCGGGCCCAGGGCACCGCGTTCCTGAGCACAGACGCGGGGTAGTCGACGTCGACGACCGCCACGTTCCCGCAGAACCCGGCGGCCGGATAGAGGAGATGGGCCGGCTTGAGAAAAGCCATCGCCAGCGTGATGTCGGCGCGGACCGACTCCCCGAACAGCGCACCCTCATCCGCCGGCAGGCCACTCGGGAGATCGAGACTGATCGTCGGAATGGATGCGTCATTCAATCGTTCGACGGCCTCGCGATACGCGCCTTCGAGCGGGCGAGACATGCCGCTCCCGAAGAGTCCATCGACCGCGCAATCCGAGCCCCCCAGCGCGAGCGTCAGGTCGTCGATGTCCGAGAGCGTCGCCCCGGCTGCGGCAAAACGGTCGAGCATTCGGCCGGTCGCGGCGGAGAGCTTGTCGACAGGCGGGATCAGAAACGTTCGCACGTCGACGCCGTCCGCTCGAAGCCGCCGCGCCACCACCAGTGCATCTCCGCCATTGCCGCCCGGGCCGGCGAGCACGACGGCGCGATGCGGTCTCGCGTGCTCGGTCAACCAGTCGGCCGCGTTGCCCCCGGCGCTCTCCATCAACGCGTCCCGCGGAAGGCCCGCCTCCTCGGCTTGGCGATCGAGTGCCGCCTGCTCGCCGGATCGCAGCACCCATCGCGTTCCGTGTTCGATCATCTTCGATCCTCCGTCGATCGATCCCACCGTGCGATGATATCCTGCGCGACATCCTTTGTGCGTCGTCCCGTGACGTCAATCCAGAAGACGTCCTTCTCGCGGCGGAACCATGCCGTCTGCCGCCTCGCGAGCTGCCAGGTACGATTCGTGATCCGCTCGGCCATTTCGTCGATCGTGATCCGTCCCGCGGCGTGCGCCTCGGCCTCCGGGATCCCGATCGTCCGATAAGCCTGACAGTCCGGCGTGAGACCGGCCGCTCGAAGGCCCAGGAATTCATCGAGAAGCCCCTCCTCGATCATCCGCCGAACGCGCGCCGCGATCGCCGTTCGGTGTTCGGTCCGCTCGCGCTGGAGCCCGACCACGACAAATCGGTAGGGAGACGGAGCCGCTTCGGCCTGCCAAGCGCTGATCGGCCGACCGGAGAGCCGGTAGACCTCGAGGGCGCGTTCGATCCGCAGGCGATCGTTGGGATGAATCGACTGCGCGGCCGCCGGATCGATCTTACGAAGCTCGGCGTAGAGCGTCTCGACCGGCTTCGCAGACAGTTCCCTCCGAAGGGTCTCATCGCTTCCCGGTCCGTCGAACAGGCCGCGAAGCAGCGCGCCGAGATAGAGCGTACCCCCTCCGACGATCATCGGAACCCGCCCGCGGGCCCGGATCTCCGGCACGAGCCGCGCGACATCCTCCCGAAATGCCATCGCGTCGTACGCGCCGCAGAGCGGCACAACATCGATCAGATGATGGGGGATCCCCTCCCGCTGGTCGGATGTCGGCTTGTCGGTGACAACGTCGAGTCCACAGAAGAAGGCACGAGAGTCGGCGGAGATGATTTCGCCGCCGACGCAGTCGGCGACGCCGAGGCGTCTCGCAACATCAACGGCGGCGGCAGTCTTTCCGACGGCGGTCGGGCCGAACAGGATCAGCACCCGGGCGGCCGCCTCGATCACGGTACTACTCCTCGGCGAGGAGCAACTCGCGGAACCGCTTGAGCTCGGCGCGTCGCGACGGATGCTTCAGCTTCTCGATCGCCTTGATCTCGATCTGGCGGACGCGCTCGCGGGTGATGTTGAACTTGAGACTGACGTCCTTCAGCGTCCGCGGGTGCCCATCCTCGAGGCCGTAGCGAAGCTTGAGGATCTCGCGCTCGCGCTCGTCAAGCTGATCGAGCGCCCGCGACAACTGCTCGCGCAGGAACATCCGGAACGTCTCCTTCGTCGGCGATGGGGAGGAAGGATCCTCGATGAAGTCGCCCAGCGTGTCCTCGTCCTCTTCGCCGATCGGCCGCTCCAACGAGGCTGTGAATTGGGAGACACTCTCGACCTTCTTGATCTTGTCAATCGACATCCCGGTCAGTTCGGACAGATCCTCGAGCGTCGGCGCCGATCCATGCGATTGAATGTACTCGCGCTTGACGCGATTCAGCTCGCGCACCGTTTCGATCATGTGCACCGGGACGCGAATCGTGCGCGACTGGTCGGCAATCGCACGGGTGATCGCCTGGCGGATCCACCAGGTCGCATAGGTCGAGAACTTGTAGCCCCGCGTGTAGTCGAATTTCTCGACCGCCTTCATCAGACCCATGTTCCCTTCCTGGATGAGATCGAGGAACGACAGGCCGCGGTTCATGTATCGCTTGGCGATCGAGACGACGAGCCGGAGGTTTGAGATCGTCAGACGGTCCCGCGCCTCACGCCCAATCGCGATCAGCCGATCGAGTTCGGTGCGGTCCTTGGTCTTCGGGAGTTCGTCGCCGAGCATCTCTGCGAAATTGACCGTGGCAATGAGCTCCTTCGCTTCCTGACCCTTCTCGACCAGGTCCTCCAGTTCAACTCTCCGCAACTCGCTGAGATCGGTTGCTTCCTTCAGCGTCTTCGCCGACTCCTTGCCCGTCTGCACGGCGATCGTCAGTTCGGCGAAAGCGCAGATCTCCATGGCTTTGGCCAGTTCGACCTCGCCCTCCTTGGTCAGGAGCGGCACCTTGCCGATCTCTCGAAGGTAGGTCTTGACGGGATCCTCGCGGCGGGTTGTCGCCTCGGGTACGCCCCACGCCTTGCGTCCGTTCTTCCGGGCTGCGCGCACCGCCTTGGCCGTGGCGGCCGCTGCTTCGCTGGTCGAGGGAAGATCGTCTTCCTCCTCAGCCGAAGCGTCCTCGAGAAGCGCAACGGGATCGGTCAGATCGTCGTCGTCATCCTCCGCCGATTCGGGAAGTGACCCTTCTAGGGCCGTCTTGATCTCTTCGTCGATGGGAGGAGATACGGGTTCGTTTGAAGCGACATTCTCAGGCTTCGCCGCCGGACCCGTCTTCATGCCGGCCTTCGGCTTCTTGGCCGTCTTCGCCTTGGCGGTCGTCTTCGACCCGCTCTTCTTCGCCTTGGTCGCCATTCCTCCCCTTTCGCGCCAGCCGTAGTGCGACTTTCCGTTTCATCAGTTCGTTCCAGCGCTCGGTATCCCCCGCAGACTCGCTTTCCGCCAGTTGCGTGGTGAGTTCCTGAAGCTCCCGCTCCAATCGCGGCAAAGACGTCAGGCGCATCACAGCCTCGTTGAACGCCCGCTCCGTATCTCCGTACGAGACCGGAGCAAGTGCATAATAGCTTGCCCGTCGCGCAGATTCATCGTCCAGGACGTCTACCAGCCCCGCAAGATCCCCCGCACCCTTCTGCAGAGCTTCGGCTATCGGGCGATTCGCTTCCGAGAAGTCGCTCGGATCGAACGACTCGAACAGCTGATTCCATGGGATATCTCCACGAAGCACAAGAGAGAGTGCGGTCTCCTCCGGCCCGAGAATCGACGCGTCGCGCTCGGCCTCCTCGTCCGTCCAATGAACGTCGGGGCGCCGCGGTAGTTCTCGACGGACACTCTCGATTGGCAGATCGACAAGATCGGCGATTTGCCGTTCGATCTCCACGCGAAGCGTCTGGCTCCGAATCCCCCGGTAGAATTCGCGCGCATCGTCGATCAGCCGCTCCTTGCCGACGACCGACTCGACATCGTGGCTCGCCGCAAGGGCATCGATGAAGAACCGATGGAACGGAACCGCCGCCTCGACGACTTCCTCCATCGCCTGCGCCCCACCGCTGCGAACCAAACCGTCGGGATCCTCGCCGACGGGCATCTGGGCGACACGAACGCCGAGTCCGCTGTTCCGCAGAATCTGCATCCCGCGCAACGACGCGGCCCCACCCGCCGCATCCTGGTCGTAGGCGATGACCACCTCGTCGACGAATCGTCCGAGCAGTTCGGCTTGTCCTTGTGTCAGCGCCGTACCCATGCTGCCGACGGTGTTCGTCAGCCCAGACTCGTGGAGGGTGATCACGTCCGTATAGCCCTCGACCAGTACGGCTGAGCGGCGCTGCGCCAGCCCTTCGCGCGCCCAGGAGAGACCGTAGAGAAGCCTCCCCTTGTCGAACAGCGTCGTCTTTGGCGAATTGAGGTACTTCGGATCGCCCTCGAACGAGCGGCCGCCGAACGCGATCGGCCGCCCGGACGCATCGAGGATCGGGAAGATCGTGCGATCGCGAAACCGATCATACGTACCCTTGTCCCCCTCGACCAGAAGGCCGAGTTCGAGCAGAGTCCGCTCCCCGTGCTTCGGTCCGAATTGCTTCTTCACGTTGTCCCAGCCCGGCAGGGCGAAGCCCAGTCCGTAGCGCTGCCAGCTCTCCTCCCCATAGCCGCGCCCAAGCAGGTACTCGCGTGCCCGGAGCCCGGCGGACGATCGGAGGTTCCGAACGAACTGGTTCGCGACCTCGGCGACGATCTCGCGGAGCTTCGCTCGCTCCCCGTCTTCGGTTCCATGGAATGGGATTCCCGCCTCTTCGGCAAGTCGCTTCGCCGCTTCGACGAAGGTAAGTCTCTCGATCTTCATCAGGAACGCGATGACGTCTCCCCCCTCGCCGCAGCCGAAGCAATGCCAGAGACCCTTCTCCGTACTAACGGTCATCGACGGGGTATCGTCTTTGTGGAATGGGCAGCGCCCCTTGAAGCCGGAACCTGACTTCGACAGCGAGACATAGCGAGAGATGACCGCATGGATGTCGGTCGCGTCCTTGATCGCGCGGATGTCGGCTCGGTTCCCAGGCATCGCTCACCTCATCGCACGTCAGAGCATCAACAGATACGGGTTGGACCGCCGCTCCACCTCGAGTGTCGTCACCGGACCATGGCCCGGATAGACCCTCGGATCGCCGTCGACCTCGACGATCCGTCGTAGAGAGTCCTGCATCGCTTGCCCGTCCCCCCCCGGGAGATCGGTTCGGCCGATCGAATTCTCGAACAGGAGATCCCCGACGATGAGGCCGCCCTCGAACCGGACGACAAGGCTCCCCGGAGAGTGGCCGGGCATGTGCATCACCGTGAGGCCCTCGAGGATCTCGTCTCCCTCGGCCAGGAACCGATCGATCGGCGGATGATCGGGGTGGACGTGGTCGACAAACGGAAGATCGTTCTCGTGCATCACCGTCTCGGCGTTGTCGAACGCCCAGGCGCCGCCGATGTGATCGAAGTGACCGTGGGTCAACAGGACGATGTCGATGGCTCGCCCATCCAGAAACTCGAGAAGCCGGTCCGAAGCATCCGCCGGATCGACAAGGATCCGTTTCGACGCGGTTTCGATCAAGTAGCAGTTGGTCGCCAGCGGACCGAGACAGACCGATGAAACGCGCATGCGCTCTCCTTCAGGCTCGTGCAACCGCAAGGACGGTGACGGTCTGAGCGCCGCCGCGCTTCAGCGCCCGTGCACACTCCTCGATCGTCGATCCCGTCGTGCAGATGTCGTCGACGAGAAGGACGTGCCCCCCGAAACATGGTACCGGTCGGAAGGCTCCCCGCAAGTTCCGCCGCCGATCGGCGGCGGAGAGTTTCCCCTGCGGCGCCGTTTGTCGGATCTTGACCAGCCCGCGCCGCAGCGGCACGCCGATTCGACGGGCGATGACGCCCGCGAGCAGCCTGGCTTGATTGAAGCCCCGAGCCCTTCGATCGTAACCGTTCATCGGAACGTACGTCACCCAGTCGGGCGCACACTCGAGGCCAGCCGCCTGCAATGCGGAAGCCATGCGCCGTCCGAGATCGCGGGCAACCGCCGGCTCACGATCGAACTTGAGCGTCCGCACGAGGGCTCCCCATGTTCCGTCGTACGGCCCGAGGAAGAGCGCTCGATCGACCGGCTGGTTCTTCGTGCCGCACGCGATGCAGAGATCGAGATCTTCTGCGTTGACCGGTTCTCCGCACCGTCTGCAGCGAGGGCCTTCGAGTTCGGACAACTCCGACTCGCACGCCGGGCACAGAACGGATAGATCGTCCAGGTTCCGCCCGCAAAGCGCGCAACGCGGCGGGAACAGGACCCCGACCATCCCAGTGGCGATTCCGCCGAGGACCCGCTTCGGACTACAGAAGGAGCGCCACCCGAAGCAGCTGGTTGGTGTAGCCCCACTCGTTGTCATAGAAGGCCACCACCTTAAGCGTCCGCTCGCCGAGAACCGATGTCGACGACAGGTCGATCATGCTGGCGTGCGGATCCGCGACCACATCGGTCGAGACCATCGGATCCTTGCTGACGCCGAGGACGCCCGAGAGTTCCCCTTCGGCGTACTTCGCGAACAGCGCGTTGATCCCATCGACTGTCACCGGTTTCGACATCTGGAGCGTCACGTCGCTCACCGAGCCAGTCGGCACCGGGACGCGGAAGGCCATTCCGTCCATCTTCCCCGCCATCGAAGGCAGAACCTTCGCGGTGGCTTTCGCCGCACCCGTCGTCGTCGGCACGATGTTGATCGCCGCGGCCCGGCTGCGTGTCAGCGAGCTGCCGGAAGAGTCAACCAATCGCTGGTCGGCCGTGTAGCCGTGCACCGTGGTCAAGAACGCGGTCTCGATTCCGACTTCCTTCTCAAGGATGTAGATCAGCGGTACGAGCGAGTTCGTCGTGCAGGAGGCGGCGCTGACGACATCGGCCCCCGAATCGAGCGTCTCGTGGTTCACGCCGTAGACGATTTGGGGGATCTTCTCCGCTCCGTCGCCCTTGCTTGGGACCGAAAGCAGAACGCGCTTCGCGCCGGCCTGGAGGTGGCGTGAGGCTCCTTTCGGGCCCTCGTAGGCGCGGAAGACGCCGGTCGATTCGATCGCCAAATCGACGTTCATCTCCCCCCACGGAAGCTTGTCCGGCTCACGCTCTGCCAGAAGCGGGATCAGCGTCCCGTCGATCGCCAAGCCGCCCTCGACGACACGAACATCTCGGTCGTACCTGCCGTAGACGGAGTCACGCAGCAAGAGGTACCTCGCCATCTCCGCTGTGATGAATGGGTCGTTGATCGCGACGAGCTCGATCTCCGGATGCCCAAACGCCAATCGAGTAAACGCCCGGCCGATGCGGCCGAACCCGTTGATTGCCACTCGTTTCATCCCACGTCCTCCTTGCGTTGATTCCGCCTGTCCACCATCTCCGCGAACAAGCGGTGAATTCGTGTATCGTCCGTCAGCTCCGGATGGAAGCTGCAGACGAGAATGTTCCCTTCTCGTGCCATCGTCGCCCGATCCCCATACCACGCAAGGACCATCACATCGGGCCCTTGGCGCACGATGTACGGCGCCCGGATGAATACCGCCTCGTAGCGTCCTACCCCTTCGACATCGAGTTCCGTCTCAAAGCTGTGCACCTGGCGGCCGGAGGCGTTTCGTTCCACATCGATGTCGATCGCCCCGATGTACGGCGATTCCCGTCCTTCGACGCGAGCAGCGAGCAGAATCATCCCGGCGCATGTCCCGAACATCGGGAATCCAGCATGCGCCATCTCGCGCAGCCGTGCAAGGAGCACTCCGTCGGCAAGCAAGGAAATCGCCGTCGATTCGCCACCGGGGAGGATCAGCCCATCCAATCCGTCGAGCTGGTCTGCCCGCTTGACGATAGATGATTCGATGCCGAGTCTTCCGAGACTGCGGACGTGCTCGCGCACGGCGCCCTGCAGCCCGAGAACGCCGATTCTCATTCGCTAGGTTCCCCGAGTCTGCATCATCTCGTGCTCGGGGATCTCCTCGATCGCGATCCCCGACATCGCCTCGCCAAGCCCGGCGGATACCTCGGCGATGACCTTGGGATCCTCGAAGTGCGTTGTCGCGCGAACGATCGCCTGTGCGCGCTTCTCCGGGTCGGTCGACTTGAAGACGCCGCTCCCGACGAAGATGCCGTCGCAGCCGAGTTGCATCATCATCGCCGCATCCGCCGGTGTAGCGATTCCGCCGGCAGCGAAGTTCACCACCGGCAGTTTCCCCTCGTCGCGGATTGCATGGAGGATCTGGATCGGTGCTCCCATCTCCTTGGCGAGCGTCATCAGTTCCTCCGCCGGGGCGTTTAGTACCTGGCGAATCTGTTCGTTCATCAGGCGCATGTGGCGCACCGCCTCGATCACGTTGCCCGTCCCCGGCTCGCCCTTGGTGCGAATCATCGCCGCACCCTCGGCGATTCGTCGGCAGGCCTCGCCGAGATTCCTCGCGCCACAGACAAACGGGACGGTGAACGCCCACTTATCGACATGGAAGTGAGGGTCGGCGGGTGTGAGAACTTCGGACTCGTCGATGTAGTCGACTTCGAGCGCTTCGAGGACCTGCGCCTCGGCGAAGTGGCCGATGCGAACCTTGGCCATCACCGGGATCGACACCGATGCGAGGATCTCCTTGACCTTCGTCGGGTCCGCCATGCGCGCCACGCCGCCTTGAGCTCGAATGTCCGCGGGTACGCGTTCGAGCGCCATCACCGCAACGGCGCCGGCCGCCTCGGCGATCTTCGCTTGTTCGGCCGTGGTGACGTCCATGATCACGCCACCCTTGAGCATCTCAGCCAGACCGCTCTTCACGCGGTATGTTCCCTCTTTGAGCATCATTCTCACCCCACTACATTGGTTGATGCGGGCCGATTATACCGCTCGCCTTGGAGGGCCGAAAGGCGGCGCTTCCGGCCTCGATTTCGCTTCTCGTACGGGCTCGGAGCGAGTTACTTCTTCGATCGGCGCTCCTCGGGATCGGCCCAGTTCAGCTTCCGGTCGAGCACGTGGAAGAACCCCGGAGAGTCGGTGAGTCGGATCAGCCGCGTCGGCCGATCGCTTCGCCGGACGAGGATCTCGTCCCCTGTCTTCGCCTCTCCGATCGGGTCGCCGTCCGCGATCAGCAGGACATCCACCTGCGGTCTCACGCGAAGTACCTCGTCCGCCGGGAAGATCACCGGCCGGATCCCCAGCTTGTGCGCCGCCAGGGGCGTCGCGAGGATGCAGGCCGCAGGAGGGACGATCACCGGCCCGCCGGCCGAGAGGCTGTAGGCCGTCGACCCGGTCGCCGTTGCGAGGATCAGCCCGTCCCCTGGGTACGCGGAGACGAGGCCGTCGCCCCAGGAGAGTTCGAGTTCGCAGAATCTCGAATCGTTCGCCCCGGTGATCACCAGATCGTTCAGCACCGTCCCGGAGGCATCATCCGACGCGTACGTCAGGCGCATCCTCTCCTCGATCGTGAACGCCCCGTCGTAGACGTGCTCGACGGCGAACAGAAGCTCGTCGATCCCCGCCTGGGTCAAGAACCCGAGGCTTCCGAGGTTGACGCCGAGGATCGGAACTGCCGCCTCGGCGAACATCGCCGCGGCACTCAGCACCGTCCCGTCGCCGCCAAGCGCGAGCACGACGGCATCCTCCGATGCATCAGAGAGCGGTTCGGTCACCGGGATCGCTTCGATACGCCGGTCGGTACACCAGCGTGTCATCGCGTCAAGCGCACCCTGTGTCTCCGGCTTCGTTCGGTTCATGACGATGTAGAACCGGGTGATCTTCATGGGCGGATGGTAGTCGGGGGCGTACAGAGCATCAAGAGATGCGGGCCCGAGAGTTTAGGAGATGCGCCGGGTCACGTGCTTCCAGCGGCAGACGATCCGCTCAAGGATCTCGATCGCCACGTAGAGCACAAGCCCGAGCAGCGCCATCGCCAGGATCCCGGCAAACGCGGCCGGCGGGCTGTACATCATGTTCGTCTTGATGAATGAGCCGAGGCCGCCGCGCATCGGATCGACAGTCCCCGAGATTTCTGCGATGTACAGGAACGCCATGCCGAGCCCGACACTGACGCGAAGGCTCGTCAGGATCGAAGGCAGAGTCGCCGGAAGGATGACATGCCAGTAGATCTGGCGCTTCGACGCGCCGGCGGAGAGTACGCTTGTGATGTGCTCGCGCTCGATGTGCTTCGCCGCGCCGCGTGCCGACACGAGCAGCTGGAAGAAGAGTGCCGATGCGACAATCACCACCTTGACCGGATTCCCGATCCCGAAGATAAGGAAAAGCATCAGGATGAATGCCACCTGGGGAATCGGATAGACGATGTAGATCATCGGCGAGATCAATTGGTCAAGCCGCCGCTCGTGCCCGATCAGCAAGCCCAGCGGGTACCCGACGGAGAACGCGACGAGAATCGAGAGCACGAGGCGCCATCCGCTGATCAGGAAGTTGCGCGCGAGTGCTGGGCCAAGCCGCACGACCTCGCCGATCGCCCTGACAGGATTCGGGAGGAAGGCCCGCCCCTTCACCGCCTCGATCACGACGCTTGCGATCTCCCACGCGGCAACCAGGATGGCGATACTCAAGACGTACATCGCGATCTGGCGGAGCGTGTTCGGATCGCGCAACCACTTCGGCATGCTCCGCCGCTTGCGCTTGTCGCTGCGTTGCGTGCTCATGACTCGAGCGCTCCCCGGAGTTCCGCGACGATCCGCTGAAATTCGGCCTCACCACGATAGGAGACTTCCCCCATCGCGGAGTTCTCCACGACGCGCTTGATCCGCGCCGGCCTCTCGGTCAATACCACGATCCGCTGACCGAGGAAGGCCGCTTCCTCGATGTCGTGCGTCACGAGGACAAGTGAGAACCCATGGCGCGTCCACAGATCGAGGAACAGATCCTGGATCCGCTCTTTGGTCAGTGTGTCGAGCGACGCGAGCGGCTCGTCCATCAGCATCACCATCGGCGAGGTCGAAAGCGCCCTCGCGATGCCGACGCGCCGCTTCATCCCTTCGGAGAGCTCGGCCGGAAACCGATCGCCGACGTCGGAGAGTCCGAGCTCGCCGAGCACCGTCTCGGCGTTCCGCTCGGGGGTCTCCTTGCGGAGGGCAAGGCTCAGATTGGCATTCTGCCAGACGGTTTTCCACGGAAGGAGCCCGGCATTCTGAAGAATCAGCGCCACCTCCCGGCGTGGACCGGTGACAGCCTCTTCCCCAATGTCGATCGCCCCTCCCGTCACAGGGAGGAGGCCGGCGATTGCGAACAACAGTGTCGACTTGCCACATCCGGACGGGCCAATCAACGCCAAGCTCTCCCCGCGATCGACTTCGAAAGAGATGCCATCGACGGCACAGACACTGTTCGGGCCGCGTCCGTACTCGACCGAGACGTCACGTAGATCGATCATTGGAGAAACTGGAAGTCGACGAAACCGTCGTAGGCGGGCGGCTCGAGCACGTAGCCCTTCTTCTTCATCCACTCGACGAGGCCGTTGTACTGCTCGGCCGGCAGGGGTTCCATCGGGAAATAGGTGGGAACGGAGATCGCATCGAGCACGTCCTGCCCGATCAACGAGGTGTCCGCCGCTTGAAAGAACAAGGCGACCGCGACATCGAGACCCGACGCCACAAGATCCTCACGCTCGGTGCTGTTGAGGCGCTCGATCGCTTCCTCGATCGCGGCGTGGAACGCTGCGATGTCGTCGGGGCGTTCCTCGATCACGCGACGACGGAAGAGGATGACGCTCGGCGGGATGTCTGCTTCGTCGAAGGTATCGAGCGTTACCATCTTGAGCGGCGCTCCGCTCGGCGGGACATACGTCGCGATATACGAGATGTAGGGCTCGGGCAGTACGGCCGATCCGAGCCACTGCGCGCCGAACATCGTCGCCAACTGCAGCATGTCGTTGAACGAGCTGTAGCGAGCCGACTTCTCCGCCCCATTCGAAGAGCGCTCGACCAATCCGTCGAGCATGTACTCGTAGTCGCTTCGGTAAAGCACGCCAATCAGTTGCGACGAGGACAGAAGCTGCTCGAGCGAGCCGATGCGGAAGGCGACAGGAGAGAGAAGCGCCAGTGCAACGCTCCCCGTCTGTGGCTCTGATGCCAGCGAGGCGGTCAGCACGAGATCGGTGCCGGCGCTCGCGTCGAGCACCGCGTGGGTCACATCGGACATCAGACCGTCCAGGTTGCCCGTCATCAGCGCCGCACTTCGCTGGAGGTTGTCGCTGATACCGACCAACTCGACCTCCACGCCATGCTCGGCGAACAAGCCCCACTCCTGGGCAAACGCAATCGGCAGCGCCTCGAGCACCGGCGGAAGGCTGAATCGAAGCACATCGTCGGACGCTGCTCCTACAGCGAAAGAAAAGCATGCGACAATACAGAAATGGACGGCCCACCGAACGTAGCCCATCGGGTTCCCCCTCGCGATTGCTAGAGTCTCCCGAAGAGTATACCCGCGCCGCATCGGACGACCAACGGCACCGAGGTCCGAGAAACCCCACCCCTCGTACCCTTCGGGCGTTTCCCCTTTCGCCCTCTCCGATTCTGGGATAAGATCGAGCTTCGTGTGAAAACACAAAAGCAGGATCGGATCAGGACTTGGCTGTGGCGGTACCGGGGGCGCGTTCTCGCCGGGTTCGTCTCTTTGATGTTCGTCAACGCCGCCACGATTCTCGTTCCGTTGGTCATCCGCGAGGCGATCGATCGTCTGACGAGGGGCGAAGGAGATCTGCTCAAGAGTGGGCTGATGATCGTCGGCCTCGCCGCGGTCGTGATGATCTTCCGCTTTACCTGGCGCTATTTCTTCATCGGGTCGGCCCGCCGCATCGAGCGGTCCCTCCGCGCGAAGCTGTACGGACACCTGCTCGGTCTCTCCGCATCGTTCTACAACGAGACCAAGACCGGCGACCTGATGGCCCACGCAACCAACGATATCGAAGCGGTCACCCAAGCCTGCGGCTTCGGCATCCTGACAATCGCCGATCCGCTTTTCATGATCCCGGTATCGATCGCGATCATGCTGTCAATCGATCCGCGATTGACCCTCCTTGCGATCCTGCCCCTTCCGATCCTGACGATATTCATGCTTGCGTTCGGACGGGTGATCCACAACCGATTCCAGACGGTGCAAGAGGCCTTCTCGACGCTGATGGAGAAGGTTCGCGAGACCGTCTCCGGGATTCGCGTCGTGAAGTCTTTCGTGCAGGAGCCGGGCACCGAGGCCGACTTCGCGGAGACCAACCAGCTGCAGGTCGACAAGAACATGGCGCTCGTTCGCGTATGGGGTCTGTTCCATCCGCTGATCGAGCTTCTCTCCGGCACGTCGCTCGCGATCATTCTCTGGATCGGCGGGATCGACGTCGTGCGAGCGTCGATCTCCCTCGGAGATTTCGTCGCGTTCACGCAATACCTCTCGATGCTGATCTGGCCGATGATCTCGATGGGCTGGGCGGTCAACTTGATCCAGCGCGGCACCGCGTCGCTGGGACGCGTTAACAAGCTCCTTGCGGAGACCTCGGAGATCGTCGAGGCGAGAAAGCCAAGATCCCTTTGCGGGACCCGAATCGACATCCGTGACCTCACGTTCGCCTATCCGTCGAAGGACAGCCGCCCGAGCGCGCCGGCGCTGACCGACATCAATCTCGAAATCGATGAGGGGATGACGCTCGGAATCGTCGGGCTCACCGGCGCGGGCAAGAGCACGCTCGCGCACCTGATCCCACGCATCTTCGATCCCCCGGTCGGTACGATCTCGATCGGCGGGACCGACCTGCGCGACGTGAGCCTTGCCGATCTCCGCCAGGCGATCGGCTTCGTGCCGCAAGATCCGTTCCTCTTCTCCGCCACGCTGGCTGAGAACATCGCCTTCGGGCGGCCCGATGCTTCGCAAGAAGAGATCGAAGAGGCGGGACAGCTCGCCGGGATCCATGACGAGGTCCTGGCATTTCCTGAGGGGTACGAGACGACCGTCGGGGAACGCGGGATCTCCCTCTCGGGAGGACAGAAGCAGAGAATCGCGATCGCCCGAGCACTCCTGCTCAAGCCTCGCGTCGTCATCTTCGATGACCCGCTGTCGGCGGTCGACGCCGAGCGCGAGGAGTTCATCCTCGGCAATCTGCGCGAGTTCTTCCGTGGCCGCACGAGCATCCTGATCGCGCACCGCATCTCCGCCGTGATGAACGCCGATCACACGATCGTGCTCGACAAGGGACGCATCGTCGAGCGTGGATCGCATGACGAGCTCTCGACCTGCGGCGGCATCTACCAGCGAATCTGGCGCTTGCAGCAAGCCGAGCGGGAGGTGAGACCGGAATGAACGGCCACTTCCACGAGGACGAGGTTCTCGGCAAGGCATTCGACGCCCAGTTGATGCGTCGGCTGATCCGCTTCCTTCGGCCATACAAGCTGCTGTTCGCGGCCTGCATTCTTCTGACACTCGTCGTTGCGGGCATCCAGCTGGCCATTCCGTTCATCACCAAGACGGCGATTGACAGCTTCATGACCCTTCCGCGAAGCATCGTAACACTTGAGACTGCGCCATCGGAAGGTTTCCCGATTGCCCTCGGCAATGGGCGGTTCCTGGTCGAACCCCGTGCCGTCACACCGCTGACGTTGCGCGATTGGGAGGCGCTCGACCTTCTCTCGGTCGAGCGCTACGTGATGATCGCTGCCGGCTTGCCGGAGGCCGACTACGTCGAGCGATACCCGGACGCGTTCACCGAGATTCCCGGCGGCTGGATCGCATCGGAAGAGGATCTTCATGCGCTCTCGGTCGAGGATCTCGAGGCACTGCGAGGCTCGTCGATTGCCGGGATCGTTCGGCTCGCGGCGATCTTTGCCTTTGCGCTGTTGACCCGGTTCGTCTTCGGCATCCTTCAGGTCCTGCTGCTCCAGTACACCGGCCAGCGGGTGATGTACGACATGCGGCGGGAGATCTTCGCGCATGTCCTGCGCCTACCGCTTCGCTATTTCGATCATGCGCCGGTCGGCCGGCTTGTGACCCGGGTGACCAACGACGTCAGCGCGATCAACGAGATGTTCACCTCGATGCTGGTGAGCCTGTTTAGCAACATCTTCCTCGTTCTCGGGATCCTCGTGGTGATGTTCCAGCTCGAGTGGCGTCTGGCGCTCGTCATCCTCGCACTCTTCCCGTTTATCGTGTTCGCCGCCTGGCAATTCCGAAACCGGGTTCGCGCCGCCTATCGCGAGGTGCGGAAGCAGATCGCGCGGCTGAATGCCTACCTCCAAGAATCGATCTCCGGGATGCGCATCATCCAGGTGTTCGTGCAAGAGCATCAGTCGAACGAGCGCTTTGCGGAGATCAACCAAGCCAAGTACGTCGCGCAGATGCGCCAGATGCTGACGTTCGCCGTCTTCCGTCCGCTGATGAGCTTCTTGAGTTCGTTCGCGATCGCGCTCGTCGTCTGGTACGGCGGATGGAATGTCCTTCGCGGTAGCCTCTCGCTCGGCGCGCTGACGGCGTTCATCCAGTATGTCCGGATGCTGTTCGAACCCGTCCTGCACCTGTCCGAGAGCTACAACGTCCTCCAGGCGGCGATGGCCTCGTCGGAGCGAATCTTCCGCCTGCTCGACGAGGAAGAAGAGGATCCCGGCCAAGGACAGAGCATCGAGGCTGTCCGGGGACGAATCGAGTTCAAGGATGTCTGGTTCGCCTACAACGAGGAGGACTGGGTGCTTCGCGGCGTCTCTTTCGTCGCCGAGCCGGGCAAGCATGTGGCCATCGTCGGTCCGACCGGATCGGGCAAGACGACGATTATCCGAATCCTGCTGCGGATGTACCCGATCCAGAAGGGGCAGATCCTGCTCGACGGCGTGCCGATCGAGAAGCTCGATCTCTCGTTCCTGCGGTCGCAGATGGCGGTCGTCCTCCAGGACGTCTTCCTGTTTGCCGGAGACATCATGGACAACATCAAGCTACGCTCGGAGATCCCGGAGGAAGTCGCGATCGAATCGGCCCAATTCGTCAACGCCGACTTCGTCGAGGCGCTCCCCGACGGGTACCACACCGAGGTCAAGGAGCGAGGCGTAACGCTTTCGGTCGGAGAGAGACAGCTCTTGAGCTTCGCCCGCGCCGTGGCGTTCGATCCGAAGGTGCTCGTGCTCGACGAAGCGACCGCGAGCATCGACTCCCATACCGAGGCGCTGATCCAGGAATCGCTGCACAAGATCATGGCCGGGCGCACGTCACTGGTGATCGCACACCGTCTCTCGACGATCCGCGAGGCCGATCGGATCATCGTGCTTCACAAGGGGAAGCTCGTCGAGCAGGGAACGCACCAGGAGCTGCTCGCATCCGACGGCCTCTACGCCGCATTGCACAGCCTTCAATTCTCCGAGAACGGCCATTCGAGGCCGGGTTCCGACGCCACGTAGGCTTAGATGTAGACAGACGTCCTTGACGCCACCCCGTCGTCATGCATACTCGCATCTAGCCGATCATGGGAAGCCCACAACAACAGCACGACGCGGACGCCACGCTATATCGGGAGCTCTTCGCTCACGTCCCGATCGGCCTTTACCGAACCACTCCCTCCGGCAGGATCATCGACGTCAACCCGGCTCTCCTCCGCATGTTGGGGTACGAGGACAAGGAGCCGCTGTTGGCCGAGGCGGCGGGCTCCGTCTATGCGGATCGCGGCAGCCGCGACCGTTGGCGCGCCGAGATGGAGGCGATGGGGACCGTTTCGGGATTCGTGGCCGAATGGAGGCACAGCGAGGGCTCGACTCTGTGGGTCGAGGAGAATGCTCGCGCCGTTCGAGATGAGAGCGGACAGATTCTTCATTACGAAGGAAGCGCCGAGGACATCACGGCACGGCGGGAGATCGAGCGTCGGCTGGCCGAGGAGAAGCTGCGGTTCGAGCAGCTGTTTGCCGCCTCACCGGAAGCCATCGTCCTTTGCGACAACGACGCGATCATCCAGCGCGTCAACGCTGAGTTCGAGAATCTGTTCGGGTACAGCGCCGCGGAAGCCATCGGCCAGAACATCGATGAGCTCGTCGCCAAGGGCCTGAACGGACTCCACGATGAGGCAAGCGGGGTCACGGGCGCGATCGCCGCGGGCGAGACCGCGTTCGTGGAGACCCGGCGTCGCCGGAAGGACGGGAGTCTCGTCAACGTTTCGATCCTCGGGAAGCCGATCATGGTGGACGGAGTCAAGGTCGCCCTGTACGCGATCTACCGGGACATCACCGAGCGCGTCGCGCTGGAGACCAGCCTCCAGCAGGAGAAGGCCCGGTTCGAGCAGCTGTTCGCCGCCGCACCGGAGGCGATCGTCCTTTGCAACAACGACGGTTCGATCCTACGCTTGAACGCCGAATTCACGAGGCTGTTCGGCTACTCGGCGGAGGAAGCCCTCGGGCAAGACATCGATCGGCTCGTTGCCCCGGAGGTCACCGGCCTTCAGGAGGAGGCGGCGGGAATCACGCAGCAGATCGCCGACGGGCAGTCCTCGTTCGTCGAGACGAAGCGCCGGCGGAAGGACGGCCGACTGATCCACGTCTCGATCCTCGGCAAGCCGATCGAGATCGACGGCGACCGGATCGCCGTCTACGGGATCTACCGGGATATCTCGGCACGGGTGGAGGCTCAAGCTGCACTGGCGGCAAGCCGTGCCAAGGTCGAACGGCTCCATGAGGCGGCCGATGCGCTGGGACAAGCCGAGGCGGAAGCGGATGTCTACCGAATCACCGTGGATGCCGCTGAGGATGTCCTCGGATTCTCTCTCGGCGTTCTGTGCGTCGCCAGAGACGATGCGTTCGTCTGCGAGGCGGTCTCTTCAAGCATCGACCGCGAGGACCTCGGCTCCACGAAGATCGACCCCACGGGAATCGCGGCGCAGTCGCTGGAGACCGGTCAGCCGATCATCGCGAATGACCCGGCGCCGGAGAGCCTTCCGTACGGAATGCCCGCTTCGTCTCGCTCGCTGATCTGTGCTCCGATCGGAGAAATCGGGATCTTCCAGGCGGCGTCGACCGAACCCGGAGCGTTCGGAACCGAGGACGGTCGCCTTCTTGCGATCCTGCTCGGCCATACCGCGGTCGCGGCCGGACGCCTCCGCCTGCAGGCGGAGCTGGTCAGACAGGCGAGACACGACGCGCTGACCGGCGTCTTCAATCGCCACTATTTCAACGAGATGATCGCGCAGGAAGTGCTCCGCGCATCGCGCTACAACCACCCGATCGGTCTCCTGATGATCGACGTCGATCGATTCAAAGAGATCAACGACCGCTACGGTCATCAAACGGGCGACATGGTGCTCAAGGAAATCGCCGACGTGCTTCGCGCCACCGTTCGCCAGACCGACATGATCGTTCGCTACGGCGGCGACGAGTTTCTCATCATGCTCACCGAGACCGGTGAGAGCGCCGACGAGGCAGCCGTCCGCGTGCGCTCCGCCGTGATCGGAAGTGACAAACTGAAGGAAATCAGCGGATTCGACGTGACCGTATCGGTAGGAAGCATCTTCTGGCATCCGGATGCCGGTACCCCGATCGAAGAGGCCCTTGCCGCCGCCGACTCCCGCATGTACGAGGACAAACGCAGTCACTAGCAGCAAACCGGTCCCGGCTTCCCGTCCGTCACGATTCGGCTTGTCGACCTCTCGCCTAGGAATACTCCGTGTAGAAAGGCGGGAGCACATGAAGGCACGGGACAAGGGATTCGAGCACGGAAACGATCTCTACGGACAGCTCTTTGAGCAGAGCCTCGACGGTGTTCTGTTGATCCAGGAAGGCTCGATCATCCGGGCCAATGCTGCATTCTGTACGTCCCACGGATACGAAGAGAGCGATCTGATCGGTCGCGACCCGATCGAGTTGCTCCATCCTGACGACCGGGAGATCGCACGGGAGCGAGTCGCCGCCTTCCTCCGCTCGGACAAGCCGTCCGCCTCGCATACCTACTGCAGCCTCCACCGCAATGGAACGACACTCACCGTCGAGGTCACGACGCGTCTCATTCGCTGGCAGGACCGGGCGATCCTGCAGACGATCGTCCGCAATGTGACGAGTGTGCACGCGACCCAGATCGCGCTCGATCGGGAGACGGCCTATTTCGAGCAGCTGTTCACCAGCGCCCCCGAGGCAGTCGTGCTCTGCGACGGCGGTGGCATCATCCAGCGTGTAAATCGCGAGTTCTGCAAGCTGTTCCAATACACTCATGACGAGGCGATCGGCAGGAACATCGACGAACTCGTTGCCCATCCTGGCGGGAACATCCAGGACGAAGCCAACTCGATTACTCAGACGGCAACGGAAGGGTCCCACACGAGGATCGAGACGGTCCGCCACCGCAAGGATGGATCGCTGATCTACGTCTCCGTGCTCGCGCAACCGATCTTCATCGACAAGCGCCAGGTGGGAGTCTATGCGATCTACCGCGATATCACCCGGCGCGTCGGCGCCGAGCAGCAGCTTCATGAGGAGAAGGCGCGGTTCGAGGAACTGTTCGAAGCGGCCCCCGAGGCAATCGTGCTCTGCACCAACGAGAGCATCATCCTGCGCGCGAACCAGGAGTTCGGTCGGCTGTTCGGCTACGCCCCGGACGACGTCGTGGGGAAGAACGTCGATGAGTTGCTGTCGTTGGATGACCGCGGCGTCTGTGAGGAAGCGAAGGCGACCACACGGCGGATCGCCGCGGGCAAGCGGGTCGCCTTCGAGAGTGAGCGTCGAGCCAAGGATGGACGGCGGATCCATGTGTCGATCCTCGGCAAGCCGATCCGATTGGACGGCGAGCAGGTCGCAGTCTACGGGATGTACCGCGATATCGGAGCGCGGGTTGAAGCGCAACAGGCGCTTCATCTGGCCCAATCGAAGGTGGAAGGTTTGCACACCGCGGCCGGCCGACTGGAGCGCGCCGAGTGTGCGGACGACATCTACCACATTACGACCGAGGCCGCGGAGCGAATCCTTGGGTTCCCGCACGGCGCACTCGACATCGCCAAACAGGGCCAGCTGATCACCCAGGCGGTCACGACGCGGACTCCGAAGCAGCGGATTCGACGCGCTCCGATTGCCGCGGCAGGAAGCGCCGGCCGCGCGTACCGCGAACAGCGGACCCTCCTCGAGAACGATGTCCGGCCGGAGCAGCTCAGCGAGCGGCCGGCAAGTCCGATCAGAGCATTGCTCACGGCCCCGATTCGGGACATCGGCGTCTTCCAGGTCGCGGCCGAACACGCAGACGCATTCACGAACGAGGATGCGCGGTTCCTCGAGATTCTGCTCGGCCACACGGCCGAGGCCCTCTCGAGGCTTCAGCTGCAGCAGGAACTGCTCGACAAGGCAACGCGCGACGAACTCACCGGCGTCTTCAACCGCCGATACTTCAATGAGGTTCTGCAGCATGAGGTTCGGCGCGCGACTCGCTACAAGTACCCGATCGGTCTGCTGATGATCGACGTCAACCGGTTCAAGGAGATCAACGATACCCGCGGGCATCAAACCGGGGATGAGGTACTGAAATCAATCGCCGAGATGCTGGTGGCGTGCCTCCGCGAGACGGACTTCATTGTCCGCTACGGCGGCGACGAGTTCCTGGTGGCGCTGCTCGAAACCGGCGAGGAGACCAGTCAGGCCGCCGAACGCATCCGCAACGTCGTTCGCACAAGCGACACGCTCTTGGAGCTCGTCGGCCGACCGGTCACCGTGTCCGTCGGTACGGTTGCGTGGCAACCGGAATCCGGCACGACCGTCGAGGCGGCGCTCGCAAGCGCCGACGCGAGAATGTACGAGGAAAAGCGTCGGAGGTAGTCCTCGGCGTACACTTCTCGCATGCTCCGAAAGGTCTTCGTCTACGTTGTTCGGCAGGGCGGCCGCGAGATTCTCACGTTCGAGAGTCACGACGAACCCGGCTTCGAGGTTCCGAAGGGGGGCATCGAGCCAGGCGAGACGCCCGAGCAGGCCGGGCAGCGCGAACTCATGGAGGAGGCGGGCCTCGACCTCGGTGGCAATGTCGCAGAAGGCGGATTCGCTCGCCTCGGAGCAATCCGCTGGCGGGATGAGGAGCAGGTCTTCCTCCGCGTCTCAGCTCCCTCGGACATCCCAGATGCCTTTGGCCACACCGTCACGGGTGCCGGCATCGACGCCGGGATGCACTACCGATTCCGCTGGCTCCCCGTCGACGAGCGCCTTCGCGAGCGGCTCGTGCAGGGATGCGCCGCGTTCGTCGAGCGGCTGTTGAACTGAGAGATCCTCATCGTTCAGGCGCACCGTGGACTCGAACACGGGCCATTCGTCGCACGAGTGAGCGATCGGCATCACCGCCGGATCGCGCGTGTCTCGTTCCCCAGAGGGCCCTCCCGAGAGAGACTCGTATCGATGACATCCGCAGATCGAAAGCCATCGGGGCGACGCGCGCTCCTCGCTCTTCTCGCCACGCTGATCGCCTGCGCGCTCGGCGGCTGCTTCCTTCTGCCGGGTGCCCCCCCGGTCGCAGTGATCGCCGTCGATCGAGTCGAGGGGACGGCTCCACTCGACGTCCGGTTCGATGCAAGCGACTCATACGACGAAGACGGAATCGTCACCACGTTCGCATGGACGTTCGGCGATGGGACGAGCGAGCACGGCACGATCCTCCGCCATGTCTTCCCGGTTCCCGGAACCTACTCCGTCGAACTGATGGTCCTCGACGACGACGGACACTCCGACGTCGCGGCGCAGACGATCATCGTTCACGAACCCGCTGTTCCCCCGACAGCCGTGTTCACGGCGGCTCCTTCGACCGTGGCGATCGGCGAGCCCGTTGCCTTCGATGCATCGGCGTCGTTCGATCCCGACGGCCGGATCCTCTCGTATCTCTGGGATTTCGGAGATGGATCGACCGGAAGCGGCGCCTCGATCGCGCACGGCTTCTCGACGCCGGGGACGTTCCCGGTCACGCTGACCGTGGTGGATAACGACGGTGCCCGATCGAGCCATGTCCTTTCGGTGCTTGTCGCAGATACCAACACCGCACCGGTCGCGAGCTTCACGATCGCCCCCGACTCCGCCGGCCCCGGAGAGATCGTCCGATTCGACGCGTCCGACTCCTATGACGCTGATGGCGAGATCGCGACGGTACGATGGACGTTCGGCGACGGCCGGGCGGGCGCGGGCGCGGTCGTCGAGCATGTCTACGCCGCAAGCGGATCCTATCGAGTGGATCTCCTGGTCACGGACAATCTCGGGGCCTCGAGACTCAGCTCCCGCGTGCTGACAATCACGGCTCCCGGAGCAGCTCCCGGGACGCCGGGCGAGACGCTGGTAGAGCGGTACACGTGGACGTACGACCGTATCCCTCGGCAGCTCATGATCGAAATCCCGATGGATCTTCTTGCGTTCTATCGCAGTCAACCCCGCGGTGTATGGCCGGCCCGCGACTACGACGAGTACGTCCTCGACCCACAGGACGACGTGCTGATGTCGACCCTCGCGATCGGCCTCGACCTCGGCGACTACTACGCCACCGTGGAGAACGCGCTCTTCTTCGTTCAGCAGTGTATCGGGTATCAGGCCGATCCGGGACCGTTCGAGTACCCGCGCTATCCGATGGAGACGCTTGTCGATCGGGTCGGGGACTGCGAGGACACGGCAATCCTGTTCGCAAGCCTGCTTCGCACGCTCGGGCATGGTGCGCTGCTCGTCTCGGTCGATACCAGCGGAAGCGGATCGCCAAATCACATGGGGGTGCTCGTCCCGGTCGACGCGGCGTTTTGTGAATCCTTCCCGTGCGGCTCGCGGAGCTTCTGGGAGATCGGCGGCCGGCTGTACGCATATGCCGAGACGGCCGTTGAAGGCGGGAGCCTTGAGCTCGGCGTCGATCCGTGGAATCTCGGCACCGGCGATCTGGACAGAACGTGGGACGTCGCCCGCGCGGGAGCCGCCCCGAAGCGCATCGAGAAACCGCTGTAGCTCCTCGGCCGAAGAGCGATCTCGGCCCTCTTCCATGGGAACCCTGTATACTGCATCTATCTGTTGTATTTAGGCATGAATTGCCCGCGTGGAGGGATTCGATGCTCAGCTACATCATCAAGCGCATCCTTGCGATGCTGCCTGTCCTGTTCTTCATTTGCCTGATCGCATTCGGCGTCGTCTGCCTGTTCCCGGGCGACTTCTTCTCGCCACAGCAATTCGGCTATGCAGCCCGGGGGATGCGTCCGGAAGAGGCGCTCGCACTTCTCACGGAGCAACGAATCGCCGCGGGACTCGACAAGCCATGGTTCGTCCAGTTCTGGGTCTGGTTCACGGGCTTGATTACCACGGGGACCTTTGGGATTCGATGGCAGCACCTCTTCCGGCCAGAAGTCGGCTTGCTGTGGACGATTGTCATCGCGGGCTCGTCGATGATCTGGGCTTGGCTCCTGGGGATCCCCTTCGGCATCGCAAGCGCATTGCGGAAGAACACGTGGCTCGACTACCTCATGTCGACCTTCACCTACATCTGCTTCTCGTTCCCTTCGTATGTCTGGGGAACGCTGTTCTTCGTCTTCGTCTATACCTACATCAACACCCACATCCGGGGACCCGCAATGTGGGGTCTGGTGGGCTACGAACTCATTGGGAAACCCCTCACGTGGTACAAGGTCGGAAGCCACATTCTGCACCTGCTTCCGGCCTGGGTGATCGTCGGTGCGCCGATGTTCGCTTCGGTGGCCAGGCACATGCGCGTAGGTATGATCGAAGCACTCGATGAACCCCATATCCCGATAGCACGATCCAAGGGACTGCACGAACGGCGCGTCGTTTGGAAGCACGCGCTGCGGAATGCCTTGGGACCGCTGTTTAGCCTGTTCGGGATGATGTTACCGCGAATGCTCATGGGGACGATTCTGCTCGGGACTGTGCTGGGGATTCCGACGTTTGGGCAGTACATGCTCGGGTCGCTCTCATGGAACCGCCAGCATCACCTGACGGCTGCGCTGCTTGTCTACTCCTGTTTCCTCCTGTTCGGCAACCTGTTCGGGGACATCATGCTCGCGCTCACCGATCCACGCATCCGCTACGACTGAGCCCGACAGTGCGGAAATTAGCCAACAAGAACCAGGGACTAGCCATTCGTATCCTAAACCCTTATTCTTGTGGTATCTCCCCGACTGCACCACAACCGGAGCGGGAGGAGGTTTTCGTTGATCCTCTACGTCGCCAAGCGGATCCTCGGCATCCTTCCGGTTCTGCTCGGTATCAGTTTCGTCGCGTTTGCGATCATCGCACTCTTCCCCGGCGATTTCTACACTCTCACGGAAGTGGGATACGTCATGTCGGGCATGTCCCGGGGGGATGCCGTGGCCGCTGCACGTGCATTACGCGCCGCAGCCGGAATGGACAAGCCCTGGATTGTGCAGTATTGGCTCTGGTTCACCGGCATCGTTACAAAGGGAGATTTCGGGATCAACTGGTCGTATGTTCTGCGGCCCGAGAACGGGCTCGCGTGGACACTGATCATTGCAGGATCCTCGATGCTCTGGGGGTGGCTCCTCGGCCTTCCAGCAGGAATCCTCGCCGGCACGAAGAAGAACACGTGGATCGATCGGGTGCTCACCGGAACCGCCTACATCGGATTCTCTTTCCCCTCCTACGTCTGGGGTACGCTCTTCTTCGTGTTCATGTTCACCTGCGTGAACACGCACATCCGCGGTCCGGGCATCTGGGGCCTGGTTGGGTACGAGCTGGTCGGGAAACCGTTGAGCTGGTACAAGGTCGGAAGCCACATTCTGCACTTGATTCCTGCATGGATCATCGTTAGCGCGCCAATCTACGCGACGGTGCTACGCCACATGCGGTCCAGCATGGCCGAGGCGATGAGCGCGCCGTACATCACCGTCGTCCGTGCGAAGGGTCTTGGCGAGCGAGCCATCGTTTACAAGCACGCGCTGCGCAACGCGATCAACCCGCTCATAAGCATCTTCGGGATCACGCTTCCACGCATGATCACCTCGATGATCCTGCTCGCCCCGATTCTCGGGATGCCGACCTACGGGCAGTTCCTTCTCGATTGCGTCCTCTGGAACCGAACGAGGAGCCTCTTTGGGGGGCTGCTCATCTACACCGGCCTTCTGTTGGTCGGCAATCTGATCGCCGACACCCTTCTCGTCGCGATCGACCCTCGTATTCGGTACGACTGACCACGCCAGTGAGAGACCTAGCATTAGCTTGATTCTGGCGATTCGATACTGAATCACGTACAATCTCTTTGTCCCCAGGTTCCACGGACGTGAGCTCCAAATGGAGGGAAGCACCGGGTGATTTCCTTTTTCCTCAAGCGACTCTTGTGGATGGTCCCCGTCTTCGTCGCTGTTGCATTCGTCTCGTTCGCCATCGTCGCGCTCTTCCCGGGCGACTACTACACCACCGCGAAATTCGGCCTGTTGGTCAAAGGCATGTCGACCGACGAGGCGGCCCATGCTGTAAACCAGCTTCGATATGCAGCGGGAATCGACAAGCCGTGGATCGTTCAGTTCTGGGTCTGGTTCACGGGTGTGATCACCGAAGGAGACTGGGGCGTCTCGTGGAGCTTCCTTCTCGAGCCGCAAACCGGACTCGCGTGGACGCTGATCATTACCGGATCCTCGATGCTCTTGGCGTGGCTCCTCGGCGTACCTGTTGGCATTCTTGCCGCCGTGCGCATGAATGCTCCGCTCGACCATGCGATCACCGGGATCGCCTATGTGGGATTCGCATTTCCCCCCTATGTCTGGGGAGCCCTTTTCTTTCTTTTCGTCTACAAGCTCGTCAACCCACTGATCGTCGGTGGGGGTGTTTGGGGCGTGGTCGGATATCAGCTGGTCGGAGAGCCGTTGACCTGGCACAAGGTCGGCAGCCACATCGTGCATCTGCTTCCTGTCTGGGCTGTCGTCGGCGCTCCGATCTTCGCCATGGTCGTTCGCCACACGAGGGTGAACGTTGCAGCACTACTCCGAGAGCCGTTCATCACCGTGGCGCGAAGCAAGGGGATCTCGGAGCGGCAAATCCTCTTCAAGCACGCCCTTCGCAATGCGATCAACCCGTTGATCAGCATCTTCGGGATGACCCTCCCGACACTCCTCACCGGAACGATCCTTGCCGGCCCGGTCTTCGGGTTGCCAACATTCGGACGCACCTTGCTGTGGGCGGTAAGGATGCAACGGCAGCAGCAGTTGACCGCATTGCTCCTCTTTTATGCGTGCTTCTTGCTCGTTGGGAACCTGGTCGCTGATCTCCTGCTCGCGCTGACCGATCCACGCATTCGTTACGACTGACAGAACTCGCGACTCCATCGGGCAGGAAGCATGATCTGATGGTCATTTCTCAGGGAATCCTGTATCCTTCCTTTCACCCCCAGAACTCGGCTCAGACGATTCGGGAGGAGGCTCGAGTTGATCCTCTACATCCTCAAGCGGATTCTATCGATGCTCCCGGTCTTCTTCTTCGTTTGCCTGATTTCGTTCGGCATCATCGCGCTCTTCCCAGGCGACTTCTACACGTCCTCTCTGCTTGGCCTTCTGATGTCGGGAATGAAGCATGGCGAAGCATACGAAGCGGTCAACGCACTGCGAGTCGCCGCGGGGATGGACAAGCCCTGGTTCGTCCAGTTCTGGGTCTGGTTCACCGGCATCATCACCGAAGGCGACTTCGGCGTCTCCTGGCAGTACATCTTTCGACCGGCGAACGGCCTCGGATGGACACTGATCATCGTCGGTTCCTCGATGGTATGGGCGTGGCTTCTCGGGATTCCGATCGGTGTGCTCTCGGCACTGAAGAAGGACTCCTGGCTGGATCACGTAATCTCAGGCCTCAGCTACATCGGTTTCTCGCTGCCACCCTACGTTTGGGGCACGCTGTTCTTCGTGTTCATGTTCACCTGCGTGAACGACAACGTTATCGGTCCGGGCATTTGGGGCCTGGTTGGATACGAGCTGGTCGGGAAGCCGCTTACGTGGTACAAGGTCGGAAGCCACATCCTGCACCTCATTCCGGGATGGATCATTGTCGCCTCCCCGATGTTCGCTACAGTCGCTCGCCACACACGGGTTGCCGTTTCCGATGTACTCAAGGACCGCTATGTCGCGGTCGCTCGGTCCAAGGGGCTCAGCGAGCACCGCGTGCTTTACAAGCATGCCCTTCGAAACGCGATCAACCCGCTGGTCAGCATCTTCGGGCTGATGCTTCCGGGGATGCTAACATCGATGATCCTGCTTGCACCCGTCCTCGGTTACCGATCCTTCGGGCAGTTCTTCCTAGACGCGGTGCAATGGCAGCGACAGCATAGCCTGACTGCAGCGCTCTTGATCTACACCAGCTTCCTTCTGGTCGGCAATCTGATCGCCGACATCCTTCTCGTCGCGATCGACCCTCGTATTCGGTACGAGTAGGCAACGTACGATCGGCACGTGGGACTCGCCCAGTTTTGGCATTTCGTGGGCAAAGAACGTATACTCCCCTTACCCCCCGATCTCACGCTCTCGAGATCCAAGCGCAAGGAGGCTTCGCATGATTTCGTACCTCCTCAAGCGGCTCTTGTGGATGCTTCCTGTCTTCTTCGGCGTCGCGTTCATCTCGTTTGCCATCGTTGCCCTCTTCCCGGGCGATTACTACACGCCCGCGCAACTTGGCTTCCTGATGGCCGGCTTGTCTCGCGATGAAGCGGCACATGCCGTCGATGCCCTTCGCATTGCCGCGGGAATCGACAAGCCATGGATCGTCCAGTTCTGGGTCTGGTTCCAAGGCGTGATCACACAGGGGGACCTCGGCGTCTCCTGGCGATTCCTTGTTCAGCAGCAGAACGGCCTCGGATGGACGCTGATCATCACAACGTCGGCGATGTTCTGCGCGTGGGTCCTTGGCATTCCGATAGGTATCCTCTCGGCGGCACGGAAGAACTCGTTGCTGGATCACGGACTCACGGCGGTGACCTACATCGGAATCGCAATTCCACCCTATGTCTTGGCCGCGCTCTTCTTCTTCTTCATCTACGCCTGCATCAACCCGCTATTCACCGGCGGCGGTCTGTGGGGGCTCGTCGGCTGGCAGTTCGTCGGGAAGCCGTTGACGTGGCACAAGGTGGGGAGCCACATCCTGCACCTGTTGCCGGTATGGGCGATTGTCGGCGCGCCGATGTTCGCAACCGTTGTTCGCCACACTCGGATGAACGTCTCGGTCGTGCTCAACGAGCCATACATCCAGGTTGCACGAGGAAAGGGAGTCCGAGAGCGTCGGCTGCTCTTTCGTCATGCGTTGCGAAACGCGGTCAACCCGCTGATCAGTATCTTCGGGATCACGCTTCCGACGCTGATCACAGGGACCATCCTCATCGGTCCGATCTTCCAGATCCCGACGTTCGGGCGCCAAGTGCTGCTTCGTGCGGCCCAAGCTCAGGACCAGCAGAGGCTGACGGCCGCGCTCCTCTTCTATGCCGTTTTCCTGCTTGTCGGGAATCTCATCGCCGATATCCTGCTCGTTGCGCTCGATCCGCGGATTCGCTATGACTGATGAGCCATTCCGCCAGGCCGGCAGAATAGCGTAGGCGTAGAAGACGGGAACAGGAGGCCCCATGATCGCCTATCTCGTTCGCCGAGTACTCTGGATGATCCCGGTCTTCTTCTTCGTCGCGCTCATTTCATTCGCGATCGTAGCGATCTTTCCCGGCGACTTTTATTCGCGCTTGCTCGCGGGTTTGATGTTCTCGGGAAAGAGCTACACGCAGGCTCATGCGATGGTGGATGCGATCCGCGTCGCGGAGGGGATGGACCGCATGTGGTTCGTACAATTCTGGGTTTGGTTCAAGGGCATTATCCTCCGCGGCGACTTCGGTGTGCCGCTCTCCTACCTCTTCCAGCCGCACACCGGACTCCCGTGGACGCTGATCCTCACGACATCGGCGGCCATCTGGTCCTGGTTGCTCGGGATCCTTGCCGGTACTGTCTCAGCTGTCCGCCGCAATACATGGCTCGACAACGTGCTCTCGGCGTACACCTACGCCGGTATCTCCTTCCCGCCCTACGTGCTGGGCACGCTGTTCTACGTGCTGGCGTTCACAGTGATCAATACACACATCCGAGGCCCGGGGATTTGGGGGCCCGTCGGCTACGAGCTGATCGGGAAGCCCCTGTCGTGGTACAAGGTGGGAAGCCACATCCTGCACCTTCTTCCGGCCTGGTTCATCGTCGGCCTGCCGATGTTCGCCATGGTCGCACGCCACCTACGCGGGACTCTGTCCGGCGTCCTCACGCAGCAGTACATCACGGTCGCCCGCAGCAAGGGAATCGGCCAGACCCGTCTCGTCGTTCGGCACGCGCTGCGCAATGCGCTCAACCCTCTCGTCAGCCTGTCGGGGATTCTTCTACCGACACTGATCACCGGATCGATCCTCGTGGGACCGATCCTCGGGTTCCCGACGTTCGGGCAGTTCCTTCTGAACGCAATCCGGAACGAGCAGCAGCAGCTGATTACCTCCGCGCTGATGATGTACGCCCTGTTCCTGTTCGCCGGCAATTTCGTTGCCGACATCATGCTGCTGATTCTCGATCCGCGGATTCGCTATGACTAGCCCGTCCCCTCACGCGGACGGCGTCGAACAACGTTGGCGTCGCCCGACGTGCGCGAGGTAGAGCACCGAGAGATAGGGCCGTTGAAGGACGCCTCCGTTCCTCTCGATCGCCTCGCGAACCGCTGAGCAGAGAGCTTGCAGCGTCTTCCCGGGCAGCGCGAGATGATCCGAGTAGGTGTGGAGCAAGCGAACGTATTCGTCGGCCGCGTACTCTGCGCTCCACTCGTAGGAGCGCGTCACGACCTCCCCAAAGCAGCCGGACGCCTTGAGCTCGTCGATCGGCCGCTGGAGCGTTGCCGAGAACGGCTCGGCGCCGCCCTTGCCCGTCAGCTCCGGCGCGATCGATTGGTAGATGGGGTCGAGCGCTCGGCGCATCCGGCTCTCGTCCGGCGGATGGCGGTTCCAGCAGAGCGCAATCGCGCCCGACGGAGTCAATGCCTTTGCCGCCTTCGCGTAGCCGACGGTTGCGTCAATCCAATGAAATGCCGACGCGGAGAAGACGAGATCGAACGGCTCGGTGGGGAGGGGCCAATCCTCGAAGGCGGCATGGTCGATTCGTACGTTGGGATAGGGGAGACACGCCGCTTGCGCCAACGCTGCGAGGTCCTCGCCGAGTTCGATACCGACGATCTCGAACCCTCGCTTCGCAAGCGGGATGGTCGCATTCCCCGGCCCGCATCCGACCTCGAGGATCCGTCCCTGCGGTGGAACTCCTGCGAGGCGAATCGCGTCGTCGATCAGTGCCTCCGGATACCCGGGACGAGCGCTGGCATAGGTCGCTGCGGCGTCATCGAAGAGAATACGCTGCTTGCGCTCGAAGGACATCAGAGAGCCTCCTTGCGAGACCGCCCACGCAGCATCGATTTTCGGGTAGCGGTCTCGGTCATCGTGCGCCCATGCTATCCTAGACCGCGTGTTCGCCGCCGCAGCTGTGCGGCAATCATCGCCGTGAGCATCAGAACACAGCCAACGAGCATCCGAGCAGTCATTGCTTCGCCGAGAAGGAGCCACCCGCCGAGGACAGCGAAGACCGCTTCCATGCTGAAGAGGATCCCCGCTCTCGTCGGGTCGACCTGTCGCTGTCCGACGATCTGAAGCGTGTAGGCGACCCCGGTCGACAGGATCCCGGCGAACGCGATCGCCCAACGAGCATCCCACAGACTGCTGAGGGCAACCGTCTCGAAACCGAACGCCACCGCCAGGCTTACGAGACCGCAGAGTGCGAACTGCGCTACCGCGATCACCAGCGGCGGCACGCGCTCCGCGAGCCAACCGATCAGCTGAACATGCATCGCCCATCCCAGAGCACCGACGAGCACCAGCCCGTCACCGAGTTCGATGCCCACCGCCCCGTGGATACTCAGGAGGTAGAGGCCGGCCACGGCGCAGAGCGCCCCGAGCCAGACGGTCCAGCGAATGCGCTGACGTCGAAGAAGCCCGAGCAGTGGAATGATCACCACGTAGAGACCGGTGATGAAGCCCGCTTTCCCGGCTGTCGTGTGGACGATCCCGACCTGCTGGAAGGAGACGGCTCCGAACAACACGAGGCCGGCAAGAGTGCACCCGGCCATCGCGGTGCGCCGCGTGACCGCAACAGCCGGATCCGGGCGCTGCCGCCGACGCGAGAGCGCCAGGACTGGAAGGAGAACGAACGCTCCGAGCAGGAATCGCACGCCGTTGAACGTGAACGGCCCGACGTGGTCCATCCCCGCTCGTTGCGCGACGAACGCGAAGCCCCAGATGACGGCCGCCAACGCGAGGAGCGCCGTTGCGAAGGTCGCGTGCTTCTTCATTCGGTCTTCGGCAAACGCGCCATGAACCAGATCGGAAGGCCACCGACGGGTTCTCGTTCCTCCCGCAGAACCTCGAATCCGAGCTTGCAGTAGAACGCCGCGTTTCGTTCGGTCTGCGTCTCGAGGTAGGCGGGAAGGCCCTCCCGCGCCGCCCGCTCGAGCACCGGCGTCAGCAGTTGCGCGCCGATGCCGCGACCCTGCCGACCGGGAGCGACCCCGAGTGCCCAAAGGTACCAGTGCGGACCCGGCATCAGCTCGTCGTGATGCTTGTCGATGAACCGCATCATCCCGAAGAAGCGATTGCGGGCATCCTTCGGCAGACGCAGCATTGAGCGCGGTAGACCGAGCCGCGTGCGAACCATCTTCCAGAGGGTTACCTTGGTGTGATCGGGCGCAATCCAGCAGGCGGCCCCTTCGGCTTCGCCGGTGGTGTAGACCTCGCCATAGACGCGCGAGAAGTCGATCAGCGCTTCCCACATCGGCCGAAAGGCATCGGCCCGCGTCGCCTCGTCGGGGAGCACGATCGACCACATCGGATCTTCCATGAATGCGCGGGTCAGCGCCTCGACGGCCTGATCCCGTTGCGAAGCGCCGAGGCGGATGGCTTTCGCATTCTCGGTCATCGCGATCCCCTCCGATCAGGCCATCTTCGGCGAGAGAACACCCCGACTGCAAGCCTCACCGTGGCCGTGTCGGTTGCAGCCGCTCCTGGGTGCCCGTAGAATCCCGTCACTTCCCTGAAGTTCCCAAGGCCCCCAATCGAAGTCGAGAGACCGCTTCCCTGTGTACCCGAGGAGGAGAGATGGATTCTACGCCGATGACGCCCCGCAGGCTCGGCCGCCGGCTGCTCGCAGCCGCACGCAGCTACCCGCGCTCGTACTGGGCAATGCTCGCCGGCTACCTCGTCGGCATCGGCGGCGTCAACGTGATCTGGCCATTCATCACCCTGTTTGCCCGCCGCATGTTCGACGTGCCGCTCTCCCACGTGACGATTGTGTTCACGGTCTACTCGGTCATCAGCGGCGCCGCAACGATGATCGCCGGGCCAATCGCCGATCGGTTCGGCCGCAAGCTCGGCCTGTTCGCGGCCTTCTTCGCCACGGCGATCCTCCTCTTCCTAATGGGGCTCACGCAAACCTACGTCCTTTGGGTGGCGCTGATGCTCATCTGGGCGATCTTCTGGCCGTTCATCCAGATCTCCGGCTATGCGATGGTCGCCGACTGGATCGACGAACAACGCCGGACGACCGCCTACGCGATGATCGTCATCAGCTTCAGCGCCGGTGTCGCCATCGGTCCGGCAATCGGCGGATTCATTATCGATCGGTCGTTTCCGCTCGCGTTCACCCTCAGCGCCGTCGCCGCGCTGGTGACGGCACTTGTCGTCCTTCTGTTCGTGCGGGAGAGTCTCCACGACCCGCACGCTACGCGGACGGAGAGCGCCATCGGGAGCTACCGGTTGATGCTCCGCGACCGGCCGTTCCTCAGGTTCGTCGGCATCTATGCGCTCCATGCGCTCTGCGGCACGATGATGTTCATGCTGCTGCCCGTGTACGCAAACGAGCAGTTCGCCGTCAGCGGTGGGAGGACGGGAATCATCATGAGCGTCGGCGCGCTGATGCCGGTGATCCTCCAGTACTCGGCGGCGCGGATCGCGACGCGCTTTCACGCACCGCGCGTCCTCGCCCTCGGCGCCGGCTGCTACGTTGCTGCCTTCCTCATCGTCGCGACCGGAACCGGGTTCCCGCAGTTCCTAATCGGGTTCTGCGTGCTCCAGATCGGGCTCTTGATCACACTTCCCACAGCCTCGGCGCTCACCGCGAATGCCGCGCCGCCCAACATGCGTGGCCGCTACATGAGCGTCTACAGCCTCGCGAGCTGGGCCGGCTTCGGCCTCGGGCCACTCGTCGGAGGCCTACTCAACGACCACATCACGCCCGCCGCCGCTTGGTACGGTGGCGCCATTCTCTCGCTCGTCGCAGCGATCGGCTATCTCTCACTCGGCCCGCTCTTCCGCAGATCTGTCGAGTCTCGCGGCGAAAGCTAGCCGCTCCGCCACCGCGAATATCCCGTTCCTTTCTGTGGTACAGACAGCGGAGCCACCGATGGCGTTCTCTCCCGTTGCCCTATATACTTCCAGTCGGTCTATGGCTTTGGGAGGGTGGATGTGAGTACGGTGGGGGTTCTCTTCAGTGCTGCCGGCGGGCTTGCCCTCTTCCTCTACGGCCTTCGCGTGTTGAGTGACGCGCTCAAGCGCGCCATCGGCGACCGCATGCGGGCGCTGATCGAACGCCTCACCGGCAGGGCCTGGCGCGGCGCGATCGTCGGCGCGCTCACCTGCGGCACCCTCCAGTCGTCGAGCATGACGATGGTCCTCCTGATCGGCTTGATCAACGCCGGCGCACTGACGCTGGCACAGGGGATCGGCGTGATGCTCGGCGCGGAGATCGGCACGACGATCACCGCGCAGATCATTGCGTTCAAGATCGGACACTATTACTTGCCGATTCTCGCCGTCGGCTTCCTGATGGCCGAGATCTTCCGCAACCGGCGCGCCGGGGATGTCGGCCGGATCATCCTCGGATTCGGGCTCCTGTTCCTCGGAATGAGCCTCGTTTCCGGCGGACTGAAAGGGCTCTCCGAAACGAAGGGCGTGCTGAATCTCCTCAAGGCTTGCGCCGACAATCCGCTCCTTGGCGTTCTCGTCGGCGCCGGCGTCACCGCCGTGATCCAGAGTTCGTCGGCGATGACGGCGCTCGTCATCGGGATGGGAGCCGCCGGACTCCTTTCGCTCCCCGCGGCCATCGCGTTGATTCTCGGGGCCAACATCGGGACGACGGTCACCGCCATGATCGCCTCCATCGGATCCTCCCTGTCGTCGCGGCGCCTCGCGGTGACCCAGCTTGTCGTCAACGTGATCGGCGTCGGTGTCTTCATCCCGCTTGTCGGGTGGTACGCGCAGCTCGTGGCGCTTACCTCGACGTCCCTACCGCGCCAGATCGCCAATGCGCACAGCCTGTTTAACGTGCTCGTGACACTCGTGCTCATCCCCTGCGTCGGCGCTCTCGTCTGGCTTGCTACCCGTCTCGTCCCGGGGCAGGAGCGGAAGGAGCGCGTCGAGCCCGAATATCTCGGGGATCAATTCCTCGGACTGCCGACGGTTGCTCTCCAGCAGACGCGGCGCGAGCTGCTGCGAATGGGGGGAATGGCTCGTGAGATGCTCGCCGCCGCACGCGACGCTGTGCTTCGTGGTGACGCGCAGGCGACCGCCGCCGTCTTCGAGATCGAGGACGCGATCGATGCGCTGCGCGATGCCATCGACACGTACCTCGACCGCATCGATGGGACGCTGCTCGCCGCCCGAGGCGCGCGGCGCTTGCACGTGTTGCATCACGTCGTCGGCGATATCGAGCGCGTCGGCGATCACATCGTCAACATCGCCCAGCGCGCGGAGCGCCTGCGTCGAGGCGGCCACCGGTTCTCGGTTGAAGGCGCCGCCGAACTCGACGACATGTTCGAACGAGCAGGCGCCGTCTACGCGCAAGCGCTGATCGCACTAGGAAACGAGGAGCCGACCGACGCGCGAGAGGCCCTCGAGCTGGAGAAGGAACTCGACCGGCTCGAGATCGAATACAAGGCAAACCACGTTCGTCGCGAAGAGATCGGAACGTGCAATCCCGAGGCCGGCGTGCTCTACCTCGAGATTCTTCACAACCTCGAACGAGTAGGAGATCATGCTGTCAATATCGCAGGAGACGTCCTGCTCATCTAGAGGAAGCACCGCCCCAGCCGAGAGATCCTCCCCAACGCTGAACGCATCGGAAGGAGTTGCCTGGCAACTCCAAACAGCTCAGCTTGCTGAGATGACGACCACCGCCGTCAACATCGCCGGAGATGTGCTGCTGATCTAGATCGAGACGCACGGGCGCCTGTATCTCGTTCTTGCCCGCACTCGACTCGACCGTCCGTATCATATATCACTAAAAACCTGCCGATATGACATGTAGCAACCACGATCTGCAAGGTTTATACTGCAGGAGTGCAGACGGGTGTGCAGGTAGATCCAAGCCGGGAGGGAACACCGTAATGAAACGCTACTCCTCGCCCCTTCACCGGGGCTTCGTAACACTACTCACGATCTTGGTGCTTGTGTCGGTCGCATTCACGGCGAGCGCTGGCTCCGACGGGGATGGCATTGCCGACGCCGTCGACAACTGTCCAACGGTGCCCAACCCGGGGCAAGGAGATGCCGACGGAGATGGTGTCGGTGACGCATGTGACAACTGTCCGACGGTGCCCAATGCAACCCAGACGGATGCCGACGCAGACGGCATCGGGGACGCATGCGACAACTGCCCGACGGTGGCCAACGGAACCCAAACGGACGCCGACGGAGATGGTGTCGGTGATATATGTGACAACTGCCCGACGGTGGCCAACGGAGCCCAAACGGATGCCGACGGAGACGGCGTCGGTGACGCATGCGACAACTGTCCGACTGTGCCTAACGCGACCCAAACCGACACGAACGGAGACGGCGTCGGCGACGCATGTTCCACCGACACCGACGGAGATGGCGTTGCCGACGCTGTCGACAACTGTCCGACGGTGCCCAACCCGGGCCAAGCAGATGCCGACGGAGATGGCGTCGGTGACGCGTGCGACAACTGCGCGACTGTGGCTAACGCAGGGCAAGGAGATGCCGACGGAGATGGCATCGGTGACGCGTGCGACAACTGCGCGACCGTGGCCAACGGAGCCCAAACAGACACCGACGCAGACGGCATCGGGGACGCATGCGACAACTGCGCGACCGTGGCCAACGGAGCCCAAACAGACACCGACGCAGACGGCATCGGGGACGCGTGTGACAACTGCCCGGCCGTTCCCAACCCGGGGCAAGGAGATGCCGACGCGGACGGCATCGGGGACGCATGCGACAACTGTCCGACGGTGCCCAACCCGGGGCAAGGAGACGCCGATGGAGACGGCGTCGGTGACGCATGCGAGCCGGCCCAAGCGTGGGGGGGAAGCAGCGGCTGTGGCTTGAACCGAACTCCCTACCCGAGTGCCGGACCCGATCAGACCGTATACGTCGGTGAGCGTGCCGAACTCGATGGCTCAGCATCCTATGACCCGGATGAAGGAATGCCGGTCCTCAGGATGTCCAAGCCTCTTCTTCCGATGTACGAACACCAGCGGCGCGGAGACCTACTGTTTCGATGGACGGTTGCCGTGCTCTACTACGCCCAGGGGGTTCCGGTTCTTGCATGGCCTGAGGGAAGTCATGCGCTTGAAACCGCAATGGGCTTCGACACAGAGTTTGCTTCCTTCATCCCTGATCTGCCCGGCGTCTACCAACTCGACCTGTTCGTGACGGACGACTTCGGTGACACGGCCAGCGATCGCGTGACGGTCGTTGCGATCGATTCCCCGTGGTCCACGCCGCCGGTGGCCAGCCCGGACATCTTGGTTCAAGGGATCAGCGTCAGCCCGAACCCGTTCTCCGAAAGCGTCGCCTTTGAATTGCAGGGGCCAGGCGATGGCACCCGACTGTCGGTTGCCATCTATGACATCGCCGGACGTCTGGTGTGGACGGAAACGCGCGAGAATGCGTCGGAAATCATCTGGCCTGCGGTGGATTCCGCTGGATCCCGCGTCGCGAGCGGCATGTATCTCTACCAGGCACGGGTCGTCTATGGAGCACAGAGCGACCGCAAGGCAGGCGTT
>Ga0272441_10000649_pt1 | contig 77489 bp, 73 predicted proteins | sample SSMProp6N_FD_193582 | JGI IMG/M metagenome (GOLD analysis project Ga0272441, IMG submission 193582) | Marine sediment archaeal communities from Little Sippewissett salt marsh, Falmouth, MA, United States - SSM-Prop-6N | ecosystem: Environmental > Aquatic > Marine > Wetlands > Sediment ...
CGACAATCATGTCCGACGCCACACCGAGGGCCGGGTTGGGTGCGAGACCGGAGGTGGTGTCGGAGCTGCCGCACTTCATGCCGAGGACGATTTCGGACAGGGGACAATCCGTTCGTTCCATTGTCGATGCCTCCTGGACCATGTCTTGTGCCAAAAGGACGCCTTCGGCAACGGAACGGGCCGCACCGCCGATATCCTGGATCACGATTGTTTCCACCCGCTTTCCGGACGAGGCGATGTTTCGAGCCACATCACCGACGGCTGTGCTTTCACAGCCGAGGCTCACCAGTAACACGGAGGCAAGATTCGGGTTCTGTCCCAATCCCGTTAACGTTCTGTTAACCCTGTCAATATCGATGGGCGTCTGGCAACATCCCTGCTGGTGCAGGAATACGGTCGTTCCCTGAACACGGCGTGCTATTTCGTCCGCCACTTCATTCGCGCAGACCACCGTGGAGAGTATGCCGACGTAATTACGCGTGCCCACAGATCCATCGGATCGTCGATAACCGAGAAACGTCATGTCAGATTGCCTCCTTCTGCAGGTCGCCGCGACCCCGTAAGCTTTCAATATTATGGATGTGAGCATGGGTGCCCATCGGCACAAATTTTGTGGCCCGTCCTATAACCTCTCCATATTTTATTATTTTATCACCGATACTTATATCGCATAGAGCAAACTTGTGGCCAAAAAGTATTTTTTCAATAATTCTTACTTTGTCTCTTTTATCACCAGTCGTTACAATCACCACCTCATTATCTTTAATATCACGCAAGGCAGTTGCAACATTATCTCTTTCAGTTATAGCAATTGCATCGACTTTCATCTGTTATCTCCTTATTATTGATTCAGATCTTTTATTAATTCTACTTCTCCTGTATTGGTATTAACTCGAACAATATCACCAGTTTTGATGACACTCACAATATCTTCATCAAATCCATATATCATCGGCGTCTTCCCCAACAATGCACCGGCAACTGTTTGGCCCATTCCACGATTACACACTATCGCCTTGGGAGCCTTACCGCTCCTGTAGAGATAATAATACCCAAAGGTATCACCAGCACCTCCTTTGCCACGGGGAAAAACTAAGATCTTGCCAGCCATGTTTTTTCCGCGTGCTTCATGACCTATCTCGACAATCTCACCTGTTTCCCAATTTGTCCCGCCCCAAAACGCAACTAAATCAGTTGTCACTAGTGCTTCACCTTCAACAATTCCTAATTGCGCTATACTTTTTCCTTTATATATGGCCATCGCTACTTTCTCCCTTCCCATTTTCCAGTTATTGCAGAGAGCGCACAATCTTTGGTGCTGCCAAATCTCACCTTCCTCGATCCATCCGAGGAGAACCCGGCATAGAAGAACACAGCTTTAATAGAATTAGTTGCGATAGTACCGGTTGCCTGGGTTCCGGCAAAGGCAATACACATTTCTACCGCTACCGAACCACCTGCTTTCTGAATAACATCTATGTATCCCAGATCTTCTGCTTGTTCAAAAAGCAATCTGTTTGTCGCAACAACGAATTGAACATTCGGATGAATTTTATTGCCATCCAAGACTTCAGCAATATCCCGAAGTTCTCGTAGAGTTAAATGAGGACATCCCATCAGTATAAAATCTACATTATCGTCATTAGCAGTATTGGCTAATGCATATGCCTCATCTAAGTCTTTTTGTCCTATGGTATGTTCAGCAAGCGGAGCGTGGCCTCTCATCGCATGCTCAAGTGTCCGCGCCTCTGGTGTAAGTCCAACGATATGCATCAGCGCAAGACCGGATTCAACAGCTATAACAGCATGAAAGTGCTTTAATTCCGTCTGACTGATGCTGGATGGAATATCGAGAAATACCGGTGTCTTTTCTTTACATTTTCGACTTGCCGCCAAACTATATGCATCCCAATCCGAGTCAGTAAATTCACTGAAACATATATCCTCTCCAGGTCTCAGGATAACTTCACCATGTCGCTTTTCATCTAGATGGAACCCCTCCTTCGGGACGTAACCAGTAATTGCTGCCGCCAATGACTTCACCCCGTCATCTCTTTCACATCGTGCACCAAACATTGTATTAAACCACAGGCAAGCAATAGACTCCGACACGCTAACGTGCTGCCCCATGCGGGCTCGATAGTAATAATAAGGCATAGCTGAATATGTTGGAATGACCCCTAATTTTTCATAGAAATTAGTTGCTTTTCCTTGTATGTTTTCTATTTCACTAATCATATGATCAGTAAACATCAACTGCTTCGCAACCGACAAGTCGCAATATTTAGGTTCTATCGTAGTTGGAACTTTGAGTCCTTGTATATTCTCTGTCATTTCGCCCGTCAAATCATGCGCCCATTCACCCTGCTTTCCAAACGGCATAAACATGACATCAGGTGGCATAAGATGAGCGTAATGAATTTTTACCATTTCATCAGCGCCTTGGGCTTCTCCCATACCGACAAGAATTTCCATGGCTTTTTGAGTTCCTCGCCCCTCCTTCCCTGCCAACATATTTTCTTGTTCTTTGTTCAGTCTCATCGTGTTACCTCCTTGGAATCACTAATGCTATGATCATCTGTCAGGTTCATTGAATAGCTCTGATCTACTTTTTTATAAGGATCGCGTAGAATTCACCTATTCTGGAGAATCGATCACTCTTCTGTTTCAATATATACGCTCATTCCTTCTCTGTGATAATTAACGTAAAGAATCTTTTTATTACTTATGTACAAATACTTGTTTGTTTTTATGTAGAGTTTTCGTTACATAGCGAAAACTTTCCCATCATTATTCTAAATAATTTACATTCCCTCATATCGTTTGTCCCCTGCCCCTTGGTAATTGGCAGGGGACTGTACATTTTATCTCATTTATAAAACTTAGCTGAGACCGAGTTTGTCAAGTGTCTCTACCGTGGGAACGCCAAGTTTCGTCCAACCTCTGAGTTGATAATATTCGGAAAGCATCTTACCTAAATACGGAACGACACCTCTTGCCCATCCGTCAGGACGAGGTTCTGCAAGTATGCGCGGAGATAGCGTGTCGTCTTTTCTACTTATTCCCAATTTAAAATTATACATCCTTTTCAAATTGAAAATTCTTTCCGCTGTTGTCATTAATTCGTCCATATCCATATCCCAACCCGTAATATTCGAGATCCATCGAGAAATCATTTTGGGACCAACTTCTGCCGGAAAGAGGAATTTGCACAATCCCAATGGGTTAAAGATACCCATGTAGTTCTGGAAGTCGTAGCAAAGCCGGGCTGAACCTTCATAACCATGATTATACCGTGGCTCGTTAAGATAGCGCAGATCATCCAAATGTTTGCCTCTTCCATAAAAATAGGTCAAAGCTTCCAAGTGACACCCGCCACGCACTGCCGTCGCATAATTAACAGCCATTGATGTAAATGCACGCGGATCATGACATGCCAGCTCCATACCTTTTGAGTCAACGACGAATTCCGGTGCTAAGCCGCCCAATTCCTCGGCAGCACGTGCAGACCCCTCGGCCAGTAAGTCGCCAATACCCTTACGTTCGGCAATAAGGTCCACCATACCGATAATCGCATCGGCACTACCCCATTCCATAGGTAACCCGAGAGTATCGTCATCGGTAATAATGCCATGTTCATAGCACTCCATGGCAAATGCGACACACCCGCTTGTCGATATAGTGTCGATTCCATATCGGTTACATTTATCATTGGCAACAGCTATTACTTCCCAATTATCATTCATGCAGTTCGAGCCGAAGCCTGCCAGCGTCTCATATTCCGGTTTATTGGACCGCAAACCCGCATACGGACCTTCGTCAATTTTCACTGATTTACCGCAACGAATCGGACATGCATGACAGGTATGGTGTTTATCAAGATACATCTCAGGAGTGAGCGTCGTTTGTCCCGTAATCTTTTGTGCCCCTTCCGCAAACGATCCCAACTGCCAGTTTTTGATAGGCAAGTCACCCCACGACTCAACACCGACAACACCTCCTGCTGTTCCAAATGCAGTCATACCCACTGAAAGTTCCTTGATCTGTTCGGCATCAGACTTGATATCCGACGTCATCTTTTCACGATTGTAGATTTCAATTTTCTTTTTCCCGAACACGACAATTGCTTTAAGGTTTTTTGAGCCCCATATTGCTCCAATTCCTCCGCGACCCGCAGAATGCGATTCATTTCCTTCGTGCGTTACGGATGCAAAACGGACCATTTTTTCACCGGCGGGACCGATACATGCTGTTTTAGCTTTGTTTTCCGTCTCAGTCCTCAATACCTCATCAGACTCGTAGGTGTCCTTACCCCACAGATGAGATGCATCTCGAAGCTCCGATTTTTCGTCGGTTATCCATAAATACACAGGCTTTTCAGACTTGTTCCGGATGATGATTCCATCATATCCCGTGCGACGAAACATCGCACCCCAATATCCTCCTGCCGCAGACTCATCCCATATACCCGTAAGAGGTGATCGCGCACACATCACATGACGACTCGATGCCGGTGCTATGGTACCGGTTAGGAGACCTGCCATAATGGCGACAGGATTCCTCTCGTCCAGCGGATCAACATCAGTGTCCAATTCGCCATAGAGCATCTTCGCTGCTAATCCACTGCCACCTAAATATTTTCTGTAATCATCTTTACTAATGACTATATCCTTAAGCGTACCCGCTTTCAGGTCCACCTCAAGTATTTTACCCCAGAATCCACAAGGCATATCTCTACATACCTCCTCGTTTTTCATTACTTTTGTAAACAATGAGGGCTTTCTCAAGCTTTCGTCGCCCAAGAAAGCCCTTTATGCTCAATATTACTATTTAATGCTAGTATGCTTTATAGTATAATTCTACCAGTTCCTCGACGGTGCATTTACGGGGATTGTTATTCGGGCTCCCGCTTGCAATCGAATCCTTTGCCATTTGCTCAACAACTTCATCAAAGCGTTTCTTTGGAATACCGATACCGCCAAGTGACGGAATTTTGATTGTTTCTACAAGTCTTTTGAGCGCGTCTACACATAAATCGGCCGCATCAAATACCGAAAGACCCTCAATATTCTCACCCATGGCCTTTGCTATTGCTGCATAACGTTCAGGCGCTCCGCATAAGCTAAATTCTGAAACCGTCGCTAGCAAACATGCGTTCGCTATGCCGTGTGGCGTGTGAAAATACGCACCGAGAGGACGCGCCATTCCGTGTACCAGCGCAACGGATGAATTTGAAAATGATAAGCCAGCTTCCATCGACCCGATCATCATGTTCGTACGCGCCTCAATGTTCTTTCCGTCAGCCCACGCCTTCGGGAGATTTCTCGCTATCAATTCAATTGCGTGAAGCGCTAAAGCATCCGTTGTCGGCTGTGCCTGCACCGATACGTACGCTTCGATAGCGTGTGTCAGAGCGTCCATACCCGTCGACGCCGTAACACTTTGCGGTGCTGACATGGTCATAATCGGATCAACCAGCGCGATAGTCGGCATCAACGCCGAATCCATAAAAAGCATCTTCACGTTTCGCTCATTATCCGTTATGACACTTCCAATTGTCACTTCGCTGCCGGTTCCCGCTGTTGTCGGAACTGCAATATGCGGAACACCCGGTCCTGGAATGTTATTGTATCCTGCGTAATCCTGAAGCTTACCACCCTGTTTACACATTATAGCTATCGACTTCGCTGTATCGATCGCGCTTCCCCCGCCTACTGAAATAACAAAGTCGCATTTGTTCTCCTGAAATATTTTCAGACCATCATTTACATAATCGAGCGATGGTTCTGTGACAACTTCATCATAAATGGCGTAGTCGGCTTTCGCCGCTTTTAAAGAAGCCTTGATACCGTCGAGAACACCCAGTTCGTTAAGCACCTTGTCTGTAACAAGCAACGCTTTGGAACCCAAATTTGCCGTGTAAAGACCGATTTTCTCAGCGGCTCCTACGCCGGAAATAATCATACTGGGACTCTTGAATGTCTTAATTGCCATAATTTTACTCCTTTAAGCATCTTGTTTATAAAATTTGATCCTACCGCGCTCTGTAGCGCAGCTTCCCCTGTAAACCCCTTTCGCAGTCACTCGTTGGGCTATATTTGAATACTGTTATTCCATATTAAATATAAGAGCCTCATACGTGTTTTCCATACTCATTTAATCTCTCATCATTCAATCAACAAATGAGGCAACCACATGATTGCATTCGGAAATGCAGCACAGATTAAAAGCCCGATCACCATGAGAGTGACAAACGGGATGATGCCCTTATAAACATCACGTATATCCACATTGGCGGGATCAACACCCTTGATATAAAATAGTGCATATCCAAAAGGCGGAGTCAAGAAGGATGCCTGTAAATTCACAGCCATCATGACGACAAACCAGATCGGATCGAAACCCAAGTCTTTTGCAATGGGCAGAAAAAGTGGAAAGCATATGAGGACAATACCGCACCAGTCAATAAACATCCCCAGAATGAACACGATAAACATCATCACCCAGAATGTTCCCCACTTTCCCAAGCCGAGTCCATGAATGAAATCTGTGACCACATTACCGCCGCCAATGCCGAGAAACACCCCCGTGAAACAGGTTGCTCCCGCGAGAATCATAATGACCATTGTGTTGATCTTGGCCGTCTGCAGAACCGCTTGAAACAATCCTTTCCAGGTAAACTTTTTGTAGGCAAGTACCATGATAAACGCCAAAAACGCTCCCACACCTGCAGCTTCCGTTGGCGTTGCTATCCCCGCAAAAATTGATCCCAACACACCCATAACAAGTATCATTGGCGGTACGAGCGACTTCAGAACCATGAGCAAAACCTGCGTCGTTGTAACTTTGTTCCGTTCTTCCAGACTTAACGGCGGTCCCATTTCAGGGTTCATGTAACATCGTATAGCAATGTAGATAAGATACAGTGCTGAGAGAATAATCCCGGGGAATACGGCGCCAGCAAATAATTGCCCAACCGATAGGGTTGCTTGATTTGCCATGATAACGAGCATAATACTCGGGGGGATAAGAATCCCAAGAGTCCCACCGGCGCATATACTTCCGTATGTTAACTTCTTATCATATCCGTATTCGCGCATCATGGGAACGGCCAGTAATCCCATTGTCACAATCGATGCACCGATAATGCCCGTACAAGCGGCGAAAACGGTGGAGACAACGACTACGGTCAGTGCAATGCCACCTCGGATTGGCCCCATTACATATCGAAGTGCTGTAAACAAATCATCAGCGACACCGGAAGAATCTAGCATTTGTGCCATGAATATAAACAAAGGTACTGCCAACAGCACATAGTTATCCATAGTTCCCCAGATTCGATTCGCAAACATCAAAAATATAGATGACGATCCCCATCCGAGATAACCAAATATAACGGCAAGTCCACCCATCACAAATGCAAGTGGATGCCCCATAAACAGGCCTATTAGCAATCCGACAAACATCAGGACTGTCATTACTTCCGGACTTATGTGTATCATATCTCTACTCCCTTAAGAATCATCACTCTTTTGATAAATTCGGAAACACCTTGGATAAACAACAATATAAATGTAATTGTTACGACAGTCTTTATCGGATATAGGGGAGCTTGCCAGACACTCCACGATACTTCTCTGACAGCCCACGATTTAGCCGCAAAGACGTATCCCTTCCAAGCTGTAATAATGCAAAAAGGGAAAAAAAAGATTAGATAGGAGATAATATCGATGACAGCCCTTGTTTTGTTTGATAGATACAAGGTCACTACGTCAACAGATACATGTGCCTTCGTCATGAGACCAAATGCAGCCAAAATCATGAAATGGACTGCATAGAGCTGTTTTGAAACTTCGAAACTCCAAATTGTTGGAGAATCGAAGAAATATCTCAACACGACTTCCATGACGACGAGAAGTACAAGCGGAACTATAATCCACCCTAATATCTTTCCCGTCCAATTGCTTATGGAATCTATGAATGTTACAATTTTTTTAGCAACGTGCATGTTCCCCTCCAGAGTATCACCTCAATGACTCATATTTCGTGAAGCTTATAGGCTCAAACTTTGCACTGAATTAATAACCTTATGTTGGCAGTTATTGCCGACATTCCCTTTTTGAGAACGATAAACACCGAATTTAGCCGCTCAGTGAAGAAAGCCTTCACCCATCACCGAATGAAAGGTGAAGGCTCCCTAAACAACCACTATTTTAATAATTATAAATTGGGGAATTCACTCGGTGTCCAGCCAAAACTGAACCTTCCTTCAAACTCCCGCCAGTCGGCAAAATTCTTTCTGAATTCTACCTGTGATTTCATGGATTTTTTGAATCCCTCACTCTGTTTCGCACGCTCTTCGGTAAATTTATTTGCCCATCGAGCAATCTGATCAAGCTCTTCATCGGAATATTTTGAAATTGTGGTTCCAGCATCAATAAATTTCTGCATATACTCCATGGATCCATAATATTGCTTACAGACAAATTCCATACTACCGGCCATTGCAGCAATTTTGAGCGCTGTCTGCAGCTCTTCATCAAGTGCATCCCATGCAGGCTTGTTAATGGCGGCCCCACATAGACACGACGGCTGATGCCAGCCGGGTCCAAGCCAATATTTTGTTACTTCCTGGAAACCCATACCCCAATCACAGAATGGAGTACAAAATTCACCAGCATCAATAACACCTTTCTGAAGGGCCTGATAAATTTCCTGCCCTGACATCATAATTGCAGCGGCACCGGCTTCTTTCAATATTTTGCCCTGCGTATTACCGGACATCCTGACCTTCATACCTTTCAGATCCTTCAGACCTGTAAGAGGTTTGTTGCTGCGCAAGCCCGATTCGGACGGAGTAATGCCTGTGACAAGATATTTCATGTTAAATTTACCGTAGGCTTCGTCATATATTGCCTGCCCTTCTCCGGCATTAATCCACACATACATATCCATTGCTGTCATGCCCATTGGATAGGAACCGAGGGTCTCAAAGACAAGATCTTTACCTGACCAATAAAGAGGCGCATCTCCCGTTGCCTGAAGCATACCTTCGCTTACCGCATCGAAGACTTCAAAAATGGGCATCAGGACACCACCTTCAAAGAAATCTATTTTCATCTTGCCCTTTAAAAGATCATTTGCATTGCGCACAAAATATCTGTCGGCATCGATAAGGTTAATTGACGGCACCCATGTGCTGGCCATCTTCCATCGAACCTCTTTCGCATTAACGTTAGTTGCAATCAATGCAACAACGATAATCAACATCAATGCGTGCATAATACGACTTTTCTTCATCTAACAGACCTCCTTAGCTTGCTTCTGAAAGATTCAAAATCTTCCAGAGTAATTATGAATAGTTACTCACATAACCACCCTAAAGCACATACGTGCGCCTGATAAATCATGGCAAAAAATGCGTCCTAAACTTACGCTGACATTTCTCACCATTCACCCATCTCCTTGTGACCATTTATAACTGTGCATTGGAATCAAATGATTCACTGCCCTTCGCGTCATAAAAAAAGGCTCCTATAAAAGAAGCCCTTAATTTTTCTAATTTTGAAGAAAGCGAGTTGTCATGCTTACTCAAACGATCACTGACACCAAAAAACAGCTTCCTTAATTTATTTTGGCTAACACAAATGTTACAATTCGTTTCAACCAAAAAATATCCAACTGCACTATCGTCAAGAATCATAGTCGAAGACCCCAGATTCACATCGACAACTCGCACTCTAGAAAGCCACTTCAATCAAGACGACAAGAAGTGAGTATCATACCTAGATGCAAATTATTAATAACATAAACTTTATATTCTATTATCTTTCCCTGTTGCTTTATTTTTTATTATATATTTCATAATATATTTTTTTCTATACTATATTTTGATTTACACAAACCATAACGAGTTCGTATTGTCAAGCCTATTCTCTCCTTTGGCTAAAATACTTGAAGAACTAGAATACAATATTGTCAAGAGAATCGGAGACGACAACCCAACACATATCTATATGATTTAGAATATCTCATTAATATTAAATGCTATATCGTATTTAATGACTATGGCTACTCCAAAGCTATCTACATATAGAATAATTTCAGTACTCATTATTTATATATTATATATTATACTCTATGAACTCTTCACCCCGGTTACGCAACATTCTAGCACTGTCCTGCTATAATAGTACACGTGCCATAATGTGCTTGTGCCAGAAAAATGATCTTGCTATAAGAGATCAGCGACATATTTAAACAATGATGGGCAGTATTTTCGTTATATATTCTAGTGACAGCGGTATGGGAGGTTTTCTAACAGGATGAAAAAAGATGTCTTGCTGGCAATGATCGTTGGTCTTTTTGGAACATTATGTTTTTGTACAATGGCATGGGCAAATAAACAGAATTTATCATTTGATAATATATCAGCGTACAAAAATACACCTGTAGCTGTGGTCAATGACGTTGTCATTACAAGAGAAAGCTTCAACAGAGCCCTGAACACAGCGTATTGTCATTTCGCATCAAGTTACACTCCTTTAAACGACAATGAAATAGAGAAATTAAAAAATACTGTCCTCGAACAACTCATTAACGAAGAATTGCTTTACCAAGAAAGTAAAAGAAGAGGGATTACAGTAAACAATAATGAAGTACAAACGCTGATTGACGCTGAAGCAGATAATTTTCCTTCAAATGAACTTTTTTTAAAATATTTGGAAAGAATTGGCCTAACGGAGAGGCAATTACGGGAAGAAAAGGGGAAACAACTGTTTATTAAGCTACTTACCGATAATATCTCTTCCGAAATACCGATACCCGCGCAAAGCGAGTGCATAAAATATTATGATGAAAACATATCTTACTTCACGAATCCAGAAAAAATCCATGTCTACCGCATAATGATACGGCTTGATGAACATACCAGAGACAGTGAAGGTAATGATACAGCATGGGATAAAATAAGCAAAGTCAAGAAAATGCTGGATCAAGATATGGACTTTAGCGGTCTCGCAAAGGGTTTTTCAAATGGTCCGCATGCATCTAAAGGTGGGGATATGGGTTATTTGAGGAAAGAAAATCTGGACCCTGTCCTCGAGCGTATCATTTCTTCGTTATCTGTCGGAGAGATCAGCAAACCATTTAAAACCACGGAAGGATACAACGTCATAATGATATCAGACAAAAGACCTGGGCATGTAGTTCCTTTTTCTCAGGCTTTATGTACAATCACCAAGCAATTAATGCAGGACAAGACAAATGCTCGTATTAACTCACTATTAGAACAACTGAAAGATAGTGCTGTTATAAACGTAATCCATAAGAATGGAGGAAAATAATATATTGCATGATTTTCCAATTGGAGGTCGGGTAGCATCTTTCGGTTAACATAGTACCGGCTGGCGATTGTTGGAGTTGTTGGACCATGCATCGATAATAGTCTATTCAGTGCATGCAGGCAGTACGAAATATCTCAGAGGCTCTCGAAATGATTGTTTTTAAAATCCCTCATCGAGATATCCAATACATCATTAATCTCCACCGGCTGCTCACGATAACCAGCATTATATAATGGATGACCTCGATGCACACTGGAGGATGTTTTTTTTCACCGTGTTAATTACGCGGAAGTCAATTGATTTCATGACTGTAATTCTTGGTGTTTTTCTGTTTACACGCTGAACCAGAGTGAAAGAAACTAAAACGAATGATGCGTTAAAACCCCTAATGAAAAACCAACTGAGGAAAGAATTTTTTATATAGTTCAAGCAAGCGCTAAAAAATGTCTTGCAGAATCACATTTTTCGATAAGGAGTAACAACAATGGAAAATGAAAACAGATCAAACAGCAATCAATTTGAGATTATGATCAACAAGAAAACGTATCACTGTTCGAATCATCTCATGACGGGGACTCAAATCAAACAAAAAGCCGGTGTTGACATGAGTTACGGAGTATGGCTCAAAGTAACCGGTCCCGGCAATGATCAGCCTATAGGAAATCAGGAAGAAGTCGATATTAGCAGACCAGGCAAAAATAATTTTTTTACAACGTGTATGGAGATAATATCAGGATAGGATTTAATGTCCTGACTTGCAGCAGAATATTTCCTGTAAAATCATTTCAGTGTAGGTGGTATTTTCAAATTGTGTGCATTGAGCAGACAGCAAAAAAGAATTCATGAGATGATCTATCAGAAAGACGTTACTTATAATCGGGAAGATCAAATTATGAATTACGACGTTTCTCAAAAATTTTCTTGAAGATTTAAAATGAAAACAGTGTAAATTGTTGACTCTTTATGAGATATACCTTCACTTTGCAGCAATGTCATTTCCAGGAGTTGAAAGAAGCCGTTATGCGGGACGATAGGCATGAACGCATAGCGTTTATATTGTGCGGTCGTTCATATATAGCGAGAGACCCGTGGAATTCCCTACCTGAGGAACGATTTCTGTCGCGAAAAATTATATTATTACCAAAAAATAGTCGTGTAGATACCCGTTTTTTAAAGCATACAAGGGAAAGTGAATTTTTTATTAAACTTTGCAAAGAAGCCAAAGAAGAAAATCTTGCAATCGCAGTTGTTCATAGTTTGTCAGCTCTTTGTCCCGAATTTGACGTACGCGACACTGATATCGATAAAAATCTCTTTCTGGCAGCCTCTGATAGGTTCGGGATAGAATGTTCTCATGCCAGCCTGGCAATTACGATTAATGGTGAAATTTATGGAATCGCATGGGACCCTGAACTGCATCCCCATCATCTTGATTTAATCAGGATATATGGAGACCAATTCAAGTTTTATTATCCCTCTAAAGGACACGGTGATTTATCCAGAGCATTTCAGAGGCAAATACTTGCCTTTGGACAATCAGTCTGCCATGTCCTGTCACAATTGAGAATTGCCGTTGTGGGGTGCGGAGGCACTGGTTCTGCAACTGCGATTTTTTTAACGAGACTGGGAGTAGGTAATATTCTTCTTATTGACGGAGATCATGTGGATGAAACAAATCTTAACCGTTTGCATTGCGCTTCATTGTCAGATGCTGTGGCCAAGAAACCGAAAGTGGAAGTATTGAAAACAGCAATATCAAACATTGGACTTAAGACTGAAGTGAGGGGTATTACTAAATGGGTCGAGGCAGACTGTATTGCTGATGCTTTGAAATCATGCGATATAGTGTTTGGTTGCACAGATGATCATCGGGGAAGACTTCTCTTGAATCGTCTGGCTTACTTTTATCTATTACCGGTAATCGATATGGGATTGCTTATCAGGACTACGAAATCAGACCCACCGGAAATCAGCCTGCTCTGCGGGAGAGTTACGGTTCTTTTCCCGAGAGAAATCTGCCTGCTGTGCCGAAATGTAATTGATCCTAACATCGCATACGCCCAAGAACTGCAGCGTCGTGACCCAGAACACTACAAGGATTTGAAAAAAGAATTTACTTTCACGCCGAAGAATGAACAAACCCCTTCTGTTATAACTTTCTCAACAGAGGTAGCATCAATGGCTGTAAACGAATTCATTCATCGTATCCAAGGATTTCGGGGACTCGATGGCTCAGCATCGGAGAGACTTCGTCTATTCGAGCACTGCGAGGATATAAAAACGGGCGGGAAGATTCATGAGGATTGCGACTTATGTGACAAGAAGGACTTCTGGGGTCGCGGCGATATGCATCCTTTCTTAAATCGAGAAGACACTCAGCCAAACGGTCTGTAACCCACTTCCATTATACAGTCTATAATGCTATTTCCCCATTCCGCAGAATCATCATCAAAATCATATAAAGATAACCGTGGAAGGACACACAGAACTTTCCTCCACGGTGACATATATTATTTCACAGTGAATGACATTACTTCATCAAATAGGACATGATGCGCTTGTAATATCGCTCAATATGATTTGTGATTGTGGATTTAAGACCTTCTTCATTTTCGTCTTCTAATTCTTTTATGAACCTTTCATGATCCTCAATAAAATTGGCGAAAAAGAGGTTGTTTCCTTTATCAATATCGATCTTTGGTCCAAAGTTCAAATAGTCTAAACGCATTGTTTCTAAGCGTACCTGTTGAAGCGCATGAACTAAGAATTCATTTCTTGACCCTTGGTCAAATATCATATGAAAATTGTAATTTGCATTGACCATTTGAAGGGTGCTTCTGTTTTCAAAACTTTCGACGAAGCTATTCTGTGCCGTGCGCATTTGCTCGATTAAGGAACTATTATCGTACTTGACAATCATTTCACAAACGGTAAATTCAAGCGATTTCAGTGCATCGAGTGCTGATTTCGTACCCTGAAGAGTAATCGGCTTTACAACAAAACCTCTGTTCGGTGTCAATTGAACCATAAGTGATGATGACAGTTTAAGCAAGGCTTCTCGTATGGGAGTTCTTCCGATACCGAGAAGTGTTGATATTCTTTTTTCATCCAATGGTTGACCAGGTTCAAATTCCAGTGTAATGATTTTTCGCTGGATTTCCTCAAGGGCGTACTCAAAAAGTGGTTTTTTTAATCGGGCTTTTATTGCCATGCCATTGCTTTTTGCCATAATACTATCCACATTAATTTAATTATGTCACGCAAATCATCTCTGCTTATGTCGTTAATGACATAAGCACTTCCTTATCAAAAGGATGTAAAATTTGTCAATTAAAAACATTGACAGACAAGTCGCAACGACAGCCACCCTCACCGTTCTCTCACAAATATATAATGAGAGGATCAGAAGCGTCCTTTCTGGTACACTACGTTTTTCGAAACAAATATATAATACCATGGAGTTGCGAGCCATGCCCACCATACCAGTTCTCAATCAAGTGAACAAAGCGCGAACCAACTCCATTGTATGAAACCAGATTCTATCAGCTCCTACATTCATTGCTACCTATCGCTATGCGTCGGACCATAAATTCACGCTAGAAGGAAAGCTGCACCTACTCGCTGCCACCGGCCATCATTTATCTCCATCACCAAAGGAAGCCGGCAAGAGGTTCTTTGAGCACAAACGGCTGCAACTACCCCAACTCGTTAGCTTTCTTCGATGCAATCATATGCTACTGATAAACCGTTGTACGACCGACAAATCATGGTCAGTATTATATATTACATATATAAAATCAAGTATAATTTTGTTCAATTTTCCACGGATTTTCTCGTCTATCCAATCTGGCTATGGCTTTAGGGAAATGGGCAGGCTCTAATTTTGTTGATATTCTGACTTAATTAGAAAATCTTTCTTGTTCTTTTTAATCCTTCCGATCGTGTCTTGATCAATCAAATAGATCCATCCCTCATGTTTCACCCTGAATTCCTGTACAACGTCACCTGCAACGAGAATCTTTTCTTTTTTTCTGAGAGAGTTCAGTGATTCATTCTTTCGAATATTCAAATCTCCCAGATAATCGATTTCCGGCGTTACAACAACATAATGACGATCATCCATCTTTCCAAACTGAAAATGATATATGGTTTTGTCGTTTTTAAAGAGTGTTGCCGTCAGTTCCAGTTTGGTGCCGGTGAATTTATTTAGAGGCATAACATCTTTTATGTTCAAATGTACAAGCGAATGAAATACTGAGATAATTGCCTCGCTATCATACGTTTTTCCAGCAAGACATTCATCAACAAGTTCAATTCCCTTCGTTCTACGAGCAATCTCGTATCCCCCCATTTCATGGGAGACAATGACACGGTTAAAATCCTCATCTGAACCAACCAGGAGACGCTTAGTATAGTAGTCTTCAGGTTGTAACTTTATGTCTGGAACTGCTTTATCAGTTGTATATACGACCTTGGCACCTTCACGCCTCACGTAGTTACTATTACATTCATCATCAATTTTTCCGATCAGCACTCCAAGAGATTTCCTGCCCGTCTCATTAAAAAAACGGACGACGATACTTTGAGGGTTTTCACCATTACCAAGGCCTGCAAAATATTTCTGCCCCAACGCGACCTTTGACCTAATTTTTATATTCAAAATTGCCTCAAATATTTTGTTAATCATCTGTCTATCGGCAGTATATCCAGATTTGTCAGCAATATTGAAACTTTTATCATCTTTGACGAAAGTGACCATCTTTTCTCCAGAAGAAATGGTGATCTTTGAAATCTCGTCAGGATTAACTCCTTGAATAAAATAACTCCCTTTAATAAAAGAGTCCTTCTTTTTTCCATCACGTTCATTGACTACGACGGAGATTGTTATCATCACGAAGGCTAAAATGCCTAATTTAATGAGTTTATTACTTTTCATGTCGTATCTCGCGATATCTTTTTCTTTTTCTCTTTCTATAATAGGCCATCACTACCGCCAGCAGTAAAATTATTGCCGGTGCCGTCACTATATTGTATATCTTTATCTTGGTTATCGCAGATTCGACCTTTTTTCGCTTTTCAGTTTCTATTCCAAGCAACCTCTTTTTTGCCTCTAAAAGTTTTTTCTCAATGGCCTTCTTTTCGGAGGAAACTTCATCCTTCTTTATCGCATTTTTCTCTCCACCAATAATATCAGCCAGTTCGCTAAGCTTCCTTTCATATTTCGCTATTTCTCTTTCTCTTTGTTGAACTTGCACCGATGTTTCTTTTTCTATTTCTGTCTCAACAGCATTTAGTAAGGTAAATGACCTGCTGAGCTTGCCTCGAGATCGCGAGTTTATTAGCACCTCGGCACCAGAGAGATTCTCGATAATGTTAAGAACGAAATTCACATTGTCCACAGAAGGATTCACTCCAAAATTGCCTTCTTCAAAAGCAACAAAATCATTCAACATATCCACATCCGCTAATACGACTAATGTTGATTTCGCTTCTGCTTGCGTTAGGTGAACGTGATGTTTGACTATCTCCCCGTCCTCGTCAATTTCCATAAAACCTTCTGGGAAAGCACTCTCGAATGTGCCCGTAATTTTATAAGCCAATACTATCTGTTCCTGACCTTCCTTGTACTCTCTGAGAAGAATATTCGGGTTTAAACCATTCTCCAGCGTTTCAGATATCACAGCTGAACCCACGACTGCTCCTCGCGATGTTGTTTTCAGTAGAGGGACGGCCCTTATCTTTTCGTTCCGAACCAATCTCAGTGCACCAGGAAATAAAAGGCGGACTTCATCAAGTTTTGCCGTGGTAACGTCATTCCTATTTATATTTTCATCTCTTACGCCAAGGTAGGACACAAAAGGCACTTCCCTATCACTTTCCGCAAGCTGAATCGTAAGTGCCATGGCCTTATCAACCACGAAAACGTCTTTTGGGATTTCAAAACCCCATGCTTTTGAAAAATCATTGATTTCCGATGAACAATCCGACGTATTGCTCATATCAACGGAACAATAGGGGTCAATAAAAAATAACACATTTCCTCCTTTCATGATGTATTGGTCTATAGCATACAACACATTGGTCGAAAGATTTTTAGGGTGTATGACAAGAAGGATGTCCGAAGATTCTATTTGCTTTGAGTCTTTGTCAATAGGGATTACCTCGTATAAGTTTTCCAATTGTTCCACAAAGTGCCATTTCTTCGGAAGATGTCTTCCTTGCATCTCCATCATTGCTCTCATGTGTTTTGATATTACAATACCCATAACATCAAGACTCGAAATAATGCCTATTTTTTTCTTAACACGAGTACTCACCGCATAAAGAGCCGATGATATTTCATATTCGAGAATTTCTTGTTTTGAGGGGGAAAGGAATGGTATTGACTTTTCTTGACCGAATTCTGTTGTTACCACAAGTCCTAAATAGAACGATTCTTCATCGACAGGATATCGTAAAATGCCATATTGTATCGCTTCCATCTCTTCATCTGTATCCGGTCTCGGATCAATGAATTTCAAATCAATCATACCGTCGGATAGTCGTTCATACTCTCGTAGCAAATCACATATATAGAGATAATATGTATTGTATTTTCTGAGAAATTCCGGCCCTTTGAGAGTAGCAATCCGTGAGTAATATAATGTAATCTTAACCGGACTATTAAGGCTTCTTATCACCGCGCGGGTGCCTGCTGAAAGACTGTATAAATTGTCCTGAGTCAGATCGACACGCAAGAAACGTACAAGCTTGTCTGTAATGAATATTGAACTGAATGATATGATCAAGATAAAGGTAACAGCAAGGGCCGTCTTCATTGCATTAATCATCGGCTCCCCATTCTTTCATTCAGTACAATACCTGCCGCTGTAATCCATCCCGATATGAAGAATATATAATAGACAAAATCCCTTAATTCTATCACACCACGCCTCATAGATTCATAATGATTGATAAAACTCATATTTTCAAATGCCTCGATCAAGCCCATGGGGAGAAATAATCGCAGTATGTTTAATACGGAAGGATAATCAGCAAAAGCAAATATTGCGCAGATCGAAACTGAAAGGATGAAACTTATGACCTGATTCTTGGTAATAGCAGATGAAAAGATACTAATCGAAAGATAACAACCTGCAAGCAGGAATGCCCCCGCATAGCCAACCAAAATAACGATATTATCAGGGTTCCCTAAATAATTGACAGTTATCACCACTGGAAAGGACAGAATGAGGCCAACCGCGAGAAAGAGCCAGGCCGCAATATACTTTCCCAGCACGACTGCCCGTACCGTTACTGGAAATGAAAGAAGAAGTTCTATCGTCCCGGATTTTCTTTCTTCCGAAATGAGTCTCATTCCAATTGCCGGAACAATAAAAATGAATAGGACCGGAAGACTATCAAAAAAGAGCCGTAGGTCTGCCTGACAAATCTGAAAGAACCGTTCTTTGAATGTAAGAATTGCCGCGGAAAAGAGAAATATGAAAAGAATTACATAGGCAAGCGGGGTTGAGAAATAATACGCCAACTCACGCTTCACCACTCCCTTGAAACCATGGCTCATGTTACGCCTCGCGTTATGGCTTCAAAGAAGTCCCCTATATCTCCACTTCCTTGTTCTTTCATTGCCTCTGGTGTAAGGTCACAGACAATCTTTCCCCGACAAATAATCACTGAGCGGTTACACAACGGTTCCAGTTCCTCCAAAATATGGGTCGATACTATAATGGCCTTGTTCTCGGCCATGGAACGTATCATCGCTCTTACATCTCTTTTCTGATTTGGATCGAGCCCATCTGTAGGCTCATCAAGAATTAGGACGGGAGGATCACTGATCAATGCCTGTGCGAGGCCAACTCTCTTTTTGTAACCTTTAGAAAGAGTTTCTATCGTTTGATAGCACACATCCGCAAGAGAACAAACCTCAACGACACGCATAACCTCCTTTTCGATTTCTCTCCGTGCTACATTTTTAATTTCACCAATGAATTTCAGAAAAGAAAACACTGTCATCTCTTCATACAAAGGTGTTTGCTCCGGCAGATAACCCAGCGATTGTCTCACTTGCAGGCTATTACAATCTATATCATATCCATTGACAATCGCTGTACCCGAATCGGGCCTTATAAGGCATGATAGCATCCTCATGGTCGTGGTCTTACCAGCCCCATTTGGACCTATAAAACCCAGGACATCCCCTTTGTTTACCTCAAAGGATACTGAATCAACGGCAACTATGTTACCGAATGTTTTTCGTAAAGCTTTTACTTTTATCACATTTCGCTCCAAAAAATAAATTGTCCAGTTTATTGCCTACTTTTTCCTTCTTGTCAAGAATCACACGGTTCCTTATAGAATTCCTGCCATGTTTGATGCTGATGATTTTTTGCTTCACGCATTTTCTTTGAAAACAACCATTTCGCCGACTTTGAATATTTTATTAATGCCGCTATCCGACAGACGATTATCTTATTGTAAAACCGCACCAAGAGTCATCTTCTCAATTTCTTAAACAACAGTTTATACACTTAGCCATTGGATTTATTAAGACCGGCCCCATATTTTTTCAGGCAAGGTTGAAGGTTGCGTGAGGAATGCCAAGTATTTAGTTCGCGGTCTCTTCGTGAAATGTCAGGGGCATTTTATACCATTTTTGCACGTTCTTCGCCGGCGTGAAAGCTTCGTGTAGCTTTGATTATTTGGCGCCCTAAGAGGTGGTCCTGTTTGTTTGAACAGGTATTCGTCCTTTTAAGGTGGACTCTCTGCATGGTTCAAGCTGCCTGTTCAACCGTCGGCAGCATCACGGCATATGCTTCGTCAGGTGTTCTTTTATCCAGTTTGGAGTGGGGTCTGCATCGGTTGTACCACTCCAGATAATCAATGATCGACTTCCGTGCCTCGTTGATAGAGTCATAGGCATGAAGGTACACTCGCTCATATTTAACCGTCTTCCATAGACGTTCGACAATAACATTGTCCCGCCAGGACCCTCGGCCATCCATGCTGAGGCGGCATCCGCTATCCTTAACTGCCTTCACGAACTCATCGGCGGTAAACTGGCTGCCCTGGTCGGTATTGATAATATCAGGCACGCCATGGCGATTGAAGGCCTGCTGCAGCACCTCGACGGCATGGCAGGCCTCTAGGGTAATCGTGATCTTTGAGGCCAGTACTTTTCTGTTGGCCCAATCGACCACGGCGATGAGATACACAAACCCTTTGGCCATGCGGATATAGGTCGTATCCATCGCCCAGACCTGATTGGCACGTTTAATGGACATCCCACGAAGCAGATAGGGATAGATCCTATGGCCTGGATGCCTCTTGCTGGTTCCCGGCCTGTTATAGAGGGCCGTAACACCCATACGCTTCATTAAGGTCCCAACATGCTTGCGGCCCACAGTAAAACCACTTCGAGTGAGTTGATCACGGAGCATTCGGGCTCCCATGAAAGGGTGCTCCAGATGTAGCTCATCTATACGGTTCATGAGGGAAAGATCTACGGCATTTACCTCCTTAGGCTGATAATAGACGCTGCCCCGGCTTATACCCATCAGATTTGCCTGTCTTTTGATTGAAAGAGCATGTTCACGGTCAATCATCGCTTTGCGCTCAGCAATCCCGCCTTGATGAGCGCAGTTTCTAAAAAATCATTTTCCAGGGTCAGCTGTCCGATCTTGGCATGCATGGCCTTCACATCCACGGGAGGTTCCTTATCCCTGGTCTTATCAAAAGCATCGGCGGCACGCTCGCTGAGCTGGCGTTTCCACTTTGTTATCTGGTTGGGGTGTACCTCAAACTGCTGTGCTAGTTCGGCCAGTGTCTTTTCTCCCTCTATCGCAGCTAATGCAACTTTCGCCTTGAATGCCGCTGAGTGTTTACGCCTTGTTCCTTTTGCCATTCTTTCTGCTCCTTCTATTCGCGCTTCATTGAGCGATATTAGTAGCAGATTTTCCACCTAAAGGCGTGTTCATATTTCCGGGACCACTTCTCTAATATAATTCATCGCATTCGATTTCTAAGTGAAGCATGATGTTTCTTCATCTAATTCGGCGATTCGTCTCCGATTGAAACACAAAAATCTATTAATTATATTGCTCCTCAAGCGTGTCGCATCGGCAATGGCTTGAATAGTCAAATCCAATTCAAAACACTTGAGAATTTCTCTGAATTTAGACTCTTCAATCTTGCAATTTATGCACCTGTCCAGTTTTGCCCGACCACCTTTTATTCTTCATTAACATGACGAGACAGTCTTAACAATGTCATATGTTACTCTAAGCAAACCTAAAAGTTACATACCAAGACACTGTCGATTCAAATCATTATGGTCGCCTTATTATTATGTATTTTCTATTTGGGTAATTTGGCGTGACACGCAGACGATTCCCGCCTTACCACACACTAACCACGACCTTACCGGTCGTCGTTAGTGTTTCGGATATTAACTATTTTTACTCATCACCTTAGAATTGTATAACATCATCGGGCGACACTTCCCAGACATCACCAGGAAGCGCCCTTTGATGGGTGCTCCGTCGTTTCTGCGGAACGACGACGCTCGCCCGTTTGGCGGAAATCACCTGATCCCGCCCTCTCCCGTCTCCGTCAACACCGCCCACGATTTTGGCCAGTTCGCGGACGATGTTTTTCAGCTGCTCCGCCTGGTTGTTCATTTCCTGGGCGGCACTGGCGGATTCCTCGGCACCGGCCGCATTCTGCTGCGTCACCTTGTCCATCTCCGCGACGGCCGTGTTCACCTGTTTGATGCCCAGGGCCTGTTCGTTCGAAGCTGCGGCGATCTCGGACACCAGTTCCTTGACCTTGAGCGCCACTTCCTCGTTGTCCTTGAATACGGCATGCGCCTCTTCACTCAACTGGACACCGTCTTTTACCGATTTGACGGTTGCTTCTATAAGGTTTCGCGTGCTTTGTGAGGAGTCGGCTGCCTGCATCGCCAGATTCCTCACTTCATCGGCAACAACGGCAAATCCCGCCCCCGCCTCCCCGGCGCGGGCCGCCTCCACGGCCGCGTTCAAGGCGAGCAAGTTTGTCTGGAAGGCGATTTCATCGATCGTTTTGATGATCTTCTCGATCTCGCCCGAATTCCGTTCGATATCCTTGATCGATGTATTCAGGTCGGCAAATTTGTCCGCCACATTACCGAGAATCTCGTTCATTTTTTTCGCCAGTTTGTCCGCCTCCTGCGCGTTGAGGGAGTTCTGGTCCGTCATCGACGATATCTCCTCCAGCGATGCGGAACTTTCCTCCAGTGATGCCGCCTGTTCCGACGATCCCTGTGCCAGGTGCTGGCTCGCTTCGGCGGTCTGTGCCGATGCCTCAGCGACGCCGTCGGAGGTCCGGGCGATCGCATGGGCCACGTCTCCGATGCGTCCTGCCAGATTCCGCGACACGAAAATCCAGATAACCGACGCCCCGGCAAGAGCTAATATAAAAATAATCCCCATGATGATCATACCCGTCCGACTGATAGAGGCAACGTGGTTACGGGCTTTATACATCTCGTTTTCATAGGCGCCGGCACCGATGATCCAGTCCCATGGCTCAAAATAGACGATGCGCACCATCTTGTGCCGCGCCGTTGCCTCGCCTGGGTTCTTCCAGGGATACCTCACGGTCATGATCTCGCCCTGCTTCAGGGTGACCGCATTGGTGCATATCTCCTGTATGAAGTAGTTACCGTCGGCATCTTTCGCCTTCCAGATGTTTTCTCCGTCCCTCTCGCCGTCTTTCGAGATGACGTAGTGTCCCGTGCGGTCAAGAACATAAACATACCCCGTTTCGCCGATGACTGTATCCATGACGGACTTTCGCGTCTTCTGATCGACTTGAAGCATCCCCACATAGAGCATGCCGATGACGCGCCGGTTGGAGTCATAAATCGGTTTGTACGCGGTAATGTACCAGTCGTTGACAACGAACGCCCTGCCCGTAAACGTTTCCCCCCGGAGCACGGCGGACACAACAGGATTGGGCGATCCGTCGGGATTGACACTGGGAATGTATGTGCCGATGGCCCGGGTTCCGTCTTTCTTAACAACATTGGTACAGACGCGGAGCATGTCGCCGTCATCGTTCATGCGCTGAAAGACCGTACAGGTTCCGCCCACGATCTCTTTCGCCCGGTCCACAAGGGGTGCCCTGTTATTCATGTCGGTGATCTTCCCGAGCCACTCGCCGCCGAGCATCATCTTCGGCAAATCGATGCGATGTACTTTCTTCGTGTACTGATCGACCGCATTCCACTCTACCTCTTCTTCGGCCGCATACACCGTCCCGGCGTCTGCAAGAAGACTTTCCGCCACATTCATACCGAAGACGACGTGTTCTTCAACGGCGTTATGACGCGCCTCGCAGAGCGCATACACACCATCGACAAGGTGTGTCAGGTCGTTGTTGGCCAAGTCAATGCTCTCCGTACTCGCAACGGACGCCATCTTGTTGCTCTGCCAGAACACCGTCGCCGCAAGTACGAGGAGCGGCACCGCCGTCATGATGATGCCGTACGTCAGAAGCCGTGTTCGTAGTTTCATGTTCTTTACCATTCTCCCTGTCCTCCTTTGTCTTCGAAGTATCACTGCTCCCGATACAACCAAATCCGGTGCTGCCGCAAATCTTCTGTAGAGAATCGTCACGCCGTCAGGAAACCGGATGACAATACCCCGTAGCAAAACTCCCGCATTGACTGAAAGACGAACTCGGCGCACCCTGGCACTGATGATGTCTGATTTCTTGAGGAGATGTTACGTCGGTAACCGGAGACGTAACTGTCTTGTGAGTTCCTGTATACGACGCATTGGGGTGCATAATGTCACACATTCCCTGTTATATCCATTTGCGGGTAGAACAAAAAAACGGTGAAACTATGATACGCACAATGCCCCTGATACAGAAAACCGGAAAGGCATCATTTTTATGAACAGTTCACTGCCGCGGGTAGTAAACCGTCATAATATCTCTTATCGGTCATCTCTCAGAATTCTAAAGCTATTTTATCACAACAACTGAACAAGGGTCATAACATGTTAATATTAAAATTTTTTTCTTGACAGTCATCGTCTTTTCTGTTTTAGTCTCCCTTCAATCCGAAAGGAACGAAAAATGGGCAGCCGAAAAACCATCACATCCTATTTTTGCTATTTCTGGTTTTATTACGGCGTACCGGTCTGCCCTGAGTCGTATCGGAAGTAGCACAGCATCATAATTAAACACGGCCATGGGTAGATCGAAAGGATCTGCACCATGGCTTTTTTGTATCCGGCCATGGTGACTCCAGCGACACCATGGCCTTTTTTGTGAGGAGGAGTCAATGATTATCATCATGAAGAAGAACGCAACGGAAAAGCAGATCGCCGATGTCATCGCATGGATAGAATCCATCGGTTACACGGCCCACCCGTCGAACGGCATCGAGCGGACGATCATCGGTGCCATCGGCGACAACCGCGGCAAAGAGCACCTGCGCCTTGTCGAACAGCTTTCGGGAGTCGAAAAGACCATCCCCATCCTGAAACCTTACAAACTGGCATCCCGTGAATCGAAGATGGGAGACACAGTTATTACGGTGAAGGGGGTTACCATCGGCGGTGATCGGTTTGTTGTCATGGCGGGACCCTGTTCCATCGAGGGTGACGGGCAGATGATGGAGTCGGCGTACGTCGTCCACAAGGGCGGCGCCGACATCATCCGCGGCGGCGCCTACAAACCGCGCACATCGCCGTACAGTTTCCAGGGTCTGGAGGAAGAAGGATTGAAACTGTTGAAAAAGGCGGGCGACAAAACGAAGATGCCCGTCATCACCGAGGTCATGAGTATCGCCCAGGTGGACATCGCCGAGGAGTATGCCGACATCCTCCAGATCGGCGCCCGTAATATTCAAAACTTTGCTCTCCTCAAGCGCGTGGGAAGGACAAAAAAACCGGTCCTGATCAAACGGGGCATGATGACGACCATCGAGGAACTCCTCATGTCCGCGGAATACATTCTTTCAGCCGGAAACGAGAAAGTCATTCTCTGTGAACGGGGCATCCGGACGTTCGAAACGGCGACCCGCAACACCCTCGATATCAGTGCCGTCCCCGTTCTGAAAGAACTGACCCACCTCCCCGTCATCGTCGATCCCAGCCACGCGGCGGGTACGTGGAAATACGTGCTCCCCTTGTCCAAGTGCGCCCTCGCCGTCGGTGCCGACGGGATCATGATAGAGGTCCATCCGGAACCGGAAAAGGCCGTATCCGACGGCATGCAGTCGCTCAAGCCGGAAAAATTCTACCGCCTCATGGACGAAATCCGCCATCTTGAAGGACTGATGGCGAAAGAAATGAGGAAAACGGCATGAAGAAAGTACACCTCCATCTCGACAAACACTGCGATAGATCATACGACATCCATATCGGCACCCGTATTGTAGACCGCATCGGTCTTCTCATCGCCCGGAGCGGTATCGCCGGCCGATACGCCGTCATCGCCGACTCCACCGTTGCATCGCTCTACGGTGAACAGATCTGTGATGCCGTCGAAAAGACGGACACCCCCGTGTCCCTTTTCGAGTTTCCCGCCGGCGAAGAATCGAAGACCATGACAACGGTCATATCTCTGATCGAATCGCTCGTCACCGCGGGCATGGACAGATCGTGCGGACTGATCGCGCTGGGAGGAGGTGTAACGGGCGACATCACGGGTTTTATATCGTCCATTTACATGCGTTCCGTCCCCTATATCCAGATACCGACGACTCTCATCGCCCAAGTGGACAGCGCCGTGGGCGGCAAGACGGGCGTGGACCTGACGGTGGGCAAGAATCTCGTGGGATCCTTTCACCAGCCGAAGATGGTCTGCATCGACCTGGCCTTTCTGAAGACGCTTCCCGAGGCCGAGTACACGAATGGCCTCGCGGAAATAATAAAATACGGCATCATCGACGATACCGATCTTTTCGACACACTGGAAAGTAAATCGGGTGATGTGACCGCCAGGGTGCCTGATGTAGTTGAGGCAATTGTGGCACAATCGGTAAAAATAAAAAGGGATATCGTCGAAATCGATGAACGGGATACGGGTATCCGCCGCATCCTCAATTTCGGCCATACGGTGGGTCACGCTATCGAGGCGGAATCAGGGTTCACCATTCCCCACGGCCGCGCCGTCGCGTCGGGCATGGCGACAGCGGCCCACCTGTCGCGGAAACTCGGTCATGCGACACCGGACGATGTCAGGCGGATTGAGAATCTCCTTGACACATTCAATCTTCCCCGGCGCATCCCGAAAGAACTGGATGTCGGCGGCATTCTCTCGCGGATGAAAGTGGACAAAAAGAAACACGGCGATACCCTGCCTTTGGTATTGATAAAGAGAATCGGCGTACCCTTCGTGAACGGTACGATCAGAGATTCACTGATTAAAGAGACAATCAAGGAGCTCAGGACGTAATGGGAGAAACACTTGACACACTGCGCACCACCATCACCGCCATTGACGCTGATATCGTACGCATGCTGAACCGCCGCGCCGAGATCTCCGTCAGGATCGGCGCCCTGAAAGGTCAAAACAATGTACCCGTCTATGATCCGTCACAGGAGAACACCGTATTCCGCCACGTGACGGAGATCAACGACGGTCCCCTCTCCGCGAAGATTCTCCGGTCGATTTATAGGGAAATACTGTCCGGATCGCGCGCGCTGCAGTCACCCGTTTCCGTGGCGTATCTCGGTCCCGCCACGTCTTTCAGCCATCTGGCGGCGCAATCGCATTTCGGCACAAACACCGTTTTCGTTCCCCAGTCATCCATACACGGTGTCTTCGACGAGACGGAGAAAGGCACGGTGAATCTCGGTATCGTCCCGGTGGAGAACTCACTCGAAGGCAGCGTCAAGGTGACCATGGACCGGCTCATGACATCACCGCTGGTCATACTCGGTGAGATATATCTTCCCATCCGCCACAACCTCATGTCCCTGTCCACGAACACGACGGCTATTTCAGATGTCTATTCTCACCCGCAGGCCCTCGCCCAGTGTCATGACTGGCTGGGCCGTCATATGTCGCACTGTTCGCTTCACGAGACGGACAGCACCGCAAAAGCGGCGGAAAGGGTCGCCGGTGATCCCCGTTCGGCCGCCATCGGCAGCTCTCTCGCCGCGGCCGCATACGGGCTTTCCATCGTGGCGGAAGGCATCGAGGACCATGCGTCCAACATGACCCGTTTCCTCATCATCGGTCGCGGTTCCACAAAGCCGACGGGTAACGACAAGACGTCGATCTTCTTCGGCGTGCGTCATGATCCGGGCGCGCTTCATCACGCGCTTCTACCCTTTGCCGAACGAAGCATCAATCTGACGAAAATCGTGTCCCATCCCATCCGTGAGAGGATGTGGGAATATCTTTTCTTCGTCGATTTCATCGGCCACGCAACGGAAGAACACATCGCCGTGTGTCTCGATCGTCTTGAAAAGGACTGCACCATGGTGAGGATTCTCGGATCATACCCCCGGGAGGAAAGAGAACAATGATCTGCATACCGGTTTGCGCATCCGATATCGATAACGCACGGGAAATAATGGCACTCGCCGCACCGCTCTGCGACATCGTGGAGTTGAGAATCGATTACCTGGATTCCATCGATCTTCCCTCCCTTCTCTCCGCGCGTCACGGCCCCGTGGTGGTAACGAACAGAAAAGCGGACGAAGGGGGCCACTTCACGGGCACGGAAGAGGAACGAATATCCTCCCTGACGGATGCCATACGGCTGCGTGCGGACTTTGTCGACGTGGAACTGTCCACACCGCTCGAACTCATGGGCGAGATCACCGGCGCGATACAGAAGAGCGCCGCGGGGACGCGTCTCATCGTTTCGTCGCACAACTTCACCGAAACGCCGTCCCTCGCAAGTTTACAAGATCTTTATACACGGTGCCGCGCCGCCGGTGGAGACATTGTCAAAATCGTTACGCACGCGCGCGACCTGTCCGACAACCTGACGATTCTCACGCTTGTGGACAGGATCATTTCGGTCAAAGGCGATATTATCGCCTTCTGCATGGGCGATAAGGGGAAAATCAGCCGGGTCATGGCGCCCTTGTTTGGTTCCTTTCTCACCTTTGCCTCCCTTGAAACAGGAGCGGAATCCGCACCGGGTCAAATGACGGTTCGTGACATGAAAAAAATCTTTGAGGTGCTTGCATGAAAACGGATACTCGGCTCTACGCACTGTTCGGGAATCCCGTTGCGCACAGCCTTTCACCCCTCATGCACAATGCGGCGTACAGGGGAATGAAACTCAATGCCCGGTATACGGCGTTTCGAAAAAAGACGGCCGCCGAAATTATACGGGCCATCACCGCGTGCGATATCCGGGGTGCAAGCATCACCCTGCCCCACAAGACCGCGGTGATTAACCATATCCACAGTGTAAGCGAAAGCGCGGAAAAAATCGGCGCCGTGAACACGCTGAGCGTGAACAACGGCGCGATAGCGGGTGACAATACAGACTGGACGGGATTCGTCCGCGCCATAGAAGAAGTCACATCATTCTCAGGACACACCTTTGTCGTACTGGGAGCGGGCGGCGTAGCGCGCGCCGCCCTTTACGGAATCGTCGAACGGGGCGGCCGGCCGGTGGTCGTCAACAGAACACGGGAACGGGGTGAACAACTGGCCCGCGAGTTCGAGTGCGAATTCATCCCTCTCGCGGAGGTCGCGGCCTGCGAGGGGCACTGCCTTGTCAACTGCACATCCGTGGGCATGTACCCTGCTACGGGTCGTTCCCCCCTCGATGGCACTGATCTCCCCCGTGTGTCGTTCGTCATGGATATGATTTACAATCCCCTGGACACGAAGCTGCTCTCCGACGCTCGTCGCGCCGGGATAACGACTCTGTCGGGTCTGTCCATGTTCGTCCATCAGGGCGCCGAACAGATCCGGCTCTGGACGAACCGTGAACCACCCGTTGATGTCATGTATCAGATTGTCGAAAGGACCCTCACCCATGATAGCTGTCAATAGGATTTCCGCATGTGATGCCGTCGTTCCCATACCCGGCTCGAAAAGCCTCACGCAGCGCGCCCTCGTTACGGCCGCCCTTGCCGAGGGCGATTCGGTGATTTACAATCCTCTCCTTTCCGACGATACGCGCCGCGTGATCGATGCATTGCGGTCCCTCGGCGCGGGCATTGAACATGCCGTTGATTCCCTCCGCGTCACGGGAACGGGGGGCAGGCTTTCCCGTCCGGACGCACCGCTTTACGTCGGCGACAACGGGACTGCCCTCCGGTTCCTCGTCTCGGTCGCCGCCCTCGCTCCCGGCCGTGTTACCGTCGACGGGACGGACCGACTCCGTGCTCGGCCCGTCGGCCCCCTCGTTAAGGCGCTTGGAGGGCTGGGCGTACACTGCGACACGGACCGTGACGGGTATGCACCGGTTACCGTCCATGGCGGCGGCATCGCCGGCGGGAAAACTTTTTTTCGCGACGCGGCGAGCAGCCAGTATATATCGTCCCTTCTCCTCAGCGCACCGTACGCGAAAAGACCCGTTGAAATCGTGCTCACGGGCCGCACTCTCTCTCGTCCCTACCTGGACATGACGGTGGATGTCATGCGGCACTTCGGTGCCACCGTTGAGACAGACGGGCCGGACACGTATGTGGTGGCGGCGCCCCGGCGATATCGGGGATGCGAATACACCGTGGAAAGCGATGCATCGAGCGCCTCCTACTTCTTTCTCGCCGCCGCACTGACGGAAGGACATGTATACGTTGAAAATATCTCCCGCCACACCCGTCAGGGCGACATCCGTTTTCTCGACATCCTCGAACGCGTGGGATGTCGTGTCACCTGGCGTGGAAATTCCGTGAACGTGGAGGGTCGCCCGCTGACACCGGGTGACATGGATATCGACATGGGCGACATGCCCGACATGGCGCCGACCGCGGCCGTCCTCGCCGCCTTCAGGCGGGGCACGACACGCATCATCCACGTCCCCCACTTGAGATTGAAAGAGAGCGACCGCATTGAAACGATATGCGCCGAGCTGACGCACATCGGGGTCCATGCGAGCCCCCGGCCGGACGGCCTTGAAATCGAGGGAGGCGTTCCGCACGGGGCGGTGATCGACACTCACAACGATCACCGCATCGCCATGAGCTTCGCCATCGCCGGTCTCGCAACGGGCGACATGACCATACGGGATGAAACGTGTTCCGACAAATCGTTCCCGTCGTTCTGGCACATTCTGGAAAGGTTGTCATGATGACGCGCTTCGCACTGATCGGGTACCGCTGTACGGGCAAGTCGTCGGTGGGAAAGAAACTCGCCTCCCGCATGAGCGTCCTTTTTTTCGACAGCGACCAGGTTATCATGGAAAGGGCGGGCGCTTCCATCGCAGACATCGTGGCGACGGACGGATGGCGGCGTTTTCGGGAATGGGAAGAAGAGATCATTCGCGACCTTGCATCGGGGGGAGACGCGATCATCGCCCTGGGCGGCGGCGCGCTGGACAATGCGCGAAACCGCGACGTACTGGAAAAGGCACAGTTCCGGTTCATCTGGCTTACCGCCGATGCAGAAACGATCATATCGCGTATGACCGCCGACAACAACACGGAAACAGTGAGGCCGTCACTGCTCGGTGATGAGCTGGAAGCGGAAACACGCCGCATGCTGGCGCGCCGAGAGCCCGTCTACCGCGATGCAGCCGACCTCATCTGCGATACGTCTGACAAATCCATCGACAGCGTTGTGGAAGAACTGTATTATAAACTATTGGCAAAGGATATATCATGGCAGGAAACACATTCGGAACCGTCTTCAGAGTAACCACGTGGGGTGAATCGCACGGTCCGGCCCTCGGTGCCGTCATCGACGGCTGCCCTCCGGGCATCGCCCTTTCCGAAGGGGACATCCAGAACGAACTCGACCGTCGGCGTCCCGGCACGGGAAGCGGCTCGTCATCACGCAAGGAAGGCGACCGCGTCCGTATTCTGTCCGGCACCTTCGAGGACACAACCACGGGCACGCCGCTGTCACTCGTGATTGAAAACACCGACGCCGTGAGCCGGGACTACGAACATCTGCGCACCGTTTTTCGTCCCGGGCACGGTGATTTTACCTATTACAAAAAATTCGGCATTCGCGATCACCGCGGCGGCGGCCGATCCTCGGGCCGTGAGACCGCCGCCCGCGTGGCCGCCGGAGCCGTGGCAAAACGGGTCATCGCCGGTCATGGTATCTGCATCGCGGCCTCGACCATCGAACTCGGCGGCATCGCGGCAGATACGGCGCGCTCCGCCACAAAGGCCGCGAACGAATTCGCCTGTACGGACACGGAGGCCGTCGCGGCCTGGCGGAACCGGATCACTGAGGCGAAGACCGCGGGGAATTCTCTCGGCGGCATTGTGGAAATTATCGTTACGGGTTGCCCGCCGGGTTTGGGAGAACCCGTTTTCGACAAGATCGACGCCGACCTCGCCAAGGCGCTCATGAGCATCGGTACAGTCAAGGGCGTGGAAATGGGTGCGGGGTTTCGGGCGGCGCGTCTGACCGGTACGGAATGCAACGATGAAATATTGAACACCGGATTTCTTTCAAACAACGCCGGCGGCATACTCGCAGGCATATCGACGGGACAGGATATGGTCATCCGCATCGCCTGCAAACCGATCCCCTCCGTCGAAAAACCCCAGAGAACCGTGGACATCGACGGCCGCGAGACGATGATTTCCACCACGGGACGACACGATGTCTGTGTCATCCCCCGCATCCTGCCCGTCGCCGAGGCCATGACGGCGATCGTGTGCGCTGATCACCTGCTCCGCCGGGAGGCGTCCTTGCCCTTCGAAGACGAAAAGCGACGAACAAATGAAATGGGACACGAAAAACTGTTGACATAAGAGACGGACGTTGTTACTATACGGAGAAACACCGGGTCGGATAGAAAATGACAATCAGCCGCATAATATATAACTATTGGTATTGGTGTTATAGCCGAGAAGGAGGAAACTTCCGCCGCTAGCGCAATCTGAAGAAGCAATGGAGAGCCGTGGAAGTCACATCCCTGAAATCCGCGGCTTTGTTGTATTTATGCACCGATCACCACAAAGGCCGTGATAACGATCACGGCCTTTTACCGTACAGAGGACACGATATGCAGACACCATCGTTCGACAATTTTACCGCCCTGTCCCGCAGGGGAAATGTCATACCCGTATTCCGGGACATCATCGCCGACACGGAGACGCCCGTCACCATGCTCATGAAACTCCGGACGCATCCCTCCGTCTTTCTCCTGGAAAGCGTCGAGGGAGGCGAAAAGTGGGGCCGCTACTCATTCATCGGAACATCGTACCATACCGTCTTCTCCGTCCGAAAAGATGAGGTATTTATAACGCGTCCCGCGGGTGTCGAAACCATGAAGCACGGCGGCGACCCCCTCAACATCCTGAGGAACGAGATGAGTCGATACCGTCCCGTGGAGATAGCGGGCCTACCCCGGTTTTACGGTGGCGCCGTGGGGTTCCTCGGCTATGACATGGTACGTTACTTCGAACGCCTCCCCGAGAATACCGTCGACGAACTGAAAACAGACGAGGCGATATTTATTCTCACCGACACAATGATCGTTTTCGATAATATCAAGCACACCATCTCCGTCGTCGCCTGTGCCCGCATCGAGACGGACACGGACCTTCGGGAAGCCTACGACGAGGCGATTCGAAAGATTGATGACCTCATCGCCCTCATCAGGAAACCCGCCCCCGCCGTCACGAAAAAGCGGTCCTGCCTCTCGGTGGCGACCGGTAACGGCAATGGCGTGACATCCAATATGTCACCCGCGGCATTCACCACAATCGTGGAGAAGGCGCGCGACTACATCCATGCCGGTGAAGCCATCCAGGTAGTACTGTCACAACGTTTCGAGAAGAAAAACGATCTCGACCCCGTCGATCTCTATCGGGCGCTCAGATACATCAACCCGTCGCCGTACATGTTTTATCTCGCCTTCGAGAACGTCACTCTCATCGGTTCATCACCCGAAGTAATGGTCCGCACTGAAGAGGGCCGCGCCGAACTGAGACCGATCGCGGGAACGCGACGGAGAGGCCATTCCGAACAGGATGACCGCGCACTGGCCGACGAGCTCCTGCAGGACCCCAAAGAACGGGCGGAACACTACATGCTCGTCGATCTGGGACGAAACGACCTGGGCAGGATTGCCCGTATCGGCAGCGTACAGGTCACGCAGTTACTGAACGTGGAACGGTACTCCCACGTCATGCACCTTGTTTCCACCGTTCAGGCGGAACTGGCCGCGGGAAAGGACTGTTACGACGTGGTGAAAGCGACTTTTCCCGCCGGCACACTGACAGGCGCCCCGAAAATAAGGGCTATGGAAATCATTGAAGAACTTGAGACGTCACGCCGCGGACCCTACGGCGGCGCCGTGGGATATTTCAGTTACTCCGGCAACATGGATTTCTGCATTACCATCCGCACCATCACGGTGAAAAACGGCACGCTCTATATACAAACCGGTGCGGGCATTGTCGCGGACTCGGATCCCGAACGTGAATACGAAGAAACCGTCAACAAGGCGATGGCCATGATGACAGCAATTGAACTGGCTGCCGCCGACTTCGAGCTCGGCGATCAGACACAGGGAGGACGCTCATGATTGTGATGATCGACAACTATGATTCATTCACCTACAATCTGGTTCAGTACATCGGCCAGTTCGGCACGGATGTCATCGTCTTTCGCAACGACGAAACGACACCGGACGCGATTGAAGACCTTGCACCGCAGGCCATATTCATTTCACCCGGCCCCGGCACTCCCGCCGACGTACCGCAGACATGCGATATCATCCGTCATTTTTACCGGACTGTTCCCTTGCTGGGTATCTGCCTCGGTCATCAGTCGATCGGCCATGTCTTCGGCGCCGACATCGTCCGGGCCGACCGCATCATGCACGGGAAGACGTCCCGCGTCTTCAACGACGGCGGAACCATCTTCACGGGGCTGCCGAATCCCTTTGAGGCGGGACGGTATCATTCCCTCATCATGCACCGTGACACACTGCCGCCCGACCTCGTCATCAGCGCGGAAACGGAAGAGGGGGAAATCATGGGCGTTCGCCATCGTCACTATCCGGTTGAGGGTATTCAGTTTCACCCCGAATCGATCCTGACGCCGCGGGGAAAGAAAATCATCAAGAACTTTCTCCTCCTGCACAACATCATTGCCGGCAATTAACCCATAAGGAGCGTGAATTATGATACAGGAAATGATCGAAAGAGTCGTTCGACGCGAAGACCTCACGGAAGGCGAGATGATGAGCGTCATGGACCAGATCATGGAGGGCGACGCGACACCTGCACAGATCGCCGCGTTCATTACGTCACTGCGCATGAAAGGCGAGACGGTAGATGAAATCACCGGCGCCGCCCGGATCATGCGCCGAAAGGCCACCAAAATCGATGCCCGGTCACCGGTCATCGTCGACACCTGCGGCACGGGCGGCGACGGCATGCATAGTTTTAACATTTCGACGACGGCGGCTTTCGTCGTCTCCGCCGCAGGTATTACCGTGGCAAAACATGGAAATCGCGCCGTTTCCAGCGGGTGCGGCAGCGCCGATGTTCTGGAATCCCTGGGAGTGAATATCAGCGCCGATCCCGACACTGTTGAAGAGTGCATCCACGAAATCGGCATCGGTTTTCTCTTCGCACCTCGCCTCCACGGCGCCATGAAACACGCCGTCGGGGCGCGGCGGGACATCGGTATTCGCACCGTTTTCAATATGCTGGGACCGCTGACCAATCCCGCGTCGGCCACCTCACAGCTCCTCGGGGTTTTCGATCCCCGTCTTACCGAGATGTTCGCCGGCGTCTTGAAAAATCTCGGCGCGAAACGGGCCTTCATCGTTCATGGATTCGACGGTCTCGATGAAGCGACGGTCACCGCTGAGACCCGCGTTACCGAGCTCAACGACGGTGTCATCACCACCTATAACATAAATCCTGTTGTGTTTTTCGGTGACCTGTACTCTCCGGAAGATCTTAAGGGCGGGACCGCCGCCGAGAACGCCGAAACGACAAAAAACGTTCTCTCCGGCGGTAACGGCCCGCGACGGAAGGTGACGCTTCTCAATGCCTCACTCGCCATTATGGCAGGAGGAAAAGCGGAAACCATACAGGAAGGCATCGCCGTGGCGGAGGAGTGCATCGACAGCGGTGCGGCCGCGAGAAGGCTTTCCGATCTCATCGATCTGAGCAACAGTTGAGGACAATCATGTTTCTCTCACGCATAATCAGCACCACAGAAGAAGACATCGCCCTCAGGAAGAAGAAACATCCCCTCAGAGAACTTGAGCGGGCCATCGACGGCATGCCGCCCACCCGGGATTTCCATGACGCCATTGCCGGTCCCGAGGTGGCGCTGATTGCGGAAGTCAAAAAATCATCGCCGTCACGGGGATGCCTGCGGCCCGATTTCGATCCCGTGTCCATCGCACGGGCCTACGAACGGGCCGGTGTCGCCGCCATATCCGTTCTCACGGAAAAACGATTTTTCGAGGGCTCCGAAATATATCTCACCGACATCAGGCGTCACGTGTCTCCGCCTCTCCTGCGCAAAGACTTCATCATCGATCCGTATCAGGTCGTGGAGACACGGTTCCTGGGCGCCGATGCGACGCTCCTCATCGCTCGCCTCTTTACCGAGGAGTCGCTCCGCGAGATGATCGCCCTCGCACGGTCTCTCACCCTCGACGCACTCGTGGAGGTTCACACACAGAAAGAACTGGATCGTGCCTGCGCGGCGGGTGCCGCCATCATCGGTATTAACAACAGAGACCTCACTACGTTCGTCACCGATATCGATGTGACAATCGGTCTCGCTCCCGCCGTCCCCGCCGGCAAAACCATTGTCAGCGAAAGCGGCATCACCGGTCGTGCCGATATCGAGCACCTCCAGGCGCACGGTGTTCACGCGGTCCTCGTGGGCGAAATGCTCATGAAATCACCGTCCATTGAGACGGCAGTGACGGAATTGATGGGGGTGCATGAACGGCCATGATCGGAATCAAAGTCTGCGGCATCACCACCCGTGAGGACGCCCTGTTTATAAGTCGAGGCGGTGTAAACGCACTGGGATTTATCTTCTATGAAAAGAGTCCCCGTTTTATCTCGGTGGATAGGGCACGATCGATTTCGGCCGAGCTGCCCGACTCCATCGCCCGCGTGGGCGTCTTCGTCAATGCTCCGGTGGAGAGTGTCCGGCAGACCGCCGCGGACTGCCGCCTGACCATGATCCAGCTCCACGGCGATGAGTCGCCGGCATATTGCCGTGATATATCTTTTCTCCCCGTCATAAAGGCCATCGCTCCCGATGGCGGCATAGACCGCGACACGATGAACCGCTACCGCGTTCATGCCTTTCTCGTCGATGCGAAAGACGCGCAACGCCGGGGCGGCACGGGGAAAACAGCCGACTGGAATACGGCGGCCGTCCTCGCCCGTCAATATCCCCTCATCCTTTCAGGGGGGCTCAACCCGGGCAACATCCTGGATGCGCTCCATGCGGTATCGCCTCGTGCCGTCGACATCAACAGCGGCGTGGAGGACTCCCCCGGCAAAAAGAACCACGACAGGATATCCGAGATCGTCGCTCTCATCAGAGCAACGGAGCGCAACAGTGGCGAAACGGAAACGACGCTCTTTCACGGCAATACGAGGCTGTCGCCAGGGGACCATCGGCACGGGCGTGACTCGCAGACAGATGATATTGAAGGAAATAATGACCCTCCAGGGAACACAACAACAGCGAAAGGGAACCATGATGAAAATACTTCCTGACATCAAGGGACATTTCGGCGCCTTCGGGGGCCGGTATGCGGCGGAAACGTTGATGCCTACCCTCATCGAACTGGAATACGCATACAAAGAAGCCAGACGGGACCGGTCTTTCGACAGGGAACTTCGTGGATTCATGGCGGACTATGCCGGGCGAAAAACACCTCTCTACTTCGCCGGCAATCTCACGGAAAAACTCGGCGGCGCGAAAATATACCTGAAGCGTGAAGACCTGAATCACACGGGCTCTCATAAAATCAACAACACCCTCGGACAGGCCCTCCTCGCCCGGCGCATGGGCAAGAACAAGATTATCGCCGAAACGGGAGCGGGCCAGCACGGGGTTGCAACGGCGACCGTCGCCGCCCTTTTCGGCATGGAGTGCCGTATCTTCATGGGAGAGGAAGACATCCGTCGTCAGGAGCCCAACGTGTTCAGGATGAAACTCCTCGGTGCCGACATCGTCCCCGTCCGTTCCGGCACGGGAACGCTGAAGGACGCCATGAACGAGGCCATGCGCTTCTGGGTGGCTCATATCACCGACACCTTTTACATCATCGGATCGACGGCGGGCCCTCATCCCTATCCCATGATGGTCCGTGATTTTCAAAGTGTTATCGGCAGGGAAACAAAACGGCAGATACGGACGAAAGAGGGACGTCTGCCCGACTATCTCATCGCCTGCGTGGGCGGCGGAAGCAATGCAATGGGCATTTTCTACCCTTTCCGCAACCACGCGTCAGTCACCATGGTCGGCGTGGAGGCGGGCGGTGACGGCCTGGACACGGAACGGCACGCGGCGAGCATATCCGGCGGCACCATTGGCGTCCTGCACGGCAGCAAATCCTACATCCTTCAAGACGACCACGGCCAGATACGAGACGCCTACTCCATCGCCGCCGGCCTCGATTATCCGGGAGTCGGACCGGAACACTGTTACTTTTACGAGTCGGGACGTGTCCGCTACGAATCGGTGACTGACACCGAGGCCATTGAAGCCTTCACCACGCTGAGCACCTGCGAGGGGATCATCCCCGCCATGGAAAGCGCCCACGCCGTGGCGTATGCGATGAAAACGGCTCCGCAGTGTCCGAAGGACAGCATCATTGTTATCAACCTCTCCGGCCGTGGCGACAAAGACGCCGCCATCATGACCGATATCCTGGAGGTCCGCTCATGACACAGCGCATTTCAGACACATTCACCACGCTTCACCAAAACGGCGAGAACGCCCTCGTCGCCTATATCACCGCCGGCGATCCCGATCTCAACCACACCTGCGACCTCATTCGCGTCCTCGACGACGCGGGTGTCGACGTGCTCGAATTAGGTGTTCCCTTTTCGGACCCTACGGCCGACGGGCCGATCATCCAGCGTGCCTCACACCGGTCGCTCGCCGCCGGAACGACTTTGGGCGGCGTCCTCGACTGCGTCGCATCAATCCGCCCGCAGGTGACGATGCCCATCGTCCTTTTCGGATACTACAACCCCATATTCTCCTTCGGGACATCACGGTTTGCCCATCGCGCCCGTGAGGCCGGCGTCGACGGCATCCTTGTCGTCGATCTGCCCTTCGAAGAATCGCATGAATTACGGCAGTATACGGACCGCGAAAACATCGACTTCATTTCCCTGATCACACCGACCACCGCACCGAACCGTATTGCCTCCATTGCCGGACAGTCGACGGGCTTTCTCTACTATGTCTCCATCACGGGCGTAACCGGCACGGACACGCCCGAACTGGCCGAGGTCCGAAATCACATCGCCATGGTGCGCAATGCGTCCCCCCTGCCCGTCGTGGCCGGTTTCGGCATCTCAACGCCCGCTCAGGCACGGGCTATCGCATCCGTTTCCGACGGCGTTGTCGTGGGAAGCGCCTTCGTCAAACTGATCGAGCAGTCCGGCACCGGCAATAATGTCTGCGCCGCAGTGGCACGTCTCGCCGCATCCCTGAAAGAGGCCCTGCAGAAAAAAAGTGTTGACATTTAAATGTTTTCATACGAGATAAATCGTTTACATCTCAAGGAGATCGACGATCTCTTGACACGGTGCGGGGGGCCTTTCACGTATACGGAAGGAAATGCTTTACAGCCTATCGCTCACCCCGTCGCAGGCGGCGGGGACAGCGCGGGGCAATCAGTTCATGAGTTCATGGAGTCGACATGAACACGCCCACAATCAGTATCATCGGCGGTACCGGCGGCATCGGAAAGTGGTTCGCCCGCTTTTTTCAAAAGGAAGGATACACGGTTCACGTATCCGGCAAACACTCCGGTCTGCCGATCCCCGACATATGCGCCCGCTCTGACGTGGTCATCATCAGCGTTCCCATCGGTGTGACGTGCGACGTGATCCGCACCGTGGGCCCGCACATGAGTGAAACATCGCTCCTTATGGATCTGACCTCGCTGAAGGAAGAACCCCTCCGGATCATGCTGGAGCATTCTTCTTCCGCGGTTATCGGGTGTCACCCCCTCTTCGGACCGCGAGTCACATCGTTACGGGGACATACCATCGTCCTCTGCCCGGCGCGGGCGAAGGGCTGGCATGAATGGGTGACGGCGCTCTTTGCCGGAAGCGGTGCATCGGTTATCGAATTGTCGCCGCGCCGCCATGACGAATTGATGTCCGTCGTTCAGGGGCTGAATCACCTGGACACGATACTCATGAAACTGGTCATGGACGACAGCGGTATTTCACGGGAAGAACTCGCCGCCGTGTCCACACCACTTTTCGAAAAAAAGTGCGGTATCATAGACAAAATTTTCTCGGGAAATCCCCGACTCTATGCGGAGATTATTACCATGAGTCCGCATATCGACAGCGTCATCGAGGGGTATGAGCGCGCCCTTGCCCACCTTAAGGAACTTATCGGGCGGCGCGATGCCGCGGCATTAACGACTTTACTGAAACAACACGGGAAAATCGATACGTTGTCATAACGAAGGAGGAAAACGTGGAAAAATTTGGAACTTTAAAAGTGAAAACAGGGCTGGCCGATATGTTGAAAGGCGGCGTCATTATGGACGTTACCAGCCCGGAGCAGGCAAAAATCGCCGAAGAGGCGGGTGCCGTTTCCGTTATGGCCCTCGAACGGGTACCGGCGGACATCCGCGCCGAAGGCGGTGTCGCCCGCATGACGGATCCGGCCGTAATCGAGGCAATCATGAAGTCCGTTTCCATTCCCGTCATGGCGAAGGTCCGAATCGGTCATTTCGTGGAAGCGCAGATACTCGAATCGATGGGTATCGATTATATCGATGAAAGCGAGGTGCTGACACCCGCCGACGACGCTTATCACATCAACAAATGGAAATTCACCGTTCCCTTCGTCTGCGGCGCGACCTGCCTCGGAGAGGCGTTGAGACGCATCGGTGAGGGGGCCGCCATGATACGGACGAAAGGAGAAGCGGGAACGGGCAATGTCATTGAAGCGGTCCGTCACATGCGCACCATCACCGACGAAATCACGCGCCTCGGTTCTCTCCCCGAAGAAGAGCTGATGACAGCGGCCAAGAACATCGGCGCTCCCTATGAACTGGTCACGTGGGTGGCGAAAGAGAGACAACTTCCTGTTGTCAATTTCTCCGCCGGCGGCATCGCCACACCGGCGGACGCCGCTCTGATGATGCAGCTCGGGGCCGACGGCGTCTTCGTCGGGTCCGGCATCTTCAAATCGGAGAATCCCGCGAAACGTGCCCAGGCGATTGTTCAGGCGGTTACCCACTTCACCAATCCCGAGATCCTCGCAGAGGTCTCCCGGTCACTGGGCGGTGCCATGCGGGGCCTGGAAATCGCGTCCATCGGTGAAGAGAACCTTCTTCAGCACAGGGGAAACTGACGCAGTGAAAATCGGCATTCTCGCCCTTCAGGGGGACTTTCGCGAACATGGCATGATGGTGAAACGGTGTGGATGTGCACCCGTCGAGGTGCGCCTCCCGAAAGAACTTGAATCCTGTGAAGCTCTTATCATCCCGGGCGGTGAAAGCACCACCATGGCGAAACTTATGGTGCGTTACGGTTTCATCGGCACAATCCGGTCTTTTGCCGCCTCGGGCCGTCCCGTTTTGGGGACCTGTGCGGGCGCCATCCTGCTGGCGGACCGTGTGGCCGGTGCACCGAATAATTTTCTCGGCGGCATCGACATCGACATCGAGCGAAATGCTTACGGGCGCCAGCGCGAAAGCCGGGAGGCCGACATTATACTCACCTTTTCACCAGATGTTCCGCTCAATGCGTTTTTTATCAGGGCGCCCATTATCCTCCACGCCGGCCCCGCCGTGGAGACCCTGGCCTTGTACGAAAACAACATCGTTCTCGCACGACAGAGAAATATCCTCATTGCCACGTTTCACCCCGAATTGACGGAGGACGAAAGGATTCACCGGTACTTTATAACCATGATTTCACATGAAGAGACACTATTATGCCAAGGAGTCTGCCCATGAATCGAATCGCCATTCTTCCCGGAGACGGTATCGGCCCGGAGGTCATGACGGAAGCGGTCACAGTACTTGAAACCGTCACGGAAATATTTGCCCTCGACATTGAATACGAGTGGGCCGACGTGGGCGGCGCGGCCATCGATAAATTCGGAACCGCCCTCCCCTCTCATACCCTTGCACTCTGCGAGTCGAGCGATGCCGTGCTCTTCGGTTCCATCGGCGGGCCGCAGTGGGACACCCTTCCGCTGGAAAAGAGGCCGGAACGGGCGGCCCTTCTGCCTCTTCGCCGCCATTTCAATCTCTTCTGCAATTACCGCCCCGTGAAAATTTTCGCCCCCCTTGCCCGCATCAGCCCGCTGAGAGCGGACATCGCAGCACAAGGCGTCGATATACTCTGCGTTCGGGAACTGACGGGGGGCATTTACTTTGGGAAGCCGTCGGGACGCGACGGACAGGGTGCATCGGAACGGGCCTTCGACACTATGATCTATACCCGTGCCGAGATCGAGCGTATCGCCCGTCTCGCCTTCGAGGCGGCCCGCAAACGCCGGGGGAAGGTAACATCCGTGGACAAGGCAAACGTACTCTCCACCATGGTGTTCTGGCGGGAGGTCGTCAGCGACGTGGGTCAATCATACCCGGACGTTGAACTGGAACACATGTACGTGGACAACGCCGCCATGCAGCTGGTCCGTGATCCGTCACAGTTCGACGTGTTGCTTGCCGGCAACATGTTCGGGGATATTCTCTCCGACGAGTCCGCCATGATCGGCGGGTCGCTGGGCATGCTCGCCTCGGCGAGCCTCAACGAGAAACGCTTTGGTCTCTACGAACCGGCCGGCGGCTCCGCACCGGACATCGCCGGTCGGGGCATCGCCAATCCCATCGCCCAGATACTGTCACTCGCTCTGCTTCTCCGATACAGCTTCGACCGTGAAGATGCGGCATCGGCGATCGAGTCTGCCGTCGAAGAGACCCTCGGCCGAGGATTGGCAACAGTGGATATCGCTGCCCGTTCCGAGGAGGCGCTGACGACGAAGGAGATGGGACACGCCATCGCAAACTGCATCAGGTTATAGCGGATCGGGTTATCCCCGGTTGTTTTTTATCTTGTTCCGCCGGATATGCTCGACAAGACCGCCCGCCGCGACAAGTCGAGCCATGAATTCCGGTATGGCACTGACACGATACAGTGTTTTTTCGCCACCCTTTTCCACCGTGCCCGCGGTGATATCGACCACCACGTCGTCACCGTCGGCGAGACCGGCCGCCGCTTCCAATGATTCCACCAGGGGAAGACCGATATTGAATGCATTGCGATAGAATATGCGTGCGTAACTCTCCGCAATGATAACGCCGATGCCGGACGCCTTGATTGCCAGCGGCGCGTGCTCCCGCGACGAGCCGGAACCGAAATTCTTTCCCGCAACGATGATGTCTCCCGGGGATACCTCCCGCGCAAAATCCGGACGTAGATCGGCGAAACAGCTCTTCGCCAGTTCCGAAGCGTCGGAGACGTTCAGATATCGAGCGGGAATAATAAGATCCGTATCGATATCATCACCAAATTTCCAGACACGGCCGTGTATTTTCACTTTTTTGACTGCTCCTTTTCTCATGTCATTTGCATATCCGTTATCGGTTTCAATCCCTTTTACCTATCCGTTCCGCAGTGTCACGCTGTCGTCATAATTCATCGGGACTGCCGATACGGCCGAGGACGGCCGACGCCGCCGCAATAACAGGATTGGCAAGATAGACTTCGCTCTTCGGGTGTCCCATGCGGGACACAAAATTACGGTTCGTCGTCGCCAGTGCCCGTTCTCCCTCGGCAAGGATGCCCATATGTCCGCCCAGGCAGGGACCGCAGGTTGGTGGCCCGATGACGGCACCGGCATCAAGAAACGTCTCGATAATGCCCTCTTTAATCGCCTGGCGGTAAATGAGGGGCGAGCCGGGTATGACGATCAGACGGATGCCCGCCGCGGCCCTGCGCCCCTGAAGAATACCGGCGGCGTGACGCAGGTCTTCCAACCAGCCATTCGTACAGGAACCGATGAATACCTGATCGAGAGGCACATCCGTCGCCTCTGAGACGGGTTTTACATTTTCCGGCAGATGGGGAAAGGCCACCTGCGGTTCCATATCGTCCACGGTGACGGTAATGATCTCTTTATATGCAGCATCCGGATCGCCGCGCACGATTTCATAGGGCTCTTCCGTACGCTCACGGACATACTGCTCCGTCACCGCATCGGCTTCAAAGATGCCGTTCTTCGCACCCGCCTCGATGGCCATGTTCGCCATGGTAAAGCGGTCATGCATGGGCAAAGCTTCGATTACCTCTCCGGTGAATTCCAGGGTTGAATAGAGAGCACCGTCAACACCGATACGGCCGATCGTCGCGAGTATGAGGTCTTTTCCTCCCACATACTTTGGCAGCGTTCCGCGGTACTCCACCTTGATCGCTTCCGGTACCTTCAACCAGATTTCACCCGTCGCCATGACGGCACCAAGATCGGTGCTGCCCACACCCGTCGAGAAGGCACCCAGCGCCCCGTAGGTACAGGTATGGCTGTCCGCGCCGATCACTACCTGACCGGGACGAACGATACCCCTTTCCGGCAGGATTATATGTTCGATGCCCACATCGCCGCTTTCGTAATAGTGCCGGATGTTCTGCTCACGAGCAAAGGTTCGCATAAATTTGACCTGTTGCGCCGACGCAATATCCTTGTTGGGAACAAAGTGATCCGCCACCAGAACCACCTTCGATCGATCGAAAACCGATGTCACGCCTGTCTTGCGAAACGTTTGGATCGCCAGCGGCGCCGTCACATCGTTGGCAAGTGCTATGTCGACCCGCACTTCGACGAGTTCTCCCGCCGATACTGCTGAACGGTCCGCGTGCCCGGCCAGTATCTTTTCCGTCATCGTCATCGCCATAATAACATTCCTTCCCGCTTCATGGACATTCACCCTCCACTTTTTAGTGATTATGTTCTGTCTGCTTCCGAACTTCGATTCTGTTCAGTGCATTAATATACGCTTTTGCCGAGGCAACCATGATGTCGGGATCGGCACCTCGACCCGACAGGGTGTGATCGTTGTATTTCAACTCGACAGTTACCACACCTTGCGCATCGGCGCCACTGGTTATCGCGTTGACGGCGTACCGAATGAGCTGATGATCGGTCCTGGTAATCTTTCGAACCGCCTTGAAGGTTGAATCAACCGGGCCGACACCGAATTCCGCATCCTGCACCTCTTCTCCGTCGATGATCATGCGCACCGTCGACGTGGGAATCGTTGCGTTACCGCAAATCACGTTCAGATACATGAGCTTGTACTTCTCGTCTTTCCGGAAAATTATCTCCGAGATGATCGCTTCAATATCTTCGTCGAAGACCTCCTTCTTGAGATCGGCAATTTCCTTGAATCGCAGAAACACCGCATCGACCTCGTCCTTCGAAAAGCTGTATCCCATCGACTTCAGCTTTTCCTTCAATGCGTTTCTCCCCGAATGCTTGCCCAGGATCATGGCGCTCGCCGGAATACCCACGGATTCCGGTGTCATGATCTCGTAGGTGGTTCTCTCCTTGATAACGCCGTCCTGATGGATACCCGCCTCATGAGCAAAGGCATTGGCCCCAACGATCGCTTTGTTGGGCTGCACGGGAATTCCCGTCAACTCGGTGAGGAGATGCGATGTTCGATAGAGCTGATCCGTCTTGATATTTGTTGTCAGTTTCATCAGGTCCCGGCGCGTTTCCAGGGCCATGACGATTTCTTCCAGCGAGGCGTTACCGGCCCGCTCGCCGATGCCGTTCACGGTGCACTCAACCTGACGGGCGCCGTTCACTACAGCGGACAGGGAATTCGCCACGGCGAGTCCGAGATCGTCATGGCAGTGCGTGGAGATGACCGTACGATCGATATTCTTCACTTTTTCGAACAGCCAAGCAAACAACGCGCCGTATTCTTCCGGAATGGCGTATCCTACCGTGTCGGGGATATTGACCGTCGTCGCCCCCGCGTCGATGACCGCTTCAACCATGTCGCAGATATAGTTCTTATCGGAACGCATGGCATCCTGCATGGAGAATTCAACATTGTCCGTATAGCCGCGCGTGTGATGAACTGCCTGTACGGATTTCTTCAATACTTCGGCGCGGGTCGACCGCAGCATGTGTTTGATATGCACATCCGATCCCGATGTGAAGATATGAATACGCGGCAGCGCGGCATCCTGAACGGCCTCCCATGCCCGGTCGATATCAACAATATCGATTCTCGCCAGAGCCGCCACCTGCGTTTTTCTCACTTCACGGGCGATACGCTGCACGGACAGGAAATCACCTTCCGATGCCACGGGAAAACCAGCCTCGATCACATCAACGCCGAGTCGCTCCAGTTGACGCGCGAACCTCAGCTTCTCGTCAAGGTTCATGCTGAACCCGGGCGATTGTTCGCCGTCACGCAGCGTTGTGTCGAATATGAGCACCTTCGTCTTCGTTTTCATGGTCCCTTCCTCCATTGTTTGTATGACCCAGCCGGGTTCACCATAAAAAAAGGCCGTGGGTTGTGTGCCCACGGCCTTTTGCTTTCGTATCGTCTTATTTCAATAAACTGGCTCGACCGGCGGCACGCATATGTCCCCACTAAGGCCGAGAAGCAGCAGCGAATATCCTTCGTAATAATTGTTGACAATCGAATCTGTTATCATAATGTCACTTGAAACCTTCACCAAACTTTATGGAAGATATCTTTATTTCCCCGTGATGTCAAGTAATTCTCGATATAGAGTCAAAAATAGTCGCCCCGCCCTCTCAGTACCGGACCGGAAATACTCATCAGGCAACAGCGATGCCCCGGCTCCTCAGGTAGTCCGCCACCTCACCGATGCGGAAACGGCGGAAATGGAAAACAGACGCCGCGAGCAGTATGTCGGCACCACCCTCCGTCACGGCTTCATAGAAGTGCTCGAGAGTACCCGCTCCTCCCGAGGCGACTACCGGCACATCCACGGCACTGGAAATGGCTTTCGTAAACGGTATGTCATAGCCCTCCTGCGTGCCGTCACCGTCCATGCTCGTGGGCAGAATCACCCCTGCCCCGAGGTTTTCACACTGCCTCGCCCATTCCACGGCATCGCGTCCGACGGGACGCGTTCCCCCCGAGACGACCAGCTCGAACCCCGACGGCAACTCCTGATTACGCCGGGCATCGATTGCCACCGTGATGCGTTCGCTCCCGAACATCTCCGCCGCCTGCCGAACCAGCTCGGGGTCTTTCACCGCGGCGCTGTTCATGGAAACCGTGTCTGCACCCGCCTCGAGCACCAAACGAATATCTTCCAGGGTGGCGATACCGCCGCCAACGGTCAGGGGAATGGAGATCACCGATGACACATTCCGAACCCATTCGAGCCGGGTTGCCCGATTTTCCACCGTCGCGGCGATGTCCAGCATGGCCAGCTCATGGGCACCCTCTTTCTCATAGTAAACGGCATTTTCCACCGGGTCTCCCGCATCTTTCAGATCGACAAAATGAACTCCCTTGACGACCCGGCCATTTTTCATATCAAGGCAGGGCATTATTTTTACGGCCTTCATTCACCTCTCCTTTCCTGTTCCAGTCTCCGAAAAAGCACCAACACCGCATCCGCTCAGCGAAACGGTAAAACGCCGGCGTTCAATTCACGAACAATCACCCGCCTCATTCGCCGAGCATCGGTATGGTGAGCGGTCCCATGGGCATGGCGGCGACGGGAAGCGGCCTTTGACCGTACTTGTCCGCCAGTTTTTTCAGCGTCGCTGAAATGTCATCGGTGTGATCGACCCGCGTGATTTTTCTGTCCCGTTCATCCAAAGCGGAATGGAGAATTACATCGCATTTCTCGATAATCTGCAGGAGCGTTTGCACCTGCCATTGGTCGTACCACGTATCTTCATTGTTTAAGATTTGCTTCAGCAGTCCCTCCGACGAAATGTCCATCGCCAGGAGTGTCTCAAACTCGCTGTCTGCCGGCAGGCTGTCACTGCACTCGCTCGCGATGACAATGATCCCCCCGTCCTCGACGATATTCGCGGCGGCAGATATGCCCTTCACCGTCTGATAGAAATTCATGTCCAGGGGATATCCGCTGTTCGTAGTGATGACAACGGGATATTTTCGTGTTATCGTGACGGTGGCCTCTTCCCGTGCCCGCCTGCATCCTTCCTGATGGGCGGCGATACAATCTCCCACGAAGACATCGGTGATCTTCTTCTCCATATTCAATGTCACGTTAACGATACTGTCCGGTGGACAGAGTGATACCATTTCCCGCGTCAGTGACAGGAGGGGATTGCCGTCCATAATGCCGTAGGTGGCCTTCGGATGGGCGATCAGCTCCGCCCGATGGAAATATGAAACGGTATCGAGCGAAGCGATACCGGGCACCACCGATTTTGTCCCTCCTGAAAAACCGGCAAAGAGATGGGGTTCGATGAACCCCGTGGCGATGCGGATATCGGCATCGACATACAGTGAATTAAGGCGGCAGAGGCCGCCGCAGGACGTGGTCCCCACAATGACGAGACGGGACTCATCCTGGCAGTCATGGTTCACCACGGTGAACCTATCCATACATTCCCTCCCGATCATGCGCTCCAATTCCTCCTCCGTCGATCCCCGGTGTGTCCCCGTTCCGACAAGCAGCGTGATACAGGAATCATCGACACCCAGGGCATCGACAATCCACGGGACCAGAAGATAATCGGGTACGGGCCGGGTATGGTCCGCCGTCACGATAACGACATCCGGACTATCTTTCCCCGTCTTCTCCACCATCTCGGCAAGCGGCACGGCGCCGATGGGATCAGCCGCCTTGCGGAAGAATTCATCCCGCGGATTATCCAGGGAAGGATGATTCTTCGGCAGAATCGTGGTCAGCGAAAAAATGTCTTTCTCCAGTTCGACGGGAAGGTACCCTTTCCCGTAGGCCAGTTCAATAATTTCCGTATTCTTGTTTTCTCGAGTCATACAATTCCTCTTTTGACATCATCGGCAATTACCGGAACACGGTGCGGAGTATCTCCTTGTCGAGAAAAAAACACTCACCCGCACGCGCGTACCTGCCTGCGTTGAATAAAGGGCTCTTCCGTGCAGCCCTTCCATCCTGCATATTCCCACGGAACGATTCCTTCGTCAAATATTTTGGATCATCCGTGACGGACCCCGTTCACCACGAGCGGAATGCAGCGACATCCCTTCGGCAAACGGCGGACACCCGCCCTCTCGCGTGTTCTTCGCCCGTCATCGCCGGCGATTATCTCGTGAGCCAAAAAAAGGGCCGGTCTTCAACCGGCCCTGTAACCTTATATGTGGAGGCGGCAACCGGATTCGAACCGGTGTATAACGGTTTTGCAGACCGCTGCCTTAGCCACTTGGCTATGCCGCCCTGTTATTCTGGAGCGGGCGAACGGATTTGAACCGTCGACGTCCACCTTGGCAAGGTGGCACTCTACCGCTGAGTTACGCCCGCGCCTTTAAAGAGACATCTTCTTAGTAAAGATGTTCCGATTTGTCAATAAAAAGTTTCTCTCCCCCGTCAACTATTTTTCACGACAACGGCGTGATATTTCACAAAATAATCGGCACCTGACCAGAGAGACAGAACAAGTGCCACATAGAGAACCGCCATCCCCACGGCGTGCGCGTTCAGTCCGAAGAGTGGGTAATGGATCAAGAGCGCCGAAACGGCGATAACCTGGGCCAGTGTTTTCTGTTTTCCCAGGAAACCGGCCGCGATGACGTGTCCGTCGAGTGATGCGATGCTCCGCAGTCCGTCGACGAAGAAATCCCGCATCACCATGATCGCCACGATCCAGGCGGGTATCCTGTCGATGGGAATCATCATGATCATTGCCGAACTGACAAGCAGTTTGTCCGCAACGGGATCAAGGAATTTGCCCATGGCCGTTACGATGCCGTACCGGCGTGCCACGTAGCCGTCCAAAAGATCGGTCACCGCGGCGATGATGAAAAGGGCCGCAACAAACAGGCTCAGCACCCTTCCCGGATTCAGCAGTAAGAGAAACAATGCGGGAATAATGCTGATGCGGAGAAAGGTCAGGGTATTGGCGAAATTGAATATTTCCCGTTTCTTCCCTGCAATGGGCAATCGATCGAAAGATTTTTTTAAATAATCAATCATTTCAATTTCTTCGGAACTTTTTCCCAATCGTTGAGAAACTTTTCCACGCCCACATCGGTGAGCGGATGGTGCGCGAGCTGCATCATCACCTTGTACGGAATCGTTACCACATCCGCACCGAGCATGGCCGCTTCCAGCACATGAAGGGGATGCCGGACACTGGCGACGAGCACCTCGCAATCAAACCCGTAATTATCGAAGATAGCCAGGATCTGCTCGACGAGGTCCATACCGCGGTGCGCCACATCGTCAAGGCGTCCGATGAAGGGGCTGACATAGGATGCACCCGCCTTGGCCGCAAGAAGGGCCTGGAGCGGGGAAAAGACCAGCGTCTGGTTCACATGAATACCCTCCTCCGATAAGACTTTGGTCGCCTTCAGACCTTCCGTGGTCATGGGCACCTTGACAACAACATTATCACCCCGGGTGACCAGTTGCCTGCCCTCGGCAATCATCCCGTCGGCGTCCTCACTGATGACTTCGAGACTGACGGGTCCGGAAACCACCTGCAGTATTTCGCTCACCACCGTGTCGAAGTCCTTGTTTTCCCGCGCCACCAGCGTCGGATTCGTCGTCACACCGTCGACCATGCCGAGCCGGATGCCCTCTTTAATTTCTTCAATGTTACCTGTATCCATAAAAAACTTCATATATTCCTCCACTACGTTGACTTCTTTATTTGTAATCGCCAGATGCCGGACTACGACTCCTCGCTCTCCCGCCGGTTTGCCCGGTAGGCGTCACGGCACTCCCTGCTGCAGAAATAAACGGTTTCACCGCCGATCGTATCGGCAATGGCATCACCGATCGGTACATAGGTATCGCAATAGGGGTCCTTGACCAGTTCCTCCCCCGTTACCGGCGACCGGGAACGGGAGGTGACGGTGCCGCCGTCGGTCTTCTTTCCACCGAGCAACGCCTTCCCCAGGCGAGCGACGAGATAAACAATTATGACAGCCAGTATAATACGTATCATGTAACCCACGACCGACAGGTTCGGCCTTCGATTATTTTGATTCCATGCCGTCCGTCCCGGCCCATTGATATCCCCCGGCATTGAACTGAGAGGGCATGCCCCGCTGCCTGCGGGATGTGCGAAAGACTCCACATACCATGTTCCTCAGCAATCGGAGATGCACCGCACCGTGTTACAGGCATTTTCAATCCGCCGTACCGTATGTTTATCCTCCACACGTTCCAGAAGCCCCGCCATGGAAATGCCGAACAGGGGATGGACGGCGTACGGCGCTATTTCCGCCAGGGGAACGAGGACGAAACACCGTTTATGAAGTTCTCTGTGCGGTATCGTCAGGTGAACCTTCTCTATCACCCTGTTTCCATAGAGTTCTATATCGAGATCGATGGTCCGCGGTCCCCACCTGACCGTGTGCCTCCTGCCCATGATCGTTTCTATGGACTGCAGGAGAACCAGGAGTTCTTCCGCTCCGAGGTTCGTTCTTATCTCGCAGACGGCGTTGACAAACCAAGGTTGATCCTCATACCCCACCGGCTCCGTCTCATAGAACGACGAGCATCGCACAAGACTCACACCGTCGGCCACGGCGATACGATTCACCGCCTCGACGCATCGCGCCACTGGGTTCGATTCGTTTGATCCGATACCGACAAAGCTGACGATACCACCGACTGCATCATACAATGAACGATAAACCTCGTCAATTATGCCCGGAGCCCCAGAACATCCTGCATGTCATAGATGCCTTCCGGCCGGTCAACGATCCAGATCGCCGCTCGGATGGCACCCTTGACGAAATTATCCCGGCTGTGCGCCCGGTGGGTAAACTCCAGGCGTTCTCCGATACCGCCGAAAATAACCGTGTGCTCACCGACGATATCGCCGGCACGAACGGCATGAACGCCGATCTCTCTTTTCTTTCTCTCGCCGACCATTCCCTTTCGGCCGTAGACACCGTCTTCCGCCATATTCCGATTCAGTTCATCGGCAATAACGTCCGCCATCTTCACCGCCGTTCCACTGGGCGCGTCCTTCTTCAGATTATGATGGGACTCGACGATTTCCACATCAAAATCGTCTCCCAAGGTTGCCGTGATATGCTGAAGCACCTGGAGCATGACGTTGACACCGACACTCATGTTCGGCGCTATCACGCACCGTGTTCCCGCAGCCAGTTCCTTGACGCGGGTTGATTCATCATCCGTCATTCCCGTCGTACCGATGACAGCTGCTTTCTTGTGTTCGACGGCCGTTGTCACATGCGACAGAACGGCTTCATGGTGGGAAAAATCGATGATGACGTCACCACGATCGATACAGGCATCGAGAGTGTCGTCCAAAAGCACCCCTATCTGTCCGAGGCCACAGATTCCGCCGATGTCCGTTCCGATGAGGGGATGGTCGCTTCGGTCGACGGCGCCGGCGACTTCTATACCCTCCGTCTGGTGAACAAGGGTGACAATCCTCTTGCCCATCCGCCCGGCCGCTCCCACAACTATTGCCTTTACCATGTCAGCCACCTTTCTATATAATCCTGTCGTATCACCTTCAGCGCTGGTACACCGCATCGTCCGGTTACAGCGTTCCCGTTAGAAGCGCCCGTCACCATCTCGCTCAAGAATCGGCTAAATCAGCCCATAATCCGTCATTACCCTTTTCAGGCGTTCGTAATTCACGTCGGACATTTTACACAGGGGCAACCGCAATTCATATTCGATTTTTCCCATCAAAGAAAGCGCCGCCTTCGTGGGAATGGGATTCGTCTCGAAAAAGAGGGCCTCCATGAGGGGAAACATCTTGTGATGCAGCTCCCGCGCCCGACTGATGTCGTTCGCCTCAAAGGCGTCGATCATGCCCGCCATATCCGCCGGTGCAACGTTTGATACAACAGAAATGACACCTTTACCACCCACGGCCAGTATGGGTAGGACCGTAAAATCGTCGCCTGAAAGCAGGGAAAAATCATCATCGCACATCTCAACGATCCGACTGACCTGTCTCAAATCGGCGGTCGCTTCCTTCTGGGCAACAATATTACTGATCCGTGACAACCGTGCCGTTGTCTCAGGGAGAATATTGCTGCTTGTTCGACCCGGCACATTATATAATACTATGGGAACGGGCACCTCCTCGGCAACCGTCTTGAAGTGCTGGTAGATACCTTCCTGTGTCGGCTTGTTGTAATAGGGCGATACCATTAGAACGCCGTCCGCACCAGCTTCATAGGCATGTTTTGTCAGGCGTATCGCTTCACGTGTACTGTTCGAGCCTGTTCCCGCGATGACGGGGACCCGCTTCTTCACGGCATCGATGGCGATCTCGATCACGCGGTCGTGTTCTTCGTGCGAGAGCGTCGCCGACTCGCCCGTCGTTCCGCAGGGAACAATTCCGTCGGTCCCGTTTTTCAACTGAAATTCAATCAATTCACGGTACCGTTCCTCGTCGACTTCTCCGTTTCTGAACGGTGTGGCTATGGCCACGATGGCACCCCTGAACATGCTTTCCCTCCTTTGCGTTACTGTGGATAGAGTATTATTCCTCGTCCCGGATAAGAAAATTCGGGATACTCTCATATTCCGTCAACATTTCGTATGTTTCCCTTTTCCGTATAACATAGAACCGCTCATTGCTCACCATAATTTCCGGCACCCGGAGCCGTGAATTATAATTGGACGACATGGTAAACCCATAGGCACCGGCACTCCTCACGGCGAGGAGGTCGCCCCGCTCAACGGGAGGGAGTATTCTCCCTTTTGCCAGAAAATCGCCCGATTCGCAGATCGGCCCTACCACATCGGTTTGAACCGGTATTCCGTCGTGTGCAACGACCGGTTCAATCTCGTGATAGGACCCGTAGAGACTGGGACGCACGAGATCGTTCATCGCCGCATCAACAATGACAAACCGTTTGTCACCGGATTTCTTCGTGTACAGGACTCGAGTCACCAGGATACCGGCATTGCCCACGATGACGCGGCCCGGTTCCAGTATGATGGTACAATCCAGTTCGTCGGCGTTTTCGATAATTGCCTTCGCATAATCCGTCGGATGGGGCGGCAATTCCGAGCGATAGGTAATGCCCAGCCCCCCACCGAGATCACAATATCGGATATCGATACCCTCCCGCCGCAGGGTCCCGATCAGACCTTTCAGCCGGTCAAGGGAATCGACAAAGGGCGACAGATCGGTGATCTGGGAGCCGATATGGCAGGCAATGCCGACAATATCGATTCCGTCGAGGGAGTGGGCCCGGCGATATTCCTCGACCGCATCCTCGAGAGGTACGCCGAACTTGTTTTCCCGGAGACCCGTCGATATGTGGGGGTGTGTCTTCGGGTTCACATCGGGATTCACGCGGAGCGATATCCGGGCACGCGTGCCGCACCGCAGTGCACAGGCGTTGATGACGTCCAGTTCCTGTGGTGATTCAACGTTGAACATCAAGATTCCGCTTTGAATGGCATAGGTGATTTCGTCTTCCCGTTTACCCACCCCGGAATAGACGACCCTGGCGGGTTCGCACCCCGCCTCCATCGCCCGGTATAGTTCGCCGCCTGAAACGATATCGACACCGCTGCCTTCGTTGATAAAGACCCGGAGGACGGCGGTATTTGAGTTGGCCTTGACGGAATAGCAGACGAGGTGCGGAACGGCGTCGAAGGCCTCGTTGAAGACGCGATAGTGACGTCTCAGCGTCTTGGTGCTGTAGCAGTAAAAGGGTGTTCCCACGTCGTCCGCGATGGACGCCAGGGGAATATCTTCGCAGTGGAGCGATCCGTTCTTCGTTTCAAAGTGATCCATATCAGCAGATCCTTGTTCTCATCTCACAGGCGCGGGCATGTGTTTCATTCGACGACGGTCACCTCGGCCGTTTCTGATAACGTGCTTGCTGCATTCGATGATGTCAGCGCCACGACTCGATAGGCGTAGATGAAGTTCGTCTTCACCGCCCTGTCAATGAATTCATAGCGGCCGTCTCCCCGTTCGAAGAGCCTGTCGCTCCCCGCGGAGACTTCCGCCAGCATACTGAACCGACGGGGGCAGGCCGGACAGAACTCATCCTTCGAAACCCCGTGCCGCACGATGCGGAAACGATCGATGTCATCTCCCGTCACCGTCCATGAGAGAAGAACATATCCGTCGTTATTCAGACGGGCCGTCACATCGGTCACGGCAATGTCGCCGCCACCCGTTACCGGGCGGACGGGAGCGCCCTTTTTGCCGCAACCCGCGGTAAACACAACAAAGACGCCTATCGCGACCAGCACCCACAATACGAGCAGCTTATGACGGTTGTTCCTTTCTTCCAATCTCTTCGCTCCTTTTCATTACCCCGTCAGGGGACGTTCCGCCGGTGACGGTACGCGCGTTGACCGACTGTTCCACGGACAGAACTTCCATGACGTCGTCATCAAATTGTTCGCTGAAGGCACGGAATTCACCTAATGAGAGTGCGAACAGGTCCTTGTCGTCCGCGATACAGACAGCAACAATACGTCCGACGATGTGGTGCGCCTCACGGAACGGCACCCCCCGCATCACGAGATACTCGGCGATATCCGTTGCCACGGCGAAACCCTTCGCTGATTCCCGGTGCATCTTCTCCCTGTTCACATCAACCTTTTCCAGCATGCCTTTCACCATCGACAGGCAGGCCTTTACCGTATCCACCGTGTCGAAAAGCGGTTCCTTGTCCTCCTGAAGATCACGGTTATACGTCATGGGCAGTCCTTTCAGCAGGGTGAGGAGGGCCGTCAGATTGCCGTAGACACGTCCCGTCTTTCCCCGTACCAGTTCCGCCACATCGGGGTTCTTCTTCTGCGGCATCAGGCTGCTGCCCGTCGTGTACGAATCGGCTATGACAATATAGCCGAATTCATCGGATGACCAGATAATCAGGTCCTCGCACAGACGGCTCAAATGGGTCATGACGAGACTCGCATCAAAGAGAAATTCGGCAACGAAATCGCGGTCCGAAACGGCGTCCATGCTGTTCTGCGTCACGGCGGGAAAATGAAGGAGTTCGGCAACGTATTCCCTGTCTATGGGCAGTCCCGTTCCGGCCAGGGCACCGGACCCGAGGGGCATGACGTTGATCCTCTGGCGACATTCTTTCAAGCGCTCCCCGTCGCGCTCCAGCATCTCCCAGAAAGCGAGAAAATAGTGGCCGAGAAGGACCGGTTGCGCCTTCTGCAGATGGGTGTATCCCGGCATAACGGTCCCCGCCTCGCGTCGCGCGAGCGTAACGAATGTGTCCTGCAATGCCCGAATCTTCTCCCTCACTGCGTCGACCTCGTCGCGGAGGTACATCCGGATATCGAGAGCAATCTGGTCATTTCGACTGCGTCCGGAATGCAGTTTTCCTCCCACATCGCCAATCCGCTCTATGAGTTCCTGCTCGATAGCCATGTGGATATCCTCGCAGGATCTCGAATAAGAGAACCGGCCGTCCTCGATGTCTTCTTGAATCTCCCCCAAACCGGTGGTAATAGCACGGGCATCGTCGTCGGAAATAATTCCCTGGTGCGCCAGCATCCGGCAATGGGCGATACTGCCTGTGATATCGTAGCGATAGAGACGTTTATCGAAATCAATGGACGCGGTAAAGTCTTCGACGCTTGCGTCCGTCGCTCCGCTGAATCTGCCCCCCCACGGTTTTTTTCGTTCCGTCATGATCACCACCAGCCGTTCGTCACGTTTCACGCGTTGAGCAATGCCCGAATCTTCATCCGGAGTGCGTTCAACCGAATAAACCCAATCGCGTCTTTCTGATCGTACACGCTGTCACGGTCAAAGGTCGCGAAAGCTTCACTGTAAAGCGATACCGGCGATTTCCGTCCTACAACAGTGCAGGCGCCCTTGTACAGTTTCATGCGCACCGTGCCGGTCACCTGTTTCTGTGTCTCATCAATCATGCCTTGCAGCAGTTCCCTCTCCGGGGCGAACCAGAACCCATTATAGACAAGTTGTGCATATTTCGGAACAAGAGAGTCCCGCAAAAACATGACTTCCCGGTCCATGGTAATGGATTCGACGGCCCGGTGCGCCGCCCAGAGTACCGTACCGCCGGGCGTTTCGTAAACACCTCGCGACTTCATGCCCACAAAGCGGTTTTCCACCATGTCTACCCTGCCGACACCGTGTGCTCCCGCCAGTTCATTCATGTAATCGAGCAGTGTCGCCGGAGACATGGTTTTGCCGTCGACAGCGACGGGATTTCCGTTCACGAAATCGATTTCGCAGTAGGCCGGCGTGTCCGGCGCCCGTTCCGGAGAAACGGTCAGCGTGAAGATTTCTTCAGGCGGTTCCATCCAGGTGTCTTCCAGCACACCGCCCTCGTGTGAAATATGCAGGAGGTTTCTGTCTTCACTGTACGGTTTTTCCTTCGTACTCGTTATAGGGATGTTGTGTTTCCGGGCATAGTCGATCATCAATTCCCGCGAATTCAACGTCCATGCGTCGTCTTTCCAGGGCGAGATAATCGTAATCGACGGCTCCAGCGCCATGTAGGTCATCTCAAAGCGGACCTGGTCGTTGCCCTTGCCCGTCGCCCCGTGACAGACGGAATCGGCACCCTCGCGACGGGCGATTTCAATCTGTCGTTTCGCAATCAGCGGCCGCGCCAGGGACGTTCCCAGAAGATAGGTCCCCTCATAGATGGCATTCGCCCTGAGCGCGGGAAAGACAAAGTTCGAAACGAAGTCTTCTTTGAGGTCTTCGATATAGACGGTTGACGCACCCGTGGTACGGGCCTTTTCATCGAGCCCGTCAAGCTCTTCCTTCTGCCCCAAATCGGCGGCAAAGGCAACAACGTCGCAATGATACGTCTCCTTCAGCCAGGTCAGAATCACTGATGTATCCAGTCCGCCCGAATAGGCGAGAACCACTTTTTTAATCTTTCTCGTCACTGGTTTTTCCTCCCATTAAACAATCCATAATCGCTTTTTGCACATGAAGACGATTTTCCGCCTGATCGATAACGACGGACTGAGGTCCGTCGATCACATCGGCCGTAATCTCCTCGCCGCGGTGTGCCGGCAGGCAATGCATGACGATCGCATCGGCACGGGCCCGCACCAGCAGTGCTTGGTTGATCTGATATTCGCGAAATGCCCGCTGTCTTTTGCCTTGTTCTTCCTCTTGGCCCATGCTTGTCCAGACATCGGTATACAGGACATCGGCCCCATCGCACGCCTCTGCCGGTGCGTGACAGAGGGTGATGCCGTCCGATGCCGACTTTTTCCCCTCCGCAAGGATCGCTTCATCGGGCTCGTATCCCGCGGGACAGGCAATCGTCAGCTGAATGGGCAGCTTCGCGGCGGCATAAATCCATGAATGGGCCATATTGTTGCCGTCTCCGATATAACAGACCCTGACGTGATCGAGAGTACCGCGCTTCTCCTCAATGGTAAAAAGGTCGGACAGCACCTGACAGGGATGAAGCAGATCGGTCAAGCCATTGATGACGGGAACAGTTGCATTGAGTGCGAACTCCTCCACCGTATCGTGTGAAAACGTCCTGATGACGACACCGTCCACATACCGCGACAGGACACGCGCCGTATCGGCGATTGACTCGCCCCGACCGATTTGAATATCCCCCCGGTTCAGGAATATGGCGCTGCCGCCGAGCTGCCTGATACCCACCTCAAAGGACACCCGCGTCCGGGTGGAGGACTTATCGAAAATAAGGGCAAGCGTCCGTCCCGCCAGCGTAGGGGTTTTGTCCCCGTTCTTCAGCGCGTCCTTGAAATACCGCGCCCGTTTCAATATGGCCATGATATCGGCACGGTCGAGTTCTTTTATGGAAAGCAGGTCTTTGTTCATTGCGTTTTTAATACCTCGTCCAACAGGAATATAAAGTCATCGATGTGATTCTTCTCGACAATCAGCGGGGGGACGAAACGGAGCACGTTTCCGGCGGTACAATTGATGAGAACCCCCTGTTCCATCATGGCCGACACGACGCCGGGCCCATCATCCCCGGTCAACTCCATGCCGACGATCAAGCCCCGTCCTCTCACATCGGCGACGGCGGCATGGCGATCTTTCAGTTCCCTCAGCCGCTCACGGAAATATGTTCCCATCTCCCGAACATTGCTCAGGATATCTCCGTTCAGCAGGGTGGTAACGACGGCCTCCGCCGCCGCCATGGCCACGGGGTTCCCCCCGAAAGTCGACGCATGATTGCCCGGTGCGAAGGAGGCGGCAACATGGTCCTTCGCCAGCAGGGCACCCACGGGAAAACCGTTTCCCAGGGCCTTGGCCAGCGTAATGATATCGGGCTCGATACCGGTCTGCTCATAGGCGAAAAGGGTGCCCGTCCGTCCCATTCCCACCTGCACCTCATCGAAGATGAGAAGAAGGCCTTCCGCGTCGCAGAGATCGCGGATATCCTTGAGATACCCTTCATCGGGAACGCAGATACCGCCTTCCCCCTGAATGGGTTCGATCATGACGGCGCACGTCGTTTCGTTTACTGCGCGGCGCAGGGCGTCCCTGTCGTTAAAGGGCACATACCGGAAGCCAATGGGCAGCGGTGAAAAGCCCGTATGAAATTTTTCCTGACCCGTGGCGGTTACAGTGGCCAGGGTGCGTCCGTGAAAGGAGTTGATCATCGAGATAATCTCATATCGTTCCGCGTGAAAATGGTCGTATCCGTACTTGCGGGCAAGTTTGATGGCCCCTTCGTTCGCCTCGGCGCCGCTGTTGCAGAAAAAGGCCTTATCGGCACAGGAATGCTCCACCAGGAGCCGGGCCAGACGCACCTGAGGTTCGATATGGTACAAATTCGAAACGTGGCACAGCCGGTCCACCTGTCCCTTGATCGCCTCACCGACGGCGGGATGGCAGTGTCCCAGGCTGCAAACGGCAATGCCCGCCAAGAAATCAAGATACCGCTTGCCCTCCGTATCCCACACGTATACCCCCTCGCCCCGATCGAGTACCACGGGAACGCGGTTATAGGTATTCATAATATACATCCTTGACATGTCCATGATTTCTTTCGTATTCATCGTCACCTGTCACTCTCGTCGCTTTGCGCATCATGGGCCACGACTTCCGTCCCGATGCCTTCTTTGGTAAAAATCTCCAGCAGGATTACATGATCGGTCCGCCCGTCGATGATATGAGCCTTCTGGACACCGCCGCGGAGGGCCTTCAGACAGCACTTCACCTTGGGGTACATGCCGCCGCTGATCGTTCCGTCGGCGATCAGCGTGCTCATCGTCTCTTCATCAATCGAGTGAATCAGTCTTCCCTCACCGTCTAGCACACCCTCCACATCCGTCAGGAGGATGAGCTTCTCCGCCCGCAGCGCGGCCGCCACTTCTCCGGCGACAATATCGGCGTTGATGTTGAAGGTTTCACCGTTCATTCCCGTCCCGATGGGTGCAATGACAGGGATGAAACCGTCGGTAACGAGCGAGGTGACCAGTGAGACATTGAGTGCTTTTACCTTGCCCACGAGACCGATATCGATGATCTCGGGAGGTGAATCCTGCGCCTTCTCGTCACTGAGATAGTATTTCTCCGCCGTAATGAGACCGCCGTCCTTCCCGCTCAGGCCGACGGCCTTCCCGCCGTGTCTGTTGATAAGACCGACGATTTCCTTGTTCACCTTTCCCACCAGCACCATCTCCACCACATCCATCGTTTCTTCATCGGTGACTCGCATGCCCTGCACGAAAACGGACTCTTTCCCGATTTTTTTCAGGAATTCACCGATCTGCGGTCCTCCTCCGTGGACGATAACGGGGTGCATGCCGATATACTTCATCATCACCACGTCGCGGGCGAAACGTCTCTTCAAATCATCGTCTGCCATGGCGTGACCGCCGTACTTAATGACAACGACTTTATCATGAAACCGCTGAATATAGGGCAGCGCCTCCAGAAGCACATCAGCACGACTGATCGGATCGGACAAGTGATTGTTTCCCGTCATTTCTGTTTCCCCGTTTTTACTCTTCATTATGCTACAAAACGTATCTGCTCAAATCTTCATCCTCGATAATATCATCCAGCCGCTCACGGACATAATCGGATGTGATGTTAATGTGTTTTTCGTCCGTATCGGGCGCATTGAACGATATCTCCTCGAGAAGCTTCTCCATGATCGTGTACAACCGCCGGGCACCGATATTCTCCGTCCGTTCATTGACGATGGCGGCCACTTCGGCTATCTCGGCAATGGCGTCGTCTTCAAATACGAGATCGATATTTTCCGTGGCGATCATTTCCCGATACTGCTTGACGAGCGCGTTGTGCGGCTCCGTCAGTATTCTGATGAAATCCTCCTTGGTCAGCGCGTCCAGTTCGACACGGATGGGAAACCGGCCCTGGAGCTCGGGAATCAGGTCGGAGGGTTTCGAATAGCTGAAAGCACCCGCAGCGATGAACAGGATATGATCCGTCCGCACCATGCCGTAGCGCGTATTGACCGTCGATCCCTCGACAAGAGGCAAAAGATCCCTCTGTACTCCCTCCCGGGAGACGTCCGGTCCATGAGAAGATCCATTCCCCACTATCTTGTCGATCTCATCAAGAAAGATGATACCCGACTGCTCGACCCGTTCGATCGCCGCACGCGTCACTTTCTCCATGTCGATGAGACGCTGAGCCTCCTCGTCGGCAAGTATCTCCCGCGCTTCCGTAACGGATACGGTCTGCTTCTTTTTCTTCTGGGGGAACATGTTTCCGAACATTTCCTTAATGTTCATACCCATGTCCTCCATGCCCGAAGCCGAAAATATCTCGATCATCGGACCGGTGTGGCTGTCCGTCACTTCGATTTCCAGAGGGCGCTCGTCGAGCTTGCCGTCACGGAGCAGACGACGCAGCTTATCCCGCGTAGTTTCGCCCGTGACACTCGCACCCTTGCCCGACTCATCCTGCTGATCTTCGATGAGCGGCTGTGTCTGCGGGGCCGTATCCCAGCGCGGTGACGATTTCGGCAGGAGTGAATCGAGTATCCTCTCCTCGGCGAGCTCCGACGCCTTTTCCGTGACCTTCTCCCGTTCCTCGACCTTGACCATGTTCATGGACAATTCCACGAGGTCGCGGATCATGGATTCCACATCCCGCCCCACGTACCCCACCTCGGTGAACTTAGACGCCTCCACCTTGAGAAAGGGTGAGTTGTCGAGCTTCGCCAGGCGACGGGCGATTTCCGTTTTCCCTACTCCCGTGGGACCGATCATAATGATATTTTTGGGAGCGATTTCCTCCCGCAATTCGTGAGAAATCTTCTGACGCCGCCATCTGTTCCTGAGGGCAATGGCAACGGCCCGCTTGGCATTGTCCTGGCCGATAATATACTTATTGAGTTCCGAAACGATTTCTCGCGGTGTGAGATTGTGTGATGTCATAAACTCCTCTGTTTTCCACTATGTGTCACTGTACCATGACACGGCTTCCCGTTTATCATGATCAGACGGACAGTTCTACTTTCTCTTAAGGGAAGTGTGTGAAACGGTCGTCTCGTCCGGTTCATGTTCGTCGAGCTCTTCCAGGGTGATTCTGTCATTCGTGTAAATGCAGATATCGGACGCGATTCGGATCGCCTCTTCCGCGATCTCGGCGGCGCTGAGTGTGGAATAGCGTACCATGGCACGGGCGGCCGCCAACGCGTAGGGACCGCCGGACCCGATCGCCATGACCTCGTCATCCGATTCCACGACATCGCCGGTACCCGAAATGATCAGGGAATAATCGGGACTGACGGCGATCATCAGCGCTTCCAGATGACGGAGAACACGGTCCGTTCTCCAGTCCTTTGTCAGTTCCACCGCCGACCGCAACAGGTTTCCGTTGTACTGTTCGATCTTCTGCTCGAATCTCTCAAAAAGGGTGAACGCATCCGCCGTCGCCCCGGCGAATCCGACAATGACGTCACCGTTGTATAAACGGCGCACTTTGCGCGCCCCCTGTTTGAGAATCGTCGTATCCCATGTGGCCTGGCCGTCGCCGGCGACGGCCACTTTTCCTTTATGCCGGACAGCTATGATTGTCGTTCCCTTGATACGCATTATCTCTTCCTCACCGGGCCTTTGGATGACTTTTATCATAAATATCAATTAACCGCGAGACACTTATGGACGTATATTTCTGGGTGGTTGAAAGGCTTTGATGTCCCAGGAGTTCCTGAATCGCCCGCAGATCCGCTCCCGCATCGAGGAGATGAGTGGCGAAGGTGTGCCTGAGCACATGCGGGCTGACCTTCTTTTTTATCCCGCTTTTGGTCACGTACTTGCCGATGATGCGCGCCACGCTGCGCGCCGTCAAACGTGTCCCGCGGTTGTTGATAAACAGCGTCTCCCTATCCCTCTTCGCGGGACAGGCCTCCCATTTTCCCCGGTACGCCGCGAGTTCCCTCAGGGCGGGAGGACCGATCGGCACAATCCGCTCCTTCTTTCCCTTGCCCCGTACTTTGACGGAACCGCTCTCCATATCAATGTCACGCCAGTTCAAACCCGTGAGTTCTCCCACCCTGATACCGCCGGAATACAGAAGCTCAAGGACGGCACGGTCGCGGGCCCCGCTCAGCGTATCGGGGAAGGCAACACCGAGGAGGGCGTCGATTTCGTCAGTCGACAGGAAGGTGGGCAGATAATGCTCCGACTTGGGCAATTGAATCATATCTGCGTGATTGACCGGGACCTTTCCCCTTTTCGACAGAAAAGAGCAAAACGCCCTGAGACTCGCCACCTTCCGCCGGATCGTCGTCTTCTTCATCTTGTGACGGTAGAGCACGGAAAGAAAGGCACGGATCTCCGGCTGCCCGACAGAACTGATATCTGTGATATTCTTTTCGACACAGAACCGGCAGAACTGCCGGATGTCGGCACGATAATTACGAACGGTGTTGTCCGACAGATTTCTCTCAACCGTGATATATGTCTCAAATTCTTCCAGAGCGCGTTTCATGCGCGTCTCGTCTCTTTCGCTTTTCTCAGATGCGGTATCACCGGCGTTTCTCCTCACACCGCCTGATACCCACGTGGTAGCAGCACCAGGGATTATCGAAGTTGTTGTCGAACACCCTCATCTGACCGTCCTCAAAGGATATCCGCACATAGGATAATCCACCGACGACACCGGAGTTTCGTTCTTCCATGACGATACCGGGGCCCCATTCAGGGAATCGAAGGTGAACAACCTGATCACCCGCCTTTAAATAAAGCCGTCGCATTTCTTCTTTCATCGGTGCCTCGACGACCGCCACGTGCCGGTGCGATTATTTCGCGCGACGCGTCAAACGGTTCTTCATCACCGTGTATTCCCCCGGACCGGAAGAATCCGCACCACTTTGGTTCCTTTGCCGCTACATTTTGTATTTCCCGAAATCCTCCGGAGACAGATTCTCAAGGAATTCTTTTAACTGTTCCTTCGTATATTTGTTCAAATCGGACGTTTTCGTCCCGAAATTGACGTCCGATGACTTGGCAATCACCTTCTCATCGACAAAAATGGACGCATCCGCGCGCAGGGCGAGTGCAATAGCGTCGCTCGGCCGGGCATCGACGATGATGTCCGTCTCCCGGTGCACCAAATAAATGGAAGCGAAAAACGTATTATTCTTCAAATCATTGATGACGATTTTCGAAATCGCGACACCGAGGACCTTCAGTGTTTCATTGAGAAGATCATGCGTCATCGGCCGGGAGAAACTGATCTGTTCCAGCTGAGTGGCAATGGCGCTCGCTTCGAAGATGCCGATCCATATGGGTATCGCCTTCTTCCCCTTGAGATCCTTCAGAATAACGATGGGCGTGCTCGTCACCGGATCGATCGCCAGTCCGAAGACCTTCATTTCAACCAACATTGTGAAACCTCCCTCCTGGCACGGCAACACCGCGCAGAGAATGCATGTAGGCTGTTGTTATTTTCACATCGATTACCTGTCCGATCAATGATATATCTCCCTCGAAATTGACAATTCTGTTCGTTCTCGTGCGTCCCGTCACATCACGGGCGCTGTTTTTACTGACCCCGTCCACGAGCACATCCACCACGGCCCCTTCCGCCGCCTGGTTCTTCTCCAGGGTTATCTCTTTCTGACGGGACTGAAGGACGACGAGCCGTCTCTTCTTCACCTCCATGGGGACCTTCTCTGCGTACCCGACCGACGCGATACCGGGACGGTCGGAATACTGAAATGAAAAAGTGTTATCAAACCGTACTTTCTCCATTAGGTCAATAGTTTTTTGAAAGTCCTCTTCCGTCTCTCCGGGAAATCCCACGATGATATCGGAAGTAACACTGATACCGTGACAGCGTTCATGGAGTTTCTCCACCTTCCGCATATATTCTTCCACGGTATATCCCCTGTTCATCCGCTTCAATATGCGGTTCGACCCCGCCTGGACGGGCAGATGGATGTGTTCGCACAACTTCGGCAAACCGTGGAAACAGTCAATCAATCCGTCGGACAGGTCCTTGGGGTGAGACGTGGTGAACCTGATCCTCTCGATGCCTTTGATATCATGTATATACCCGATAAGACGTGAAAAGTTTACATCATCATCAAGCGTCTGTCCGTAGGAATTGACATTCTGACCCAAAAGAGTCACTTCCTTCACGCCATCGTCGGCGAGCGTCGTCACCTCGTTGACAATATCGCGCCAGTCCCTGCTCTCTTCTCGTCCTCGAAGATAGGGCACAATGCAGTAACTGCAAAAATTATTGCAACCCTGCATAATCGTGACAAAAGCATGAACCGTACCGGGTTGAGGAGGTGCATACACGCCGATGGATCGGACAGATTTATGAAAATCCGTTTCAATAACCGGGCGGGATGTTCTCTGCGTCCTGTCTACGATTTCGGCGATACGGTGAAAATTGTGGGTCCCGCAGACGAAGTCAAGATGGGGCGACCTCTTTATGAATAACTCCCCCCACTGCTGTGCCAGGCACCCCGCGACACCGACGATCATGTCGGGGTTTTCCCTCTTGAGTTTCCGCATCCGGCCGATGAAACTGTGCGCCTTCTGTTCCGCCTTCTCCCTGACACTGCAGGTATTGACGATGACTAAGTCCGCCTGCTCCACGTCGTCCGTCTGATCATATCCTCCGTGACGTTTTAAAAGAACCGCCATCTGTTCGGAATCATGCACATTCATCTGGCATCCCATGGTATGGATATAACACAATCGCTTCTTTTCGCTCATTAAGTCGGTCCGCCTCTTATTCACGCCGATTGGTCTTCGAAAAAGTATTCCTTTTCGTGAAAGAGTTTCACGCAGGCGTCCACCGCCTTTTTATCGTAGAGTATTCCCCTGTTTTCCGTTATTTCCGTCAGGGCTGCCTCGATGCCGCGTGAAGCCCGGTACGGCCGATGTGATGCCATCGCTTCGACGACATCGGCAACGGCGAGGATGCGCGCCTCGATGAGTATGTCATCGCCTTTCAACCCCATGGGATATCCCGACCCGTCTATGCGTTCATGGTGCTGGTAAACGATCTCCGCCACGGGCCACGGAAAGTCGATATTCTTGAGAATATCGTAGCCGATACTGGGATGCACCTTCATCATCAGATATTCAATATCCGTCAGTATATCCGGTTTGCTCAGTATCTCTGCGGGCTCGTATATTTTGCCGATGTCATGGAGGGTGGCCGCAATGATAAGGCCTTCCCGCTTTTCCACGGGAAGTTTCATCTCGACGGCTATCGCCCGGGCGAGTTCCCGCACCCGCTCTTGGTGCCCCGCCGTATAGGGATCCCGTTTCTCTGTCATCGACGCGAGGGCCGCAACCGTTTCTTTCAGCCTTTTTCTCAGCCGATGAACGGTTCGCTTCAACTCCTTCTGCGCCTTCTTCCTGTCCGTAATGTCACGGACATATGCCATATACGCCGTCTCTCCATGAATATGGATGCGGCCGAAGGCGATATCCACATCGATGACCTCACCGTCCTTTTTCTTCACCTGAAGCTCAAAGGGAGGCATAACATGTGTATCCTCTCTCTGATCGCCATACCGCCCTTCCATGAGTGCCCGGCTGTTCGCGCTGAAGAGATCGCGATAGTCCATGCCGACAAGTTCTTTGACACTGTATCCCGTCATACGCGCCATCGCCCGGTTGGCGAAAGTATACCGGCTATCCTGTATAATCACCACGCCGTATAACGCCTGTTCAACGACGGCGGCATATTTCTCCTCACTTTCCTTCACCGCCGCTTCGGCGTTCTTGCGTTCCGATATGTCCTGGTAGACCACAACGATCCGTCTGTTCAACAGACTGCGACCGACGCGGGATGCACTGATGAAACAGGTTATCGGTTCTCCATCCTTTTTTCGGCAGGGAAACTCCATGCTGAAGGTACTCTGCTTTTCCAGTGCGGGATAGAAGCGGTGCCCGATTTCGTGGTAATCGGCATCGGAATTGTAAAAGACACGGGTCTTCCGGCCGAGGATTTCAGCCGGCTTCCAGCCGAAAACACTCTGTACGGCATCGTTGGCGAAGATAATGCACCGGTTTTCGAGACCGATAACGGCGTGTGGAATCGCCGCGAGAACGGACGATTCCAGTGTTTCCATTTCCTGGAGCCGTTTCTTCGCCTCCATGAAGGCGGTAATGTTCATTGAGTTCCCGAGAACGGCGGGTCCTCCGAAATCGATGGAGGTGACACTCTCCATGATCCAGGTAATCCGGTTATCCCTGGCAATGAGACGATACTCGTAGGGAGTGTTCCGTTTTCCTTTGAGCATATCGATGGCATTCCGCCGTGTCGTCTCCCTGTCGTCGGGGTGCACAAGATCAAGGGCCGTCATTCCCACCAGTTCGTCCTCCCCGTATCCCGAGTACGCCTGGATATGGGGATTCACGAAACGGAACTTCCCTCCCTGGACAACGTACACACCCGCCTGAGACCGCTCCGCCAGCGTACTGTAGAACGCTGCGGACTCCGCCTGACGCTGTCGCGTCACGTCCCTCATTATCGCATAATACACCTCGTCCCCGTCGCACGCACCGCCTGACCATACCGTGACGGAACACTGCCGACCTGTCCCATCCTTGCCTGTCACGTGTAGCGGGTAATCACGGACATAGTCCTTCCGTGATATCGAATCTTCGAGAAATCGCCATGCACTGTCTTCCGCTATGAGTTCCCTTACCGCCATACCATTCATTTCGCCCGTGTCATACCCCAGGTACGCGGCGGCCGCATCATTCACCGTTACGATTACCCACTCCGTCGTGAAGATACAGGCCGGATCGTGCATACCGTCGAAAAAAGACCGGTACCGGCGCGGCGGGCGAGTGGTGGGTTTTCTTTTTTCCGTCATAAACATCTCCCGGTGGCCGTTCCCTTGCCGCAAAAACGTTTTCTTGGACGGGACACCACTCCGTCTCCATGGTGCTTTCCCGCGGTCTTATGACTATAATGTAATGAATCAGCCGGTGACGGGAATACACCTAATGTATACACCAGTTTACCATAATCCAACTCGTGAGACAGGAAAAAAGTCCTTTCACCCCGATAAACGCCTCATGAAAACAGCACCGGCACTTGCCAAGACATCAGTGGCTATGGCATAGTGTATCAAACGCACTTCGCAACAGGTTTCACGAGCGACATTCGGATAAAACATGGAAAAACCGCGGAACAGTTATTATGCCGGTCATCGCCGCCGTTTGAAAAAGCGCTTTCTGGAAGGCGGATGCAGTGGTCTGCACGATTACGAGGTAGTGGAACTGATTCTCTTCTACGCCCTTCCGCGAAAGGACGTGAAACCGCTGGCGAAACAACTGGTGCACCATTTCGGCGGCGTACACGGCCTCCTGGACGCCGCCATAGAGGAGTTGACAGCCGTACCGGGAATCAGCACGCATACGGCCCTGCTTATCAAGTTGATCAAAGAGACGGGACCTCTGTACCTGAAGAAAGTAATACAGGACAAACCAGCCATCTCTTCCATTGACGATCTGATGGAATACTGTCTGACGTCAATGGGCGGTTTGAAAGACGAGCACTTTACTGTCATCTTCCTGAATGCCCAAAACCGCGTGATTCATATCGAAACGCTCCAGAAAGGCACCGTCAATCAGGCATTCATCCATCCGCGGATGGTGCTCGAACACGCCCTGAACCGCAAGGCGTCCGCCGTCATTCTCGTCCACAACCATCCATCGGGTCATCCCCGGCCGTCACAGGCGGACATTTCCCTCACCAAGACCATCGTCAGCGCCGCCAGAATGCTTGATATCACCGTACACGACCACGTCATAATCGGCGGTAATACCTACTTCAGCATGCGCAGTGAGGGACTTCTGACCTGAGACGTGACGGTCATAAAAAAAGAGGGGAATTCTCCCCTCGATGATTATTGCTGTTATCGTATCGGTGTGGAACGCGGCCACCGCCTATTCCTGACCGTTTACACGCTCCTTCAATTCTTTCCCCACCTTAAAGAAAGGCAGTTTCTTCGGCGCCACCTTGATGGTCCCTCCTGTCTTGGGGTTCCGCCCCGTGTAGGAACCGTATTCTCTGACGACAAAACTGCCGAATCCCCTTATTTCGATACGGTTTCCCTGGACCAATTCGTTATTGAAACCGGAAAAGATGAGATTGACAACATCTGTTGACTGTCTTTCCGTAATAGATTCCCTCTTGCTCAAGGCATCAATTAATTCAGATTTATTCATAACTCCCCCTAACGCTTCTCGTCGTATCCTCGGGCTGATTAATAATTAATGATTATAACGCGCTGTGAGAAATTTTATCTATTTTGTTAATAATGTCAAGGTAATTTTCTCTTTTACCGGTTCTTTTTCACCACCAGGAGCCTTTTCACCTCTTTTTCGGTCAAATGGCGATACTCTCCTTCAGGGAGACCGGCAATTTTGATGTCACCGACGGCGATGCGGATCAACCGCACAACGGTCATCCCCAACGACTCGAATGCCCGTCGGATAATGCGGTTCCGACCGTCGTGAATCGTCAGCACAAGCCAGAAACTGCCCGGGTTCTTTTTCTCAATGGAAAAATCGGACGGCCGAAACACACCGTTATCAAGAGACACCCCTCGTGAGAGAGCATCCGTCACCTGCTGCGTGAGAGCACCTTTCACCTTGACGCGATATGTTTTTGCTACTTCGAAACGCGGATGCTGAATCTGATGGGCGAAATCACCGTCGTTTGTCAGGAGAAGGAGTCCCTCCGAGTCATAGTCGAGGCGTCCCACGGGAAACAGGCGTTCCGGAATATCCTTCACAAGATCCATGACGACGGGCCTTTTTTGGGGATCACTGACACTGGTCACGTACCCTGCCGGCTTGTTGAGCATCACATAAACGGTATTCACCTCCGCCGCGATGAGTTTTCCGCCGACCCTGATATCATCGACGGTTGCATCCGCCTTCTCACCGAGATGCGTGATCACCCTCTCATTAACCGTCACATCCCCCCGGGCAATGAGTTCTTCCGCCTTGCGTCGCGATGAAATGCCGGCGCGGGCGATTATCTTCTGGAGCCGTTCCTGCATATGCGCCCTAGTCCTCCAACTCCTTCAACGTGGGAAGGTCAGAGAGATCGCGGAGATTGAAATATTCAAGAAATCTTCTGTTTGTTCCGTAGATAATCGGTCTGCCGGGAACGTCTTTCCGTCCCACGATACGGACGAGATTTTTCTCCAGGAGCGTTTTCAGCACTCCTCCCACATCAACACCCCGTATGCTTTCAATCTCCGATTTCATGATCGGCTGCCGGTATGCGATGACGGCCAGTGTTTCCAGAGCCGCCATGCTGAGCGCCGCCGGGCGTGTCCCCTTCATTTTCTTGACCCACGGCGCCATGTCGTCTGTCGTCCTGAATTGGTATCCGCCGGCGACGTGGCACAGACGCAGTCCACCGTCTCGTTTCTCGTATTCATCGCACAGTAGCACCACTGTTTCCGCAAGTGTTTTCCTGTCCACATCCGGCATGACGTGGGACATCTTTTCAATCGTCAGCGGTGACTCCGCGGTAAAGATAAGCGCCTCCACAATCGATCGGAGAGATTCCATGATTATTCCTCCTCCACCGCCAAATCGATGCGGATGGGACCGTAGGGAACGGCCTGGCGCGCCCTGACGAGCCTCATCTTCATCAACTCGAGCAGTGCGAGAAATGTATAGATAATGCGTACCCGGCCTCCTCCGTCGGACAGCAGCTGTTCGAAGTTCACAAATCTTTCCGTCTTCAAGATATCCATGATTTCATTGATGCGATCGGACAGGGAAATCCTTTCCCTGTCAATTTCCATCAACTCTTCCTGTCCCGTCTCGGCAATGACACGCCGAAAGGCCTCCACAAGTTCGAATATGCCGATCTCCTTGAGGAACCCATCGCTATCGCCGTTTCGCGGTTCATAAACAGGCATGTTGGTAAAAACATCGCGGTTCAGCATGGGCAATGCATTAAGGTTCAGCGCAGCTTCTTTGCAGGCCTGGTATTCCAGCAACTGCCTTACCAGCTCTTCCCGCGGATCTTCTCCCTCACCCTCTTCTTCTGCATCATCGGGTAACAGCATCCGCGACTTGATATGGATCAACGTCGCCGCCAGGAGAAGGTATTCCCCGGCGAGATCGAGGTTCAGCACTTTCATGATGTTGATATATTCGAGATACTGCTCGGTAATGAGAGCAATGGGAATGTTATAGATATCGATCTCGTTTTTTTTGACCAGGTACAACAGAAGGTCGAGAGGACCTTCAAAGATATCAAGCTTAATTTCATAAGACATGATCAGAGATTGACGGCGCGTCTCACGTCATCCATGGTGAGGCGCGCGATGTGTGATGCCTGCTGTGTCCCCGTCTCCAGTATCTCCGCCACCAATGACGGATGTGACTGATAATAATCCCTGCGTTCGTGTACCGGCTGCATCCCCTCCGCGATATGTGCAGCGAGACGTTTCTTACACTCCACACACCCGATGGCTGCCGACGTACAGGCCGCATAGATATCAGCTACCTCCTCGGGTGCGGTATAAATCTGGTGAAAGGCGTAGACATTGCAGATGTCCGGTCTCCCCGGGTCGTTTTTCCTCTGCCTCTGCGGATCGGTGAACATGGAAGTAACCTTTTTCGTCAATTCTTTTCCCCTGTCGCTCAAATAGATCGCATTGTCGTAGGACTTGCTCATTTTCCGTCCGTCAATTCCCAGAAGTTTCGGCACTTCCGTCAACAGCGGTTCCGGCAGCGGAAAAATGTCGCGGTAGAGATAATTGAACCGCCTGGCGATCTCACGGGTCAATTCCAGATGGGGCAACTGATCGACGCCCACGGGGACACCCTTTGCCTTGTACATGATTATATCCGCCGCCTGGAGCACAGGATATCCCAAAAACCCGAAAGTGGAAAGATCTTTATCGGCCAACTCCGTCTTCATTTCCTTGTAGGTGGGATTTCTCTCCAACCAGGCAAGTGGCGTGATCATTGACAGCAGCAGGAACAGTTCGGCATGTTCTTTGACCTGAGATTGGACAAACAGCGTGCTCTTCTCGGGATCGAGGCCAACGCTCAGCCAGTCAATGAGCATCTCTCTGACATACGCGGGGATGCTTCCCGTATCGTGGTAATCGCTCGTCAGGGCATGCCAGTCGGCGACGAAATAGAAGCATTCGTAGTCATTGCTGTTCTGTAAAGCCACCCAGTTGTTCAACGCGCCATGATAGTTGCCCAGATGAAGCTTCCCCGTCGGCCGCATTCCACTCAATATTCTTTTTTTCACACTGCTTCCCCGCACGCTTGTTTATTGCCGCTGCTTAATAGCAGATAGACCGGCAACTGTCAAATGAATGACAGCCTCACCGTTTCATCAATATGTATTGGCAATATGGGGTGACATCCCGCACGTACAGATGATCTCTGCCGTTCCCGCCGACGAGACATACGACGGGATACCGTGTCCGCGAGATACAAAAAAGCCCCCGTCGGAAAGACGGAGGCTCTGGATTTGTTAGTTTACCTTTTCCACCAGTTCCTTGCCCGCCTTGAACTTAACGGCATTCCGCGCCTTAATGGTGATCGTCTCACCCGTCTGAGGGTTTCGTCCCGTTCGGGCATTTCTCTTCACGACGGAAAACGTTCCAAAGCCCACCAGTCCGAACTTGCCGTCCGACGTCAGTGCATTAGTCACATTCTTGACAAATGAGTCCAAGGCGCGCGTCGCGTCTGCTTTTGTGATCCCCACATCCTCCGCCATAGCCGCAATCAGTTCAGCTTTCGTCATAACTATAATCCCCCTTCAATATGGTTTTTAAAAAGATCTTTTTCCTTGCCTGCGTTTCACCGTCTGCATTTTCACGATAATTACAGCTATATGATACCAAAATCCGCGAAATTTTGCTAACTCTCAATCAGGCAGGTGTACGACATGGAACGTGTGTTTGGTAACATAAACACGACCGTCTATCAAGAAAAATATCCATTTCTTCACGCTGCGCATTGTCTGAAAGGCCCGTTATAAGCGCTTTTCCCGTAAAATTGCTTTTCCATCACCAGTCAAACACTTTTATATTGACAAGTCGCTCCTAAAACCTTTATATCTTCAGTATGTTAACATGGCGAAGCTTCTCCCTGCACAGCATGAAGAAGCTTCGATCGTTACGAAAAGATTTTTTTACAGTTATGCGCTGACCCCTGCGTACATAGCGGGGAAAGGCTTGCTCTTCATTCTCGCAGGTTTTTCGGTTGAACTGTGTCACATTGTTTCAAGGAGATCCGGTGATGGACTTTCACCTTCCCGAAGAAATGAATATGCTGAAGGACATGGCGCGTCGATTCGCTCAGGCGGAGCTTGAACCGCTTGCACGCGAATGCGATGAAGAGGAACGATACACACCCGAACTGCGCAAAAAGGCCGCGAGAGAGGGTCTGGTCGCCGCGTGGATTCCCGAGGAATACGGCGGTTCCGGTGTGGGTATCCTGGGGAACACGATCGTCTCAGAGGAGCTTTCTCGCGTGGATATGGGCCTCGGCCTTAATATCTGCGCCGCGGGATTCGGCTGTGAAGCAATCTATTATTCCGGTTCAGAAGAACAGAAACAGACCTATCTTCCACCCGTCTGCCGCGGCGAGACGGTCAGCGCCGGCGCCTTCACCGAACCGAACGCGGGTACCGACGTGGCGGGATACCAGACTCGGGCCGTCACGGATAATAATGACTACGTTATTACCGGTTCTAAAATGTTTATCACCAACGGTTCCGTCTGTGACTGGATGCTGGTCCAGTGTGTCACACACCCGGAAGAGAAACGCCACAAGGCCTTCAGTCAAATCCTTGTCCCCGCCGATGCGCCGGGTGTTACGCGGTATAAGATATCGGGAAAGATGGGTATCCGGGCAAACGACACGGCGGAAATCGTCTTTGAGGACGTGAGAGTGCCCCGCACAAACCTTGTCGGAGAAGAGCGGCGCGGGTTTTATCAACTGATGCACTTTTTCGACATCACCCGCATCATGGTCGCCGGCCAGGCTGTTGGGTTGTCTCAGGCCTGTCTCGATGAATCCATCAAATATGCGAAAGAGCGTACCGCCTTTGGCTCCCCCATCGGTTCTTTTCAGGCAACCATGATGAAGCTCACCGAGATGGCGACGCGCACGGAAGCCCTGAGAAACCTCGTCTACAAGGCTGCGTGGCTTGTCGACCAGGGAACACCTGACTATACCCTGGCGGCGATGGCGAAATATTTCGGTGGACAGACGGCGGTTTTTTGTGCGAACGCAGCGGTTGAAATTCACGGCGGATACGGGTATATAGATGAATACAAAGTACAGAGATTATACCGGGACGCCAAAATATTGGAACTGTACGAAGGGACGAAGGAAGCGGAGATCATGACCATCGGGAAGACACTCCAGTCCCCATAAGTCGTGAAACCTGTCTGGGGTAGAATAAAACCGGCGGTCATTGTAAATCACAGTACGAGAAAGGAGAAGTAGCCCATGACACTGACAAAGGGAGAAATCGTCAAAAAGCTTCATTCAAAAACGAGTTTTTCAAAGGAACGGTGTGCTGAATTGGTGGAAAGCGTTTTCGACCTGATGAAGGACGAGCTTGAAGACGGGCACGATGTACTGATTTCCGGCTTCGGAAAATGGACGGTCAAGGACAAGAATCCCCGCAAAGGAAGAAACCCCCAGACCGGGCAAGAGTTAATGCTTGATGCGCGCAAAGTCGTCACATTCAAGTGCTCGCGGAAGCTGAAAGAAAGTGTCAATGCATGACCGTATCGGAGTCATTCTCGTACTGTAATGACGATAAGTTGGTGTCCATTCCGTCGTACTGTCACCGTAGAATGGGGAATGACAGCACATCAAGAACCGTGGATAACAAACGGTAAGTGCATGTTTCATCAGGAGGAAAGTTGTAAAAACAGTGTAACGGGAAAGCTTCCTCCCTTGTCATTGTTCACATAATGCCACGATGAAAAGTTCATCCGTGAAACGCGGCGGCAAGCGTGCCTGCTGTTCTATTGAAGGCTCTTGGTGTTTTAGATAAATTCAGGTATGGTCATGTAAACTTTACACACGGCGAAAATCAGATTGGGAAACGACAGTTACCGGACTCGATTTCCTTCCGACACGGACGTCACCGAGGAAACCCACAACATCGAAGAAATTCTTCCGCCCTGGCTGTTCAAACATCAGGAATTGATCAGGTGCATCGATTCCGCTCCGACGATCACGGGCAAGCAGACAGCCAACAAAATAAACCACTTACACTTCAGAAACCGGCCCTTTTACATCATTTACCGAACCATATCATCCGAAGAGGGTATCGTGATCACGGCGTCACCGGCCCCCTGCGTAACGAGCGCCATTACCTGTCACATACCCGACAAGACCGCTGAAGAACTGCGCAACAAGGGCTATCAGCCGCAATATGTTATCATACCGGACGACCACGCCGTCATCGTCATTCCGGCACATGAGTACAACGGCAAAGACGGATGCCTCGTCTTTGCCTTACCCGATTCGGCATACTCCGTCGCCACACGAAAAACCACACGGTACCGGTGCAACGCCATCGACGCCGTCATCACTCAGAACGGTTTCAGTGTGGATGGAACCATGGTCAATTTCAGCCCCGAGGGGTTCCGCATCCACCTCACAAACTCTTCCCGGTCTCCCCTGAACTGGTTCAACCCCGACGCCGAAACGTTCGTTTATCTGCGCGACGCCGACCGCATGCTCTTCTCCGGCGCCTGCCGCTTCATTCGGCAAAGTCCGCGCGTCGCCAACAAGGAAATGGTTTTTGCGCCGGTGAACGACGCCATCGCCCGATTTCCCTCGTCACGGTTCCGCAATCCCCGGCTGACGCCGGACCCGCCGGCTATTCTGTCTTTCTATCACCCCTTTGCGCGCAAGCGGCAATTCAAACGGGAGGTTGTCGACCTCTCCACATCGGGATTCTGCGTTCGGGAAACAGTGACGGAATCCGTTCTCATGACAGGGATGATCATACCCGATCTCACTATTCGATACATTGGCGCTTTGGACATTCACTGCATGGGCCAGGTGATATACCGGCGTGAAGAAACGGACGGGATGGTCCTCTGCGGTATCGCCATCATCGACATCACGATTTCTTCATACAGCATGCTGTCACAAATTCTGAACTATGGACAGGATTACCATTCCTCTATTTCCAGTTCCGTCGACATGGATGCACTCTGGGAATTCTTCTTTTCCACGGGCTTTATTTACCCGCAGAAATACGACCTGCTGCACACCCATCGAGAGGAATTCACCGATATGTACAACAGGCTTTATCAGGAAAGCCCGGACATCGCGCGACACTTCACTTATGAGAAGGATGGCGATATTTACGGACACTTGTCAATGGTTCGTGCCTACGAAAAAGCATGGCTGATACAGCACCACGCGGCACGCCCACTGGAAAACACGATGCCCGGTTTTCAGATTCTCAAACACGTGATGCTCTTTCTCCACGGCATCTATCACTTTCCATCGGCCCACCTGGATTTTGCCATGTGTTTCTTCCGGAAAGACAACAAATTCCCCGAGCGCATTTTCGGAGACTTCGCCCGCTCGCTGAACAACCCGCACAAATGTTCGCTGGACCTCTTCGGATACCTAACATACACAAAGGGTTCTTCATCGGATGCACTGCCCGACGACTGGGAGTTACGGGACCTTTCTCCCCTGGACGCCATCGAACTGCGCAATTACTATGACCGTATATCGGGTGGGCTGCTCCTGGACACCATCGGCCTGGAAGAAAGAGATTCACCGGGCACTATCGAGGACGCCTATACCCGTGCCGGATTCGTGCGGCACTGGCATGCGTACGCCCTTTTGAACAACGGTATGCTGTCTGCGGTTCTCATCGCCAACCATTCGAATGCCGGTTTGAATCTCTCGGATCTTTTGAACGGCATCATGATCATAACCACATCACCGGAGGGACCGCCGCGCACCGTCCTCACGGCCGCCGTGGAGCGTCTCGCCGCACCATATCAACAGGACCGTGTCCCCCTGCTCCTCTATCCTTCACCCTACGGAGGAAACCAGGGTATATTCTGTGATAAATATTATCAGCTCTGGATCACGGACATGCGGTATTCACAGGATTTTATGGAATACATGCAGACCCACTTTCGCATGCGATATCCCTGAACAGGCTCCCGGACCCATCACA
>Ga0272441_10000650_pt1 | contig 77484 bp, 77 predicted proteins | sample SSMProp6N_FD_193582 | JGI IMG/M metagenome (GOLD analysis project Ga0272441, IMG submission 193582) | Marine sediment archaeal communities from Little Sippewissett salt marsh, Falmouth, MA, United States - SSM-Prop-6N | ecosystem: Environmental > Aquatic > Marine > Wetlands > Sediment ...
GCAGTCAGTTTGATCGCCTCTTCTATGGGCTGATTTATGTCCGTTAAGACCAATCGGGGCGCACTGGGCCTTGAAAAATCCATCACCCTGCGGATCACGGATTCGATTTTTCCTGAAGCGGCTTGAAGCTGGTTCAGGATGCCGAGTACTTTTTCCAAGCTTTCCCCTTTATCATATAACTTGACAAGGGTGTTGAGGTAGATATTGATGCCTGAAAGTGGATTTCTAATTTCATGGGCCATGCCGGCTGCTACACGGCCCAACGAGGCCATTTTATCCTGAACAATCAATAGACGCTCCAACTCCTTACCGCGGGTCACGTCCATCATATTAACCAATAGGGCTTCTTTTTTTCGATATTCAATTAGGCTGGCCCGGCAATGGACCCATTTCATATTAGATCGGCTGTCAATTTTACCTTCAGGATAAAATCGAAACTCCATATCCAATTTCCGGGATTTCCCGGAAGACAGGTTTTGAAAACCCTGTTTGACTTTTTCGGCATCCGCCGGGTGAATATTCTTATACGCGGCAAAGGTAAATTCCATTGGTAGCGGGCCCAATAAACTGTCCAGCTCCGGATTCTTATACACCATTTGATCGCTCTGGATGATAAGAATACCAACGAGTAAATTTTCCACCAGGTCACGAAAACGCTTTTCGCTCTCTTGTAAAAACCTCTCCGCTCGCGCACGCTCGATGATCTTGCCTGCCCGCTCAGCAATCGTGTCGAGCAGGATGCGTTCTTCCTTTAAAAAAGGTCCCTCATCGCTTTCCGGTCTTTCTTTTAAGTAACAAACTTCTAGACGCCCTACTTGACTTTCATGAACATTTATATCGGCGACCAATTTCCACGGGGTATCCCTGTAGTTTGTGGTCTGGAAGGTTTGCTCTTCCAACAGAATGAGTACCCCGGTGATATCCGGATATTGCAAGGCAGGTGGAATAAGCTCAACGATCCCCTGAAGTATGCCCTCCAGTGACAATCGCCGTTTCTCAAGCAGACTGGAGATGGAAAAAAGGCAATTCAGTTCCTTAACTCGCTCCCCAAGTTGCTGTAAGCTGGTCTGTAGTGCTACCTCGGTTCGCTTTCGCGCGGTGATATCAAAGGCCATTTCCATGCGCACCAGACGCCCGTCCGGCCAGTGAATGGCCCTGTCAATGCAATGATACCAGAAGCCTGTTTTGGCATTTTCAAATTCCCACACTACCGGTGGATTGGGAGTACCATCGGTTCCGATCAAACGGGGGTTTGTGCAAAAAGGGCAGGGCGTTGTCCGCTTTTCCTGAAGTTCTTCATAACAGATCTTACCCACCAGCCCAGGGCCATAATGTGTCTCGCAGTACTTGTTCACCGCCAGTATCTCGTAGGTATGCATATCGGCAACATAGACAGACCCTTCAATGGCATTAAAGATTGCAAACAACTCCTCCATTTGCCGTTTAGCCAGTTCTTTTTCCATAATTACCCATTAATTATGATCTGCTCTTGTAGCTCGCAAAAATTGAATTTTCGGCATTTATTTCAAACGGCCACGCCCTTTCAGGCGTCAAGTTTAATGCAACTGGCCTGAAGCCGACTGCGATTTTCGGTTTATCCGAAGCTATCCGGTATCCGGAAGACTTCCCCGGATATAAATCCATGTCAGATCAATGCCTCCTGCCAATTGGTCCAAAAACGAGAAAGCAAAACCCAAAAGAGACGGTCTCGGCTGCGGAGTTGAGGCCGTTTGGCAGAGCGTTTCATGGCGGCCAGCTGCTGTCGAAGCGCAAGGTTCTCCAAAACGATATCAAAAGTCTTTTTGAATCCGAAAAGAATGTTAAAGAGCCAGTTCAGCCTCAGCTTTATCATGGATGAAGCGTTGGCAGGTTTATGCTAAAAAGTCAATAATTTCAATGTTGAGTGATTTTTGCGAGGCCGTTATTCTCCCAGAGTGTCATTTATTACTTGACTCGCTGCAGTTATTATTTAAAATAAGAACAGTTATTTGCTCAATGAAATTTCATTTCATTGTTCCTTCCGACCCAGATCGGACATCGGGGTGACAGGTTTTTAACCTGGACAACCCTCATTTTAGATCCATTCAGTCCTTGTATGGATCGGTGCCCACGAATCAGTCGCCACCCCCACAACGGCTTTAGCCAAACCTTGGGGAGACACGATCTGCAACGGCCAAGCCAAAGTGCAGAACTGTTTACCGGCGTTGGTGAAATTTACAAACAATCCAAGCCTAAAATTTAAATAGGTATTCATTATCAAGGGACAAATGCACTTGATCTCACCCTGGAGAGACAGGTGTTTTTTTGCACCTAAACATGAGGAGGACAACAAAATGGATAAACACGTTAAGTATAAATTATATGATAAATTCAGGTGGGTACAAATATTTTAATTCAAACCAATTAACACACGAGGATAAAAGAGGGGGAAAAACAGCCTGCCAACATCCCATCCTTTGTAGCCGCTGATCTTTTCCTGGAATGGAATTAGACTTAACTCTTCCTTGAGAAAATTGTTAATATATTCGCAACATTCTAAAGAGAACTTGTAAAAACTACTTACCTGTACAGGTTGAGTTTAGGAGAAGTTGTCAACGGCATTGCGGGTGGATGGATGATGTATCAGTTTATAATATATGAAAGATCTGCCGGACGGCTAACTGAGGGAAAAGTGGTTATCTGGAAGGTGAACATTATCTTACAGTTAATAAAAGCGGAAGTTGGACTGCGATTTTTAAAAATGGCTCTTTCTCTGTTTCCAAAATCTTCAGAGCACAGAATAAAAAATTTGAAATTTTTCGAAAATTCTCTGTGTCTCAAAACCATTCACAGAGATAAAATAGCGTAACTATCTATAATTTTGTTATTTATTGATATAATGAAGCGGTGGCACGTTTCATGCTAACTCTAGAATAAAAGGCAATGTGATATTTTTTAAAACCTTGCTGACCTCTGAGTGGACTAAGGGAGGATCTTAAATGGTGACTGACCACCCAAAAGGTGAAACATCTGATAAAGGTCTGAATAAATGGTTACCCATGCTCAGAGTGGTCTTGGTCGATAGCTGCAGACAACTACCTTATACGAATCTTTATTATTTCGGTATTGGAGTCAAATACAAGGAACCGTGCTATTGAACGCATCTCCGTCAGTGTGGGGGAGGAAATATATGAAGAGCATAAAAGGGTCCCGACCGTGTATGTAACTTGTGAGGACACCGGTGTCGAACTCGATCTCCTTGAAAGATTAATCCCGGACGGCTACCATCGAGGACTTGTCAAAATTGCGGGGTTAAGGAGGTGAAAGGATATGAGTCAATCTTACTGCCAGCTAAAAAGTTTAATGTCTGAATGTATGATTCATGTTCATCGCAGGGTCGAGCCAAAAATAAAATATTCCAAATGTAAGTTTTATGAACCTCGATCAAACACTGACAACAGATGCTTATTTTTAAGAGAAGACTTCTCTTTCCACTGTGATTGTGTCGAGGCACAAAAAGTTGCCAAAATGGAAAGTTAAACTGTTTGAATCGGAAATTTTCGATTCAAGATCCCTATAAATGTTAATATAGAGAAGGAGAATTCTTCTGAATACCTATGGACTGCATTCCATCATCTAATTATTCTCAGAGCAATTTAGAAGATGGCACCTACGGCATCTGTGACACCTTCTGAAATGAGGTTGATGTCAAACGCCTTATTACTCGACCGGTGGCTATCAAAATGCATCTGACGCAAAATGAAAGAGAGCGTACACGAGAGGGCAGTCGGATTTTCACTGATGTCAATGCAGCAAAGTTGGGGGATACAATTCAAATGAAATTAGTTCAAGTATTTACATTTATAATACTTAAAATTGATTTGACAAAGGTAAAATTGAACCCAGTAAATAAGTATGAAAATCTGCGCCAACAGATTGGTGTTGATATTAATACAGTTCTATCCGGACCAAGAATTGGCCAATGGATTGGCGGTCGAGTGAAGAAAAAAATAATTTATCTATTCTTCAGGGTAAGCGATCCGCCTAAGGCGAAAAGGTATATTTTAAGATCATTAAGAAACTACAATATACTTACTAACGCTAAAATTCGCATAAAAGGAAAAAATTAAATGGAATAATTATACATTTATTTAGTTTAAAGGTGTACCATGAAACGGTCGATTACAAAAGAAAACATCAAACAGATTATGTCCGATTACAATTGCTCGGAGGAAGAGTCGATCAAAGCATATCTTGATGCTGGAGACAAAGCCAATGAGACATTTGAGGCTTAATAGACCAATAGGTTCGGCACTCGAAAGTCGTTATCCGGTGACCTGGCGCCCAAAGTCTGCACCCCCCGGGGAATTAAGGATTATCTTGAAAAGTTTGTGATTGGCCAGGAGGTGTATAAAAAGCGTCTGACTATTGCGGCAGCCTATCATTTTGCAATGATTAAATATCTTAACGAACATCCGGATGATAAATCAGTAAAGCGTTTTCGGAAAAAAAACACCCTGATGGTCGGTCCCTCCGGTAGCGGCAAGACCTATTGTATTGAGGTTTTAAGAGATTTACTGCAGGTGCCCACTTTAATCGTGGACGCCACGGACTATACCGAAGCCGGTTATGTGGGGAAAAGCGCGGATGACATGATTCGAGAGTTGATCGATCTGCCCCAGGGATTATCTATTGAAAATACAAAAAAATCACCGTTTGTTGATTATGTCGAATATTTCAAGAATGAATACGGTATAGAGTTGGTGTTGGATGAAGATGTCCAAAACTATTTCGAGCAATATGCCAGCGACCACAACATACAGATTTCTGAAGCACTCAAAAATCTCCTGCACGGTGCTTCAGCATTAAACTATATGGGTATTATTGAGCCCTTTCGAGTTGCAAAGTAAATGATCCAGGACGAAACATATTTCGACCGCCTCTTTTCCAGTTGGTACCAGGACAAAAAAGAGTAGCGGATAATCAGAGAAACTGATTTTCTAATTTTACCAAGCACATTTTATCATCCCTCTAAAAACGCAAATTATATAAATATCATTATGATTAATCTTTGTAAAAGCTGATGTAATCGGGCAAGACCCGCAACTCGTCGAATGCCAGTGGTTTAATTTGTCTGGCCTGATCTGCCGACGGTTTTAATCCGGGCAGATGCCGTTGATTGCTCGTATAATTGGCTCTCTTTGATCAAACTGGGCATAAGAGAACTGACCTTTTTCCTCTATAGGACCACCCATCGATTAACATGGCCGCTTTTGGGAAAGCTTGACAGCAATGGGGAGAGGATGTATTGTTCATTATGAGCATATTCTCATAAAAAAACCAAATTCACTTATTGCCCTATATGGGCGTTTCGTCTGTAAAGTGGGTAAAAGAGGCTCAAAAACCGACCAAATATTTCATTAGCGGTTCAGGTGATCGGTTAACGGGCACATATTGCGATGACTTTATCTTGAAACAAAAGGAGGTCCATCATGAAAGTTGCCATCAGTTCAACAGGAAAAGATTTGAATGCCCCCCTCGATCCCCGATTCGGCAGATGCCCCTATTTTGTGATCGTCGAGACCGAGGACATGACGTTCGAGGTGCTCACTAACGATGCCGGTGCTCAGGGAGGTGGTGCCGGTATTCAGGCCGCCGGGCAAGTCGCTTCGAAGAAAGTGGATGCCGTGATCACAGGAAATTGCGGCCCGAACGCGGTCCAGACGCTCAATGCCGCCGGGATTCAGCTCTACAGCGGGCAGGCGGGAACCGTCCGCGAAGTCGTCGAGCGATTCAAACGCGGCGGCCTGAATCCGACCACCGATGCCAACGCGCAACTGCATGCCGGCACAGGCGGCCGGGGAATGGGGGGCGGTCGCGGAATGGGAATGGGGCGCAGAAGGGGACCTGGTGTTTAGTTCGAAAATAGAATCAGACCCGCAAATAGAAATTTGAAACTTGAAACTCGAAACTCAGAACCTGGAACCAGTGTTGGCGTAAGGACCATTAAAAAACCCGGTTTTTCAACCGGATTTTTTGGCGATTCAGATTGGGCCGGGTTATTGCAGGCTATTCGACTTTGGGTCGCGGCAGCACCTTGGCCTGTTCGGCGATTTCCGGAACCTTGTGCTCCCATTCGATTGCCATCAGGTGCACGCCGTGCACGCCTTTCATCTCTTTGAACTCCTCGATCTGCTCACAGGCGATCTTGATGCCTTCAGCGGCCACCTTGCCCTTGCCGGCCCCCTGGAGACGCCCGATGATTTCGTCGGGCACGTCCATACCGGGGACCTTGCTCTTCATGTACTTGGCCATACCGACGCTCTTCATGGGGGTGACGCCGGCCAGGATGTAGACTTTTTCCGTCAGGCCCATGTCGTTGGCCTGTTGAATCCACTTGCGGAATTTCTCCATGTTGTAGATGCACTGAGTCTGGATGAAATCGCAGCCCGCTTCTACTTTTTTCGCCAGGCGATGGACGCGCCACTCGAATGGGTCGGCGAACGGGTTGGCGGCCGCGCCGATGAACATCTTCGGAATTCCGTCCAGCTCGGCTCCGCCGAGAAACTTGCCCTCGTCGCGCATCTTTTTGACCATCTTGATCAATTGCATCGAATCGATGTCGAACACGCCTTTGGCCTGGGGGTGGTCGCCGAACTGCTGGTGGTCGCCGGAGAGGCAGAGCATGTTGCGGATCCCGTGGGCATAGGCGCCCAGGATGTCGGCCTGCATGGCCAGGCGGTTGCGGTCGCGGCAGACCATCTGAAAGTTTGGTTCCAGACCTTCCTGGATCAGCAGCAGACAGGCGGCCCAGCTGGACATGCGGACCATGGCGGTCTGGTTGTCGGTGATGTTGACCGAGTCGACGTTGCCCTTCAAAAACGAGGCCTTATGTCGGACCTCTTCGGCATTGCTTCCCCGGGGTGGTCCCAACTCGCCGGTGAATGCGAAGTGGCCGGCTTTGAGGACCTTTTCAAGGTTGCTGCCTGATTTATACCCATTGCCTTCTGTGCTCATTGTTTCACCTTGCCGTTACTTGCGGTTGTTGATGTTCAGTCGTTTAACAGACGCGGTCTACTTGGCTTCTTCTTTATCCGGTTTTTTATACCCCGGTTGAATCAACGTGCGCGGCGTCTGGTCGGTCCAGTCCGCCGGTTCCTTGAAATCCTTGATCAGGTCGAGGCGCTCCTGCTGGGAGAGCCGTTCGTGGATCATGTACCAGGCGCAGGGCTGGTCCTGGCTGATTTCGCATTTTCCTTTGTTGGTGCCGCCGCAGGGGCCGTTGTAGAGGCCCTTGGCGCACATGGTCACCGGGCAGATCCCGCCGGTCATGCCGAGCACGCACTTGCCGCAGGAGCGGCAGCGCTCTTCGTACCAGCCCACTTCTTGGTTGACTGCCAGGCCGGTGGTGTCGACGCCCGGAAAGACCGGTTTTTCCGGGAAACGCTCGGCCAGGAACTGAATCCCGACCCCGCAGGCCATCGAGACGATAGCATCTTTATCCTTGATGATCTCGTCCAGTTCGGCCAAATATTCACGGTCGCACTGGCGTTCCACAGTGTAAGCCGTAATCTCTATGGGGTTGTCGTCGAGCTTGCGGGCCATTTCGATCTCTGCGTTCAAAACAGCGACCTCTTTTTCACCGCCGGCCAGGCAGACCGACACGCAGGTGCCGCAGCCTACGTTGAGCACCTTCTTGAACGGTTTGATCATTTCCTTGATTTCGTCAAAGGGTTTTCTTTTCGCGACTATCATATTTCCTCCTGATGCACCGATCGACTTCAGAATGGTCGCAAGCGTTCACAGGGCACCGCATCTGCTTTGTTGTCGGGCACTTGAAGTACAAAAGTACGTCTGCGCACCCGACGCCTTTCATCTGCTGCACCCTGTAAACGCTTACAATTAGGTGGTTTGAAGCGCATCGGACTTTGCAACCCTGTGAACGGTTACGAATGGTCGGTCAACCCCGCTAGAAATTGGAGCTTTCCGGGTGAAAAACATCCACGTCCTTCAGATCCTCCCCGAGGTATTCCCGCTCATTCGGACCGAGGATGCCCATCGACAGGCAGATCAGTGTCCACAGGTGAACCGTTTGCCAGGCATGATCGCGCATGTCGGACAGATCATGAACCTGGGCGTGGCAGTTATGGCACGGGGTGATGCAGTACTCTGCACCGGTCTTGAGAATTTGTTCGGCCTTGAGTTTGCCGTATTCCCTGCGCGCTTCGGGGAGACCGGACTGCAGGAAACCGCCGCCGCCCCCGCAGCAGTAGTTGTTCGACCGGTTGGGGCTCATGTCGATAAAATTTTCTTCACCAACCACCGCCTTGACCACATACCGCAGGTCCTCGGCCACCGGGTCGCCGAATGATTTGCGGACCAACTGGCAAGGGTCCTGCACCGTGAATTTGATTTGACGGTCTTTGTTCCACTCGGAACTGACCTTCAGTTTGCCTTCTTTGATCCACTGGGCATAGTATTGAATAATGCTTTTGATCTCGAAATTGAAATCGAGGTTGAACTTTTGCGCTCCGAACCGGACCGCGAACAGTTCGTGCCCTCACTCGGTGTTGAGCCAGACCTTGCAGCCCAAGTCCTCCACCGCTTTCTGCTTGACCTCCACGATGTGCTTCCAGGCGTCATCGTCGGCCATGAACATGCAGTAGTTTTCCGCCGCCCAACCCTTGGTGCCGTAAGTCCAGTCGGCGCCCACCGAATGCAGGATCTTCCATAGCGGCACCATCTCGTCCGGCTCGGTCACCGGCTCCCTGGAATTCTGGTTGAGGAAGAGCTCCGCGCCTTTCTTGTTGACCGGGGCTTCCATTTCGGCAAACTCCGGCTGCGCTTCGCGATATTCCTCCAGTACGTCTTCCACCACGAACTGGAAATCTTCCTCGGTGGCGCCCATCGCGCTGCAGGTGTCGTTTCTGAGTGCCATGTCGCAGGAACCCACGATACCCTTGGGCCGCTTTTCCCGCGGCCAGGACTGCCGGGCGTAAAAAACCAGCTGAGGGATGTTGATCTTCATCGGGCAGACGTAGACGCACCGGGTGCACATGCTGCACATCCACACCCACGGCGTGGACGTCACCTCCTCGTCCATCCCCAGCGCCGCCATGCGCAGAAACTTGCGCGGGTCCATCCCCTCCAGGCCCGTCGCCGGGCACCCCGATGAGCACGCCCCGCAGGTCAGGCACAGGTTCAGGTTGCCGCCCTCGGGCAGCAGGTCCTTGACCTTGTCGATGAAGGTGCTCTTCTTTTTTCCGCCAATCTTGATTGCTTCCTCGGCCATGATGGACTCCTTAATTTTTGACGGTTGCCTTATCGTTCAACCGGTTAGGGCCGAGCGCCTTGATGTGCTCGGTCATCTCCTTGGCATAGGCGGCAAAGGTCGGGCCTTCCCCGGAAGACAGGTTATACATTCTGACCCTGTCGCCTTCAATCCCGATCTCCTCCAGCAGCATGCGGACGTGATTCACTCGTTCCCGAGCCCTGAAATTGCCTTCGTTATAGTGGCACGTCCCTTCTAAACACCCGACCACATAGGCACCGTCGGCGCCTTTTTGAATGGCTCGCAGCAGGTGGAGGACGTCCACTTTTCCGGAGCACGGCACCCGGATGATCTTCACGTTGGCGGGATAATCCAGTCGCATGGAACCTGCCAGGTCCGCGGCTGAGTATCCTCAGTAGTTACAGCAAAACGAAATAATCTTCGGTTCAAAATCGGCCATTACATTCCTCCTGCCAAAAGGGCGTCAATTTTACACATTATCTGTTCATCTTCATAGAAGCTCAACTGAATGGCCTGCCGGGGGCACACACCGGCGCACACACCGCATCCGTGGCACAGGGCCTCGTCGATGTTGATGGCGCCCTCCGCAATGTTGAATTTCGGAACATCGAAGGGGCACGAACGGACACAGGTAAGGCATTTCACGCAGTGTTCCGTATCGACCTTGGCGGTGATGGCTGAGAGCTTGATCTCATCCTTGGACAGAAACGTCGTCGCCCGGGACGCAGCGGCCTGGGCCTGGGCGATGGTTTCCGATATCAGCTTCGGACCATGGGCCATTCCGCTCAGGAAAATCCCTTCACCGCCCATGTCCACGGGGCGGAGCTTTACGTGCGCTTCCATGAAAAAGCCTTCGGGATTGCGGTTCAGCTTCATGATGTTGCTGAGTTCCTCGGTGTCGGCGGCCACGACGCCTGCGCTTAACGCCAGAAGATCGCAGCGGATTTCCACGTTTTTTTGCAAGACGTGGTCTTTGACGGTTACCAGAACTTCACCGGACGAGGAGTCGGCCTGGGGAGGGTGGTCCTTGTCAAAACGGATGAAGATAACGCCCTGCTTGCGGGCTTCGGTGTAGTAGTCCTCCAGCAGACCATAGGTGCGCATATCTCTGTAAAGTACGTACACCTGGGCGTCCGGGTTGAGTTTCTTGATCTCCAGGGCATTTTTGACGGCACTCTGACAGCAGATGCGTGAGCAGTTTTCGTTTTCCTCGTTGCGCGAGCCCACGCACTGGATCATCACGACGCTGCTCAGGTCGGCCGCCCCCTTTTCCGCCAGGCGGTCGCTCACTTCCACCTGGGTGACGACCCGATCGTCCTGGCCGTACATAAACTCCTTAGGTCGGTATTCTCCACCGCCGGTGGCCACGATGATCACGCCGTGATCGAGCTTGCGGGTTCCGTTGCCCGATCCGACAGCCACCTCGGTGACGAAGTTGCCCTGGAACCCTTCGAACCCGGTGACCCGGGCATCGGTCAGGACCTCGATTTTTTTCTCGGAACCAACCTTTGCGATCAGTTGATCGAGATAGGCGTGAATGTCGGCCCCCTCGATGGTGTGGTGGAGCTTGCGCGCCATGCCGCCGAGTTCGGACGCTTTTTCAACAACCGTCGATTCGAATCCCTGTCCGGCCAAATCCAGCGCCGCAATCATACCGGCAATGCCACCACCGATGACCAGGGCCTTTTTGTTTACCGGAATCACCTTCCCGTGCAGCGGTGTCAGGATAGCGGAGCGGGCCACGGCTGCCCGGACGAGGTCTTTGGCTTTTTCGGTGGCGATTTCCGGATTGTTGGCGTGCACCCATGAATCCTGGTTCCGGATGTTGGCCATCTCAAACAGGTATTGGTTCAGCCCGCAGGCCTCGAGGGTCTCCATGAACATAGGGGCATGGGTCTTGGGACTGCATGAGGCCACCACCACCCGGTTGAGCTTCTCTTCCTTGATCTTCTCCTTTATTTTCTCCTGGGTGTCCTGACTGCAGGTAAACAGGTTTTCATCGGCAAATACGACGTTGGGAAGGCTTTCGGCATATTCCTTGACGGCCGGCACATCCACCACTCCGCCGATATTAATGCCGCAGTTGCAGACGAATACGCCGATGCGTGCATCTTCACTGCTGACGTCGATCTCATCGGGGACATCGATACTTTTGGTGTCGCTGCCCCGGGCCTCGGCCACGTCGGTACCGGCGGCACTGGCCGCAGCACTGGCCTCGGTCACCGACGAGGGAATGTCTTTTGGGCCTTGGAGGATACCGCAGGTGTAAACTCCCGGACGTGATGTGGTCACCGGCGCGAACGGATCGGTGTCGATGAAATTGTACCGGTTGAGATTAATTTGCAGGCGGTTGGCCAGATCGACCGTCGATTTCGACGCCTGCAGGCCTACGGACAGGACCACCATGTCGAAGGTCTCTTCCGTCATGTTGCCGCTTTCATCGGCAAAGACAAGCTGAAGGTTGCGCGTCTGCGGATCGTCGTAAATGGTGTGGACGCGGGCTTTGATGAAGCGGATGCCTTCCCGATCTTTGGCCCGGTTGTAGTATTTTTCATAGTCCTTGCCATAGGAGCGGATGTCCATGTTAAAGACGGCGCAGTCCAGTTCGCCGCCGGAGTGCTCCTTGGCAATCATGGCATCCTTTATGGCATACATGCAGCAGACCGAAGAACAGTATCCGTTGCCGCACTTGTTGGTGTCTCTGGAGCCGACACACTGGAGCCAGGCGATTTTTTTCGGTTCCTTTTCATCCGAGGGCCGCACCAGGTGCCCCATGGTCGGGCCCGAGGCACTCAGGATGCGTTCGAACTCCAGGCTGGTCATCACGTTGGGATTGCTGCTGTAATGATAGAATTCCTTTAGATGTGACGGGTCGTAGGTGTCCGTGCCGGCGGAGAGAATGACCGCGCCCACCGTAATCTCTTTTTGGATCGGCTTCTGGTCGTGATCGACAGCTTCTGCCAGACATGCCTTGACACACTGGTAACATTCGGAGCAGATGCCGCAACGCAGGCAACGATCGGCTTCCATTTTCGCTTCGGTTTCATTGAAGCCGAATGAGACTTCCAGAAAGTTGCACTCCCGGGCGTCCGGGTCGAGGCAGCGAACCGAGGTTCGGGCTTTCTGGGGCTCCAGGGAGACATCCGGCTTCTCGAAATCCCAGGTCTTCTCCCGCCCTTCGGTCAAATCCAGACCGTTGACGAATCGGTGAATGCTCTCGGCAGCCTCCTTGCCGCAGGCGACAGCCTCCACCACCGACTTGGGACCGTAGAACGCATCGCCGCCGGCGAAGACCCAGTCAATCGGGGTCTGCAGGGTGACCGGATCGGCTTCCAGGCCGCCCACGCGGGTGAGACTGACGCCCTGCTCGGCGATGAAAGAGCGGTCGGTGCTCTGACCGATGGAGATGATTATCGTGTCGCCGAAAATCGGCTGACATTCGTTTTCGTCATACGTCGGGTTGAAGCGGTTGTTTTCGTCGAACACGGCGGTGCAGGTCTTGAACTCGATGCCCGAGACCTTGTTGCCCTTGTCGATGAAAAACGCCTTGGGCCCGAAACTGTTGACGATCTCGATGTCGCCTTCCAGGGCCTCTTCGATCTCGTGCTGCCAGGCGGGCATCTCCTCGCGCCGCTCCAGGCAGACCAGGGTGACGTTCTTGGCTCCCTTGCGCTTGGCGGTCAGGGCGACGTCAATGGCCACGTTGCCGCCGCCAACCACGATGACGTCCTCACCAATGGGAACATCTTTGCCCATGGCCGTGTCGCGCAGAAACTCCACGCCCTGCAGAACGCCCTCGACATCTTCGTTTTCCACCCCGAGCCGGCGACCGCCGTGCAGACCGATGGCCATGAAGAGGGCCGAGAAACCGTCGGCTTTGAGGCTGTCCAGGGTGACGTCCTTGCCGAAGGTGACCCCGGTTTTGATGGTGACCCCCATTTCTTCGATCACCTTTATTTCGCGCTTGATAATATCTCTCGGCAAGCGGTATTCGGGGATCCCCACGGACATCATTCCGCCGGCTACCGGCAATTTTTCAAAGATTGTCACCTGGTAGCCGTCTTTGGCAAGGTAATAGGCCGCTGTCAATCCTGCCGGACCGGATCCCACGATGGCAACTTTTTCCTCGCGCGGCGCGGCAGTCTTGGGAACAAACATTTCGCCCTGGCCCAGTTCCCAATCAGATAAAAAACGGTGCAATTCACGGATGGCCAGGGGTTGGTCCACATCATTGCGGGTGCAGGCTTCTTCGCAGGGATGATGGCAGACCCGTCCACAAATTCCGGGAAACGGGTGGTCCTCTCTGAACAGTTCCAGCGCCTCGCGGTACTTTCCTTCATTGATCAGGGCAATGTAGCCCTGGATGCTTACATGAGCCGGGCAGGTGGCTTTGCAGGGGGCCGTGCCGCGTTTGCTGATGCCGAAAGCTCCCGGGATCGCCTGGGGGTATTGTTTGAAGATGGCCTTACGCTCGGACAGGCCTTCGTCGTATTCATTGGGCAGAGCAATGGGGCAAACTTTGGTGCACTCGCCACAGCTGGTGCATTTCGCCAAGTCCACAAAGCGGGGCTGCTGGTAGACGGTGGCGCTGAAATTTCCGGGATTTCCCTTGAGATCAAGCAGTTCGGTGTTGGTGAGCAGTTCGATGTTAAGGTGCCGGCCGACCTCGACCAGTTTCGGCGAAATCACTCACATCGCACAGTCATTGGTGGGGAACGTCTTGTCGAGCTGGGACATGAGCCCCCCGATGGCGGACGACTTCTCGACAAGATAGACGTAATAACCCGATTCTGCCAGATCCAGCGCAGATTGCATACCGGCGATGCCGGCTCCCACTACCATCACTGATCCGCTCTTCGTTCCGTTAGCTGAACCCATTTCGACTCCTTTTTTCGATTGACCCCGTTTTGTCGCTGGGGAAAAAATGGTCACCGGCCAAAGTTAGCGCTTGCTGAAAAACCATCCGTTTAAACCAAAGGGGATCTATGCCATATCACTAAAAGTACTGTCAAGGCCTATATCGATTGAAAAATAATAATTTTTGTAACAATGCAATGACTTATACGAAGATACAAAATAATTTGCATGTTCATATTGTGACGATAATTCATCTATACAAGAAGGTTAAACAAATAGCCGACCAAAAGGATTCCAAGGCCGACGACCCCTATGAAAGTTGCAATGAGGCGCGGCTTGAGAACTTTACGCAAAATGATCATTTCCGGGAGGGACAGGGCGATCACCGACATCATGAATGCCAAAACCGTACCCAGAGCGGCACCTTTTTCAAGCAGGGCATGCACCACAGGGATGATGCCCGCCGCGTTGGAATACATGGGAATACCGATCAATACCGACACCGGCACCGACCACCAGGCCGATTTTCCCATAAAACCGGCCATGATCCCTTCGGGCACATATCCGTGAATACCGGCGCCAACCGCGATACCCAAAACGACATATATCCAGACCCTTCCAACGATGTCGCGCACGGCTTCAAAGCCGCAGCGAATCCGATCCGCCCAATTTTTCCGGGGCTCTGTGACGCTATTGTCGCCCGCCTGGATTTGAAACACCCACTCTTCGAGATGGTTTTCCATGTGCATTCGGCCGATAACCCAGCCGGACAAGATTGCAATAACAAGCCCCATACCGAGATAGATGGCCGCGACCTTCCACCCGAACAAACCGTACAAGAGCACCACGGCAATCTCGTTGACCATAGGGGCCGAAATGAGAAAGGAAAAGGTCACGCCGAGCGGCACGCCCGTGGTGACGAAGCCCAGAAAAAGAGGCACTGCCGAGCAGGAACAAAATGGCGTGACGATGCCGAGCATCGCCGCAAGAATGTTGCCGTACGATTCTCGCTTTCCGGCCAGTATCGTGCGGGTGCGTTCCGGCGTAAAAAACGAGCGGACGATGCCCACCCCGAAGACCACGAGTGTCAGCAGCAGGAGCACCTTGGGCACTTCGTATATAAAAAAGGCAATGGCGCTGCCGAGGTGACCGGCCGCCGGAAGCTTGAACAGTCTTAGCAGGCCCCCCGTGGCAAGATCGGCAATGGGTGACAGATTCAGGTAGATCGCCCACCAAGCCGCAAGCAAGGGGAGGCAGATGAAGAGATACTTAACGGTCAACGACCTGCCATTTAAACCAAAATTCAGGTTGGACGGCAGACCTTTTTTCCCGGTGGAGCAACAGGTTGTATTCTCAATCGTTTTCATTAACAGGGCTCCTTTGTGCCCGGTAAAATTTATCTGGTGCCCATCCACGGTTTCATTAAGGGCACTGGTCAGCTTCCGATCCAGAAATGTGCAATTTTCTGCAAGTTCAAGGAAATCGGTGGAATTGCGCGGAGGCGCACTCGTGTACGCCGCACAAGCGATTCCGCCGATTGACGCCGAAATTGCGGGAAAGGGTCATTTATGAACGGAAACTATCTATGTTTCGTCATATAACGATGCGATAACGTTAAAAAAAATTATTTGCAGATGAATTCCCGCCGGATTTCCGGCAGTCGATACAAAAGCGCCTCCACCTCGGGGTCGTCCTCCAACCAGTGCCGCAGGTTTCCGAGCAGGCTGGCCACATACTGATTTTTCGCACCATCCGCCAATCGATAGTTGACCCACAGACCATCTTTCAAATAGGTTATCATACCTGCTTCTTCAAGTATTTTCAAATGTTTGCTTACCGTAGATTGGGCCAACCCCAGTGCCCCCTGCAGTTCGCACACACACATCACCCGACGCTGAAGCATCTTTATCATCTTAACCCGGTTTGGGTCGGACAGCGCCTTCATGACCTTGATGAACTCTCGCATGGCATCTCCTCGGAACGCGTCCACCCCCGCATGGTGAACGCACACCGGCGTGTACTGCGGCATAAATGGGTGGGCATTAAATCGATATAAATGAATATAAAGGTTTGCCGGAACGGTGTCAATACAAAATTTTGGCTTTACAGGGCCGGTATGCGAGGGAAAATTTCTTAGTTTTCTTAAAGGGGTCAAACTGGAGGTACTGGCGATTGAACACGAAAATAGATTCAGACCCGCAAATAGAAATTTGAAACTTGAAACTCGAAACTCAGAACCAGTTGTGACTTAAGGACCATGCGCGTTTAGTCGATAAAAATGATAATATTCTTTAACTGACAAAACTGACCTAACCGACTCAACTGACACAACTGCTTTTGTATGAATTAAATTCGATGGTACTCATTTTTTCTGGTATGGAAATTTAACCACGACCTTTGTCCCTTTCCCCTTTTTGGATGTGATACGCACTTTGCCACCCAGTAAATTGGCTCTTTCACGCATACTCATTAGCCCCATGCGTTTTTCAAGAACCGTTTCACGCATACGTCTCCCGATTTCAAAACCTTTTCCATCGTCTTCCATCCGAAGGATAATGTTGGGATAGGCTGCTACCAGTTTTATACTGACATTCTTGGCCGCGGCGTGTCTGCAGATATTGTTCAGACCCTCTTGCACGATGCGATACAAATTGATTTGAGTATTGGAATCTATCTTCAATTTTTCGACACCCGCCGAATGAAAGCCAATGTCGATCGCTTGGTTTTCGGAGTATTCATTACAGAGCATCTCCAGAGCGACTGCAATGCCCATTTCATCTAATCCAGCCGGATGCAGGTCATATGATATTTTACGGACGCTTCGTAAGCTTTCCTCCAATATCTGTAATATCTTTGGTACCTTGAGCGCTTGGGATTGAACGATTGCCGGTATATCGCGAAAAAGCGTTTCGATGGCAATCTTCAACGATGCAAGATCTTGAGCAACTTTGTCGTGTAAGTCACGAGAGATTCTATGCCGTTCACTTTCTTGGATCCGTATCAGCTCACCGCTCAGCGACTTTATGCTTTCCTCGGACCGATGGCGTTCAACATTTCGGGTCACATGCTCCGCTATGGCCTCAATCAGCAATCTTTCCTCTGCGACGAAAGGCCCCTCGTCGCGTTGCGGCATTTCTTTCAAATAGAATACCTCTACGAGTCCAATCTGCTCGTGATTGAGAATGATCTCAGAGGATTGCTTCCAGGACGTTTCCTTGAAGTTCGGTGTTCTGAATTCTTTGCCCTCCAGGATGATCCGGCTACAGGTCATATCCGGATATTGCCAAGCGGGCGGAATAAGATTTACCACACCTTGTATGTTTTCCGCCAAACTCACATGCGGTTTATTTCCAAGTGCAGAGATAAGATATAGACAATTCAGTTCCTTGACGCGCTCTTTAACCCGCTCCTCTAAAGTCTCATTCAATTCTTTAAGAAAGGCTTCGCTTTCACGCAATTTCTTCTCGGCTTGTTTACGCTCGGTAATATCGACAAACGATCCGACCAATCCATGGGCGTTACCTTTTTCGTCAAGGAAGACGTCTTTGTTGAAGATGACTGAACGGTTTGTCCCGTTTTTATCTTTCACGACGAATTCGTACGTCTGATGCTCTAAATTATCCATCACCTCGAGGTCTTTTTGGTGATACATCTCGGCATGTTCACTCGGCCACAGCTCGTAAACTTTTTTTCCCTTTATCTCATCGGGGGTTACCCCTATGATTTCGGTAAACGCCCGGTTGCAGCCCAGGTAGCGTCCCTCTGCGTCCTTGAAAAATACGGGAATCGGAACGGCTGAAAGCAAAGACTCGGTAAACTGCAAACTTCGCTTCAGTTCCGCTTCCACGTCTTGAAGTCTTTCAATTTCAGCTTCTAATTTTTTTAATTTGCTTCTCGGTCGCTTGCGTGTGGGTTTTTCACACATTTTCTTCTTCCGTGATGAGAAATTGCAGTGATGGAGGTGTGGACTAAAAGGCGAGTCGGGAAAACCGCAGCGTCTGCGCTCTGAATTCAAACAGGATATAAAAGAAATTAATACGACGGGTCACTTTTTGTCAAGAATTATGGGTACGGAAACTTACTATTGGTGATGCCGTACAGGGTTAACTTTCTACGCAAGGTGTTCAAGCCGATGCCGAGAATTCTGGCGGTTTGCGATTTATTGCCGTCCAACTGTCGATAGGCATTGAGGATGTGTGTTTTTTCGATCTGTGCCAGAGGCGCAATGTCACCGGGATTGACCGCCTGCTCGCAGGAGATGATCGCTTTTGAACGGTGCAGCTGATGGGGGAGCACATCGGCTGAAATCGGTTTGCCCTGGGCCAGGTTAACGGCTGACTGGATAATCGACTTCAATTCGCGGATGTTGCCGGGGAAATGATATTCCGTCAGCAAACACATAGCGGCTTCGTCGATACCGCAACTCGAGGACGGGGAACAGTATTCCTTCAGAAAATGATCGACCAGCACGGGAATATCCTCTTTTCTCTTCCTCAGGGGCGGCAGGTGGAGCCAACCGCCCCGGATGCGATAATAGAGATCCTTTCGGAATGTTTTATCCGAGATCATTTGTTCAAGATCTTCATTGGTGGCTGTGACAACACGTGCGTCCACCTTATGGCTGGCACTGGAGCCCAGCTTGGTGTATTCGCCATCTTGCAGCACCCGCAAGAGCTTCACTTGCATCGCAGGTGGCAAATTGCCGATTTCATCCAGAAAGAGCGTGCCGTGGTGGGCATTTTTCAAGTATCCGTCCCGTTCTTTTTCAGCGCCGGTGAAAGCCCCCCGGGTGTGACCGAAAAATTCCGCCTCAAACAGGCTGGCGCTGATGGCCGCCATATTGACAGGCATAAACGGATAGCGGGCGCGGGGGCTGACGGCGTGAATCGCTCTGGCCAGAAGTTCTTTTCCGGTACCGCTTTCGCCGGTAATCAGAATCGGCACATCACTGCCGGCGTGCAGTTCGGCTTCTTTCAGCAACCGCAATATCCGGGGCGATCGGGTGGTGATCGATTTGAAGGCTTCCGGATTGGACAAGACCGGCAGGCGGTTGCTCTTTTCAAGGTCGAGAATTTCCAGCAGACGTCTTTTTTCAAGGATTCGTTTGAGTGAAAACACCAAATCCTCTTCGCTGATGGGTTTCACCAGATAGTCGTACGCCCCTTTTCGCAAGCACTTGACGGCCACGCGCGCATCGTTGACCGCCGTTACGATGATGCATTCGGTTCTGGGGCTGTTGTTTTTGACCATATCCAGCAACTGAAGCCCGTCCATCTCCGGCATCGTCATATCGATCAGGGCGATGTCGAACAGTTCTTCGGACTCGAACAGGTCGGCTGCTTTCAACGGATCGTCCTCAATTTTCACCTGCTTAAAGCCGGCGCCTGTCAACCTGGCCTTCATCAGTTCCAGAAAGTCCCAATCGTCGTCAACGACCAGTATTCTCTCATCCATTACGAGGTTCCTTTCATCATATACTTCGGTAGAAGAGCCCCAATTTTTGGTCACATTCAAAGGCAGGCCGTCCCTCGCGGTATAGGCCTCGATTTTGGCCTATTCCAAAATGGCATACCATCTTAATTGCTTGAAATTAAACAATAAAAAATTTATATATGCCATATTGGCATAGTTTGGGCGAATTTGCAATACCGTTGTCTTTCGTGAAATATTGCCATAAGTACCTAAATTATATGAATAAATTCCTTTTATCACTTTTAGGCGCTTTCGGCACGGTTGTTGCGAAGTGAATGGAAAACTCTCAGGAACGGTTTGGAATAAACCGCCACTCTTTCCGGTCAAAAGAGACCCTTCTTACATAAATCGGAGGAAAGCCAATGAAATTAAAACGCAAATTCGAGACGGGTGAATTTGCCGTATTGGCGGAGATGGAACCACCCAAGGGGGTGGATGTCTCCACAATGGTCGCCAATGCCAAGAGGGTCAAGGATAAGGTCGATGAGTTCGTCGTACCGGAAATGAGCAATGCGGTTATGAGGATGAGCTCCCTGGGTGGTGCAATGGTCCTGCGCAAGGAAGGATTACCGGCGATATTTCAGGTTTGTTGCCGGGACCGCAACCGGCTTGCGCTGCAAGGGGATCTTCTGGCGGCCTATGCCCTCGGCATGTCCAGTGTCATGGCGGTTAAAGGTGAAGACCCGAGCTTCGGAGACCATCATCAGGCCCGGTCGGTATACGACATCGATTTGATCGAATTGCTGAATGCCATTCGGGATTTACGCGGCGGACGGGATATGGCGGGAATCGAACTGGTCGGTGCACCGGATTTCATGGTCGGCTCGACTATCGATGCCGGTGCCAAGGGGAAATCTCCTGATCTCGAGGTGGAGGAGATGATGAAACGCTTCGAAGCCGGGGCACGGTTCTTCATCACACCCCCGCTGTTCGACACTGCCGCCATTGAACCGTTTCTGAAACGGATCAAACAGCCGGAAATCGTCATCATTCCCACCGTCCTGCTGCTCAAGTCTCTGGGCATGGCCCGTTACATCTCGCGCAACATGCCGCACATCTACATTCCGGATGCCGTCATCGAACGGCTTCAGCGGTCTCCGGACAAGGTGCGTGAGTGTCTTCAAATAGCCTCTGAAATGGTTGTCACCTTGAAAAAGGAAGGATTCAGAGGCGCTTTTCTGTCAACCATCGGATGGGAGCACAAGCTCCCGGAGATCATCGAAGGGATTTAGGGAGAAAAAAAATGGGATTGAATCTGAACGAGGAAAAAAGAGGCGCTCCAGAGGGCGGTAATTCCGATCCCATTGGCGCGGTAATGGTTGTCGGCGCCGGGATTGCCGGTATGCAGTCGGCCCTTGACCTTGCCAATTCGGGCTACTACGTCTATCTGGTCGAAAAATCATCCGCCATCGGCGGTCTGATGTCGCAGCTCGACAAGACCTTTCCCACCAACGACTGCGCCATGTGAATCATCTCTCCCAAACTGGTCGAGGTCGGCCGGCATCTGAACATCGAGCTTTTGACAAACACCGAACTTTTCGGGCTCGACGGGGAACCGGGGCACTTCAAAGCTCGCGTACGCCAGCAGCCCCGCTTCGTCGATCTGGACAAGTGCACCAGCTGCGGTGAGTGCGCCAAAGTCTGCCCGATCGAAGTTTCGAGCGAATACGACGAAGGGCTTTCGAAACGGAGGGCTGCCTACAAAAAGTACGCCCAGGCCATCCCGGGCGGCTATGCCATCACAAAACGGGGCACCGCCCCGTGCCGGGCGACCTGCCCGGCGCACGTGAGCGTTCAGGGGTACATCGCCCTGATCACCGCCGGCAAATACCGCGAGGCGGTCGAACTCTTTAAAAAAGACCACCCTTTTCCGGGAGTTTGCGGCCGGGTCTGCCACCATCCCTGCGAGGGTGCCTGTACCCGCACAGAAGTGGACGAGCCGTTGGCCATCATGAACCTGCACCGGTTCCTGGCTGACTGGGACCGTCAAACGGATCAACCGTTCACGCCGAAGAAAAAAGAGATCCGTCCTGACAAGGTGGCCATCATCGGGGCCGGTCCGGCGGGTCTGACCTGCGCCTACTTTCTCGCCATCGAAGGCTATGCGGTCACCGTTTTCGAGAAACTGCCGGTTTTGGGCGGCATGTTGTCGGTGGGAATACCCGCTTATCGTCTGCCGCGCGATATCATCGAAGCTGAAATTCAGGTTGTCCGCGACTTGGGTGTGCAGTTCAAGACCGGCGTGGAGATCGGCAAGGACTTTACCGTCGGCCAACTTCGCGAGCAGGGTTTCAAGGCCTTTTTCCTCGGGATCGGCTCTCAGGAGTGCAAGGTGTTGGGTATCGAGGGAGAAGACTTTGAAGGCGTCTACCCGGGGCTCGAATTCCTCAAGCAGGTCAACCTAGGGAACCGGGTCAAACTGGGCGACCGGGTGGCGGTGATCGGCGGCGGTAACGTGGCCATGGATGCGGTTCGCACGGCTCGGCGCACCGGCAGTTCAAAGCCCTTTATCATATACCGGCGCAGCCTGGAAGAGATGCCGGCCAACATCGAGGAGATCGAGGAGTGCCGCGATGAAGGCATCGAGATCATGACGCTCACCAACCCGTTGCAGGTGATCGCCGAGGCTGGCCGTGTCAAGGCGGTCGAATGCCAGCGTATGCATCTGGGCGAGCCGGACGAGAGTGGCCGGCGCCGCCCCGTGCCGGTCCCAGACAGCGCGTTTACCATTGAAGTGGATGCGGTTATACCGGCTATCGGGCAGGAATCGGACTGGGCCTGCCTGACGGATGAATGTGCGTGCACGCTGAGCGACTGGGGCACGATCCAGGTCGACCCGGTGACGTTGCAGTCCAGCGACCCCGACATTTTCGCCGGCGGTGACGCGGTCACCGGCCCCCGCACGGTGGTCGAGGCGATCGGGGCCGGTAAAGAGGCCGCGATGTCGATCGATCGCTTCCTGCAGGGCCGGGATCTACACGAAGGACGGCCGGTCCGGTGGGAAGGCATCAAAGACGTGCCAACGGAAGGTTGTGAACACCTGCCGCGGGTGGCTATGACCCATGCCCCGGCATCGCAGCGCATTCAAAACTTCAACGAAGTCCAACTCGGTTACGATGAAATTGGTTCGCGTCGGGAAGCCAAGCGGTGCCTGGAGTGCGGTGTCTGCTCCGAATGCTACCAGTGCGTGTCGGCCTGCCTGGCCGGCGCCGTGGACCACAGCCAAAAGGCGATCGAAAAAGAAATCGAGATCGGCTCTCTGGTCCTTTGCCCCGGCAGCGAACCTTTCGATCCTTCCGGCCTGGAGGCTTTTTACCATTACAACAGCAGTCCCAACGTGTTGACCAGTCTGGAATTCGAGCGGCTCCTGAGCGCCTCGGGCCCCACGATGGGCCACCTCGTGCGTCCCTCCGACGAAAAGGAGCCGAAGAGAATCGCCTGGCTGCAGTGCGTCGGTTCGCGCGACAGCAACCGCTGCGGCAACGGCTATTGCTCATCGGTCTGCTGCATGTACGCCATCAAGGACGCCATGATCGCCAAGGAGCACGCCCACGGCGAACTGGACTGCGCGATTTTCAACATGGACATCCGCACCTTCGGCAAAGATTATGAAAAGTACTATCAGCGCGCAAAAGAAAAGGTCGGGGTCAGGTTCGTCAAGGCCCGCATCCACACCGTCGATGAGGTCGGCGAAAACCGGGATCTACGCATTCGCTACGCGGATGAAAGCGGCACGATTCAAGAAGAGTTTTTTGACATCGTGGTGCTGTCCGTTGGGCTTCAGGTTCCGGAATCCACGGCGGAGCTGGCCCGTCGTCTCGATGTCGGCCTCGACAAATACAGGTTTGCCATCACCCAGCCGTTTACACCGGTGGAAACCTCCCGTCCGGGTGTTTACGCCTGCGGCGTTTTGCAGGAGCCAAAAGACATCCCCAGTTCGGTGACCGAAGCCAGCGCCGCCGCGTGTCTGGCCGGCGGTCAGCTGGCTGCGGCCAGAAATACACTGGGCAAGAGTGTCGAACTTCCCGAAGAAATCGATGTGACCGAACAGGCGCCGCGTGTCGGCGTCTTCGTTTGCAACTGCGGCGTCAACATCGCCGGTGTCGTCGACGTCAAGGCGGTTGAAGAGTACTCCCGGAGTTTGCCCAATGTGGTGTATGCCGGCCAGAACCTGTTTACCTGCAGCCAGGACTCCCAGGAGCAGATGAAGGCACTGATCAAGGAGCACCGCCTCAACCGGGTGGTGGTGGCGGCCTGCACACCGAAAACCCATGAGGGCATCTTCATGGACACCCTCGAGGGGACCGGCCTGAACAAATACCTGCTGGAGATGGCCAACATCCGCAACCAGGATTCCTGGGTTCATTCGGACAATCCCCAGGAAGCCACCGCCAAGGCGAGGGATCTGGTTCAAATGGCCGTTGCGCGGGCGGAATCGCTTCACCCGTTGCGGGAAAAGGTGATTCCCGTAAACGAGCGGGCGCTGGTTGTCGGCGGCGGCGTGGCCGGTATGAATGCCGCCCTGGGCCTTGCCGATCAGGGCTACGAGGTGGTCCTGATCGAAAAGGAGGAACAGTTGGGCGGTATGGCTAACCGCCTGACTTTCACCATCGAAGGCGCAGACGTCCAGGCCTATCTCGAGGAGCTGATCCAGAGGGTTAATGCCCATCCTAAGATCCAGGTGCTCACCCGCTCCTTGATCGTCGGGTTCACCGGATTCAAAGGCAATTTTACCACTGAGGTGCTGGCCGGACCCGGCATGTATGAGCGCAAGATCAATCACGGCGTTGTCATCATCGCCACGGGCGCCAACGAATACCGGCCCAAAGAATATCTCTACGCTCAGAGCGACGGCGTCCTGACCCAGGTGGAACTGGCCCAGCGATTGAAAGAAAAGGGGGCTGCTGACCTGAACCAGGTGGTGATGATCCAGTGCATAGGATCGCGAAACGAGGAGAACCCCAACTGTTCCCGAATCTGCTGCCAGAGTGCCGTGAAGAATGCATTGAAGATCAAGATCCTTAATCCGGATGCACAGGTATTCATCCTCTACCGGGATATCAGAACCTACGGCCTGCTGGAAGATTACTACAAAGAGGCGCGTGATAAAGGCGTGCTTTTCTTCCGGTTTGATCCGGACGATCCGCCGGCGGCAGAACCTTTCGACGGCGGTGTGCGGGTCACGTTCAAGGATCATATCCTCGGGCGCGATCTTCAGGTCGAAGCCGATCTGCTGGCACTCAGTGCCGGAATGGTGGCCGCGGACACCGAAGAACTCGCCTCGATCGTCAAACTGGCCCGGACCGCAGAAGGCCATTTCATGGAAGCGCACGTCAAGTTGCGTCCGGTGGACATGGCCACCGAAGGGATATTTGTCTGTGGAACCGCCCACAGTCCGAAACTGCTCTCCGAGTCGATTGCTCAGGCCTATGCTGCGGCCTCTCGGGCGACAACTTTCCTGTCACAAAAGCAGTTGACCCTCTCGGCGGTTATCGCTCAGGTAGACGCCGATTTGTGCGCTTCCTGCCTCATCTGCGTTCGTTCCTGTCCCTACGGCGTGCCGAAAATAAATGCCGATGGCGTCAGTCAGATAGACGAGGCACTTTGTCACGGTTGCGGCATTTGTGCGGCGGAATGCCCGGCGAAAGCCATTCAACTGAACTGGTACGAGGACGACCAAATTCTTTGCAAAATCGATTCATTGCTGGAGGGTGTTTTATGAATCAGGACTTTGAACCGATTATCATTTCGTTTTGCTGTAATTTCTGAGGGTACACGGCCGCGGACCTGGCAGGTTCGATGCGACTGAGTTACCCTACGACGATTAAAATCATCCGCGTTCCCTGCACCGGCAAGGTCGACACCCTTCACATCATGCGGGCGTTCGAAAAGGGTGCCGACGGGGTCTATGTGGTTGGATGTCGTGAAGGTGATTGCCATTACAATAGCGGCAATTTCAGAGCCAAAAAGCGGGTGGAACAAGCCAAGGAGCTCCTCGATGCCATCGGCATCGGAGGAAACCGGGTTCGGATGTGCAACTTGTCCTCCAGTGACGGGCCGTTATTCGTAAAGTATGCCGAGGAAATGCATGAGCGAATTTGCGCGGCCGGCCCGAATCCGATCAAGCTGGCTGTCAAAAATCGGTCCACCGCCGAAGCCGGTTCAAAGCTTGCAGCACCCAGTTGAGCTCCCAATGCACCGCGTTGTCAGCTATAAGAATTAAATATACACGGTCATGGAACCGGAAAAAGGAGGACATATCTGATGATTGTCGCCGATAAAAAACCGATAGAAGAGATCATTGATACCGTTAAAGACTTCCGGAATATTCTCATCCTGGGCTGTAACGAGTGCGTTACGGTCTGTGAAGCCGGGGGGAAAAAAGAAGTCGGACTTCTGGCCTCCGCTCTGCGGATGTACTTTCTCCAGCAGGGCCATGAGGTGAATATCGGAGAGCGCACCCTGGAAAGACAATGTGATCACGAATATCTGGAAGAAATTCGTGACAGTATCGATCATTACGATGCGGTGGTGTCGATTGCCTGCGGGGTAGGCGTCCAGTTCACCGCCGAGAAATACCACTCCAAACCGGTTTACCCGGGGGTCAATACCCTTTTCATGGGCGCCAACGAGGCGCGCGGCGTGTGGACCGAACGCTGTCAGGGCTGCGGGCAATGCATCTTGGCCGTCACGGGCAGCATCTGTCCGGTATCCCGGTGCGCCAAGCGCATTCTGAATGGGCCGTGTGGCGGGTCGACTGAGGGTAAGTGTGAAATCAACAAAGACGTCGATTGTGCCTGGCAGCTGATCATCGATCGGCTCAAAGCTCTGGGTCGGCTGGAAGAATACGAAGCGATCTGCCCGCTGAAAGACTGGTCAAGCGATCGGGCGGGTGGACCGCGAAAAGTGGTCAGGGAGGATTTGAAGCTATGAACGTAAATACACCGAGCAAACTGGAGAAGATGCTGGCTGCCGGAAACCTCGCCGTCACTTCTGAATGCGGACCGCCCCGCGGCAGTGATCCGGAAGTGATTGTCGAGAAGGCGAAGCTGTTGAAAAATCATGTCGATGCCATCAACGTGACGGATAACCAGACGTCCATGACACGCATGTGCAGCCTGGCGGCCTGCATCCGGCTCAAACTGCTGGGGCTGGAGCCGATTCTGCAGATGGTGACCCGGGATCGCAACCGCATTGCCATTCAGAGCGACATTCTCGGGGGGGCCTCTTTCGACATCCATAATATCCTCTGTCTGTCCGGGGATCACCAGAGTTTTGGAGACTGCTCTAAGGGACAGAATGTCCACGATATCGACTCGATGCAGCTGATCCAGACCGTTCGGCACATGCGCGACGAGGGCAAGTTCCTGGGTGGCGACGAGATCAAACGGCCGCCGCAGATGTTCGTCGGTGCGGCAGCCAATCCATTCGCCGATCCCTATGAAATCCGGGTGCCGCGGCTGGCCAAAAAAGTCGCCGCCGGCGCTGAATTCATCCAGACCCAGTGCATTTACAACCTCGATAAATTCGAAGACTGGATGAAAAAGGCCTGCGACCGGGGATTGCACGAAAAAGTTGCCATTCTGGCCGGTCTGACCCCGATGAAATCGGTCGGGATGGCACGGTATATGAAGAATCGGGTGCCGGGCATGGATGTGCCGGATGAGATCGTCAAGCGCCTGGCCGACACGCCCAAAGAAAAACAGGCCGAGGAGGGAATCAACATCTGTGTTGAAGCCATCGAGCGATTGAAGGACGTCAAAGGGGTTGCCGGATTTCATATCATGGCCATCGAGTGGGAGGAAAAGGTACCGGAAATCGTCGAGCGCGCCGGCCTCTTCCCGCGACCCAGCGTGAACTGAGAGGGGAGAAATTCACCGCAGAGCCGCGGGGGGCGCGGAGGAAAAAAACAATTCGGTTTTCTTCGCATCTCGGCGGTGAACAGTTAAATGCCAATCAACGTTTAACAATAAAGACCATAAGGAGGTAGACCATGACACTACAAAAGAGAATCCTGATCGTGGACGATGAACCCGATTTCGCTGCCATCGTACAGGGGAACTTGGAAAAAGAAGGCTTCGAAGTCGATGTGGCGTACAACGGCGTCGAAGGATTGGAAAAGGTCCAGTCAAATCCACCGGACGCCATTGTCCTGGACGTGATGATGCCCGAAAAGGACGGCTACGTGGTGTGCAAGGAACTCAAGGGGGACGACAAGTACTGCGATATTCCCATCATCCTGCTGACGGCGGTCGCTTCGCACGTCACCTCTACGCGTTACACTCACCGTGAAGGAATGTCGACCGAGGCGGACGACTACATCGCCAAACCAGCTTCGGCCGAAGAGATTACCAAAAGCCTGAAGCGATTGCTGAACGTCAGCTAGTGCTTGAACCCGACTTGCGCCGGTATGAACCCGGCGTCCGTCAAAATCGGGGCGGGTCGACCGGTTGAGCCGGCCTAACGGACCTAACGGGCTAAACCGGCTCAACGGGCTTAACCGATATAACTTTACTCCTGCGGAGGAACCGATGTCATCACCGGTAATCGTGCTCAAGAGAAAAGAAGGGTCCACATTCAAGGACGAGCTCATGGCCTTGCTGCCGGAAGGCGGCAACCTCAATGCGTGCCTGACCTGCGGTCTGTGTGCATCCGGCTGTCCGGCCACCGGACTGGAGGATATGGATCCCCGGAAATTTTTACGCCTGGCGGCTCTCGGCCTCGACGAAGAGGTGTTGAATTCAAATTGGGCCTGGATGTGCACCATGTGCCAGCGCTGCGTTTACGCCTGCCCGATGAAAATCGACATCCCCCAGCTGGTGTTTAACGTACGCAACCGCTGGCCCAAGGATCAGCAGCCCAAGGGGATTCGAGGCTCCTGCGAGATGGCGTTCAAGCATGAAACCTGCAGTGCCATGGGAGCATCCGAAGAAGATTTTCAGTTCGTGGTGGAGGACGTGCTGGAAGAATATCGCGAGGCCCAGCCGGAGTTCGCGCAAATGCAGGCGCCCCTTGACAAGGAGGGTGCCGAATTCTTTTTGAATCAAAACTCCCGTGAACCAGTCACCGAGCCGGATGAAATGGTGCCGCTGTGGAAGATTCTGCACCTGGTGGGTGCGGACTGGACATACGGCACCAAGGGCTGGGCGGCCGAAAACTATTGCCTGTTTTGTGCCGATCTGGAAAACTGGGAGAAGAATGTTCGGATCAAGGCCAAAGTGGTCGACCAACTCAAGAGCAGGGTTTGGCTTAACACCGAGTGAGGGCACGAATTCTTCTCGGTCCGGGTCGGACTGAAAAAATTCAACATCGAGCACAAGTTTGAAGTCAAGAGCATCATCGAATACTATGCCCAGTGGGTGCGCGAAGGAAAGCTTAAACTCACTTCTGACTGGAACAGGGATTTAAAGGTCAAGTTCACCGTGCAGGACCCCTGCCAACTGGTGCGTAAATCCCTGGGCGACCCGATTGCCGAAGATCTGCGGTTCGTGGTAAAAGCCTGTGTCGGTGAAGAGAATTTCATCGACATGACACCGAACCGCTCCAATAATTTTTGCTGCGGAGGCGGCGGCGGGTTTCTGCAGTCCGGATTTCCTGAAGCCCGCCGTCATTACGGCAGGTTGAAGTTCGAGCAGGTCGACCAAACCGGCGCCGACTACTGTATTACCCCCTGTCACAACTGCCACTCTCAGATCCACGACCTGAAAGAGCATTTCGGCGGTAAATATCAAACCGTCCACCTGTGGACCATCATCTGCCTGTCCCTTGGCATCCTGGGTGAAAACGAACGGTCATACCTGGGACCGGATCTGGCGGAAGTAAACATGTATCCGTAGTTAGGTTAGGCCGGTTTAGCCCGTTATGCCGGTTGAGTCGGTATTCATGCCTCGTTGTTCTCCGGACTGATTTCGGCAACCTAACGGACTCAACGGGCTAAACCGGCTCAACGGGCCTAACCGGCTCAACGGGCTAAACCGGCCCAACTACTTTTACCATGAAAGTCTTCTGCATCCTCAGTGACGAGCGGGCGGCTCAATTGAAGTCTCCGGCCATTTTTTCCAGCGTTCTGAAACGCCAAGGGATCAAGGGGACCTACGTGCCGTTCATGGTGAAGCCGCAGGATCTCGGGCAGGCCATCCAAAGTCTCAGGATTCTGCACGTTGCCGGCGCCAACATCACCGTTCCGTACAAAGAAGCCACCATCCCTTATCTGGATGTTTTATCCGAAGGGGCGAACATCATCGGAGCGGTCAATACCATCGTGCGCGATGGCGACCGCTTGAAGGGTTACAACACCAATGCGATCGGGATTATGGATGCCCTTAGCGAAGCCGCCTTTGAAGTAGAAGGGAAGAGGGCGCTTGTGTTCGGATCAGGGGGGGCGGCCAGGGCAGTGGTTTTTATTTTAAACTGGCTGCGGGCTTCTAAAATTTATGTCTCCGGTCGAAACTCGGACCAGGCGCGGTCCATAAGCACCACCTTTAGTGGAGAGGTGCTGGAGTTGTCTTCCTTACCCGGCCGATCGCTGCCGGTTGACATCGTGGTCAATGCCACGTCCGTATCCAGCAGCGAAGAATCGCCGGAAATGGCCGAAGTGGTGCGGCATCTCGAGGTGACCGATTGCCGGTTGGTTTTCGATCTCAATTACGGCCGCCGGGTCAATTTTTGGCAGGAAATGGCCGAGGGAAAGGGAATCCATTTTATGGACGGCCTGTCGGCACTCGCTTTCCAGGCCCGCCGAACTTTCGCGCTGTGGACCGGACTGCAGGTACCACCGGAGGAGTTTATAAGAGCCCTAAAAGAGACGGGAACATAGGGCTCAAACCTTGATTATTGATTAAAACCCCGAAAGTGAAACTTATTTGTTTGAGGATTTCCCCACATTACCCATAATTCCGCGCACCGCTGCAGGAACATCTGCGGGTATAACGATGACTTTTGAGTTTTGAGATGTAGATATATTCTTGACAGCTTCAATATATTTCTCACCGAGTAAATACACAACAGGTAGTTCGTTGTTCTGCACCGCTTGACTGACCTTTTCAATCGCGGCTTGGCTGGCTTGGGCTAGAACTACTTTTGCCTGGGCGTCACGTTTGGAAGCCTCTAACCGTCCATCTGCTTCTAATATAGCCGCGCTTTTTTCACCTTCTGCACGAGTGACGGTTGCTCTTCGCTGTCTTTCAGCAGCGGCCTGCTCTTCCATTGCTTTTTGCATTGTTTCTGAAGGGTTGATATCTTGAATTTCTACTGTCTTAAGCGTAATCCCCCAATCAGCAATATCGTCTGATATGGCGCCTTTGAGTTTTGCCTTGATCTGGTCTCTTGATGACAATGCATCATCTAGATCCATTTCGCCGACTATCGACCGCAAGGATGTTTGTACAAGATTTCTAATTGCTAAAGTGTAATCTTCCACACCGTAGACAGCCTTTTCTGGTGATACTATATTTATGTAGGCTACTGCATTAGCGATGATGACTGCATTATCCCTCGTTATAACCTCCTGAGAAGGAATATCAAGCACAATGTCTTTCGTTGTTACTTTGTGAGCAACGCTATCGATGTAAGGGACAATAATATTGAGGCCGGGTCCAAGGGTCTTGTGGTATTTCCCCAACCGTTGAACCACATATTTGGATCCTTGCGGCACAATGCGCACCCCAAGAGCAATTGTTATGATAACCAGAACAACAAAAACAGATACGACAACAATTCCAGGCATATTTTCCTCCTTTTGGGAAAGTAGATAAGTGACTTATTTTGATATTCGTTTCTCAACAATCAAGGTGTTCCCGGAAATATCTTTGACAAAAACTCGATCACCGGGATTGACCGCCTCCTCACAAATAAAAGGCCATTCATCAGACCCCAAGAGAGGTGTCGTAAAACGAACAATACCGTGATTTTTCTCAACAGGAATTTTTACGACTTGCCCGCTTTCACCCAGTATCGCTTCTCTAGAAATGCCAGCCTTGGTTCGATCGGACATCAATGGCTTGAAGTATTTAAACCAAAGCAACGTAAAGAGGCATGATGCCACCGCCCATGTAAAAAGTTGCCAACTAAAAGAGAGATCGGGAAATAAAAAAAGAAGGCCTCCCACAATAACAGCGCCTAATCCGAACCAAAAAATGGTGAAGCTAGGAATAAATATTTCGGCAATAATAAGCACCATTCCAAATACCAACCAATACCAATAAAAAATCTTGAACGCCATCTTTTCTCCCTTATGAAAGGTTTTAATTGCATCACGCTATCGGACAGAAAACAGTTAGACGCCTTCCGGCCGCTTTATGGACGGATAGTGTTCAAGCCCACAAAAGTCCCACCGTTGCGTTGGCATAACACCCGCATGAGCGCAGCGAAGCGCTCTCCCGAGTTTCCGCGTTGGTCGGTGAATTCCATCACAACCGGAAAACCGACGGCATGGATGCGGACCCTGCGGGCGCCGCCGGCGCCGACCCGGTTCAAACGCTCGATCTTATCGACTACCGGTTGGATGGCATTTCCGCTGAACTCGTCTCCGAAGATGTACAGGCTGATCCTCTTGTCTGGGGAATAAAACGTGCGGATTGCCGCTGTAATGCCTTCCACGGGGCTGCTGTTGCTAAACGCCCGCCATCCGGCCAGCCGCGATAGGATGGCCCGGCGTCGGGCGGGACTGTCGGGAATCCATTTACCCCGGTACTGCGAGAACATGTACTCTCCCATGTCGTTCATCACCTGAATTCCCTTTACCTTGGGATAAATTTTTAAGGTCTCCCGCATCTTTCTCTGAACCAGTGCCCAGGCGTTGCCCTGCATGCTGCCGGAGGTGTCGATGATGAAAATGATGTACTCGCTGTCGACCGGTATACCGCCAACGCTGCTCTCCACTTTAGGGGTCCGGCGTCGCATGAGCCGCTTCATCTCTTCGGTCAGCTCCTGCCTGGCCTGCGCCAATTTGCCGGCGATGATGTTTTGGACGGCTGCGTCATCTTTGGAAGCGGCGAACTGGCCATCGATTTCCGACAAATCGCCCTGAAGGCGGGCGAGCTTTCTTTTTTCCTCGGAGAGCTGCTCCTTTTTGGCCGTCAACTCGCGGTTCAAAACGGTCGTTTGCCCTTGAATTTCGACCAATTCCAGCTCCAGACGGATGATTTTCGCGTCCAGGTCTTCGCGCAATTTTTCAATCACGACCGGTTCGGCGAATTTGGACAGGACGAACAGCAGGATGATGGCGCCGAAGGCGCAGCAAATGCAGTCCAGAAACGACAAGCTGAAAAGTTCGGTGCGTTGGCGACGGGATGTCCTCATAGGTGTTTCGCAGCCTGTTGCAACAGTCCCAAGGGCGGCGGCGGCTTGCTTGAGCGGAGACCGTTGCCGCCGACCCGCGCTGTCTTTTTTGTGGTTACGGCCAGTCCTTTGCAGGGCAGAAGAACGATCCCCGGGTATTTTTCGCCAGTCGCCAATAGGCGTCGGCGGCCATTGGGTCGCCCTCCATCGGGTAAAGAATGATGTTGACCGGTATCTGCGGGGGCACCCGACGGGCGGCTTCCCGGAACAACTTCAAGCGCTTGTTGCCGGAAACCCGGTTGCTCCAGGGCTTGGCGGCACCCATGGTCGGGAGACTGTCGGTCAGTAAAAAGATGTTGTCCGGCGGCGGGGTCATTGCCTTGATCACCTCGAAGGCTTTCAGCAGGCTCGTGCCCTTTTCAGGCACCACGCGGCGCAGGCGCTCAACGGTCAGGTTCAGACGGTCGACATCACCGGCAGCGAGCCATGTTCCGCCGGTGCCTGCGATGAGCGGTCGCGCGGTTTCATTAAAGACATACAACTGGAAATTTCCCGTCTGGGGCAGCCGGGTGGTCAACCACTCGATCGTTGCGACGACCCGTCGCCATTTCGGGGAGTCGATCTTCACCTGATCGTCCAGATTCCGCCGGCGGATGATTCCGAGGATGGTTTCATCCAGCATGCTGGCCGAAGCGTCTACAAGGATCAGGATCCGATTTCCGCCCATCTTGAGGTCCGTGAGGTACTGTCGGTCTCCCTGCCCCGGGAAGGGTCGCAGGCGGGATCCCTGGTCATCCTCCGTTTTGGCGCCTGCTCTGAGCCGCCTCAGTTCCTCATCCAGGGATAGTACATCGCTTTTCAGTTTGTTGATGTGCGCTTCACGGGCGAGGGTGTCTTTATCTTTGTCGGCCTGCTCAATCTTTTTGGGGCTGATGGTTTCGATCACCTGCCGGGAAAGCCCCTGGGTGGCGGTGACCTGTGCGGTTGTTTCTGCGAGGGTATTTCTCAGCGTCACCAGGTTTTTGCGGCCCTCCCGCACCACTTCTTCCAGCCGGGTGGTTTCGGCCTTTAAATCCGATGTGACCGTCTCTTGCCGGGCGGCACTCTTGGCGTTGATGATCACGAACAAGAGGATAACCGCTCCCAAGCCGCAGGTGATACAGTCGAGGAACGCCAGACTGAAAACATTTATTCTTTTTTTACGTTTCATCGGCCTTCAGGCAGGCGATCAGTCGGATGATCTCACCGGGTTTTCCCAAGCGAACGGATTGGCCGAGGTGCAGAGCCGTGCGCTCGCCCTTCAGCGGTTGGTCGTCGATAAGAATTTCCTGGTCTCCGATAACCGTTAAGACAACCTGTTCACCCATTCGCCGGATCGAGCAGTAATGGCGAGCCGCCTCAGGTGACTGACCGCCTATCAGCAGCCCTCCGTCCGCGGCGCTGTTTTTCTGCCCGATGGAAAGCGGTGCTTCGGTGATGGGATAGGCCAGATCGCGATAGAGCAGGTGGGTGGTCTGCCTACCGGTTGACTTCACCGGCTCGCTTTGCGGCGATCCGGCCGTGTTGGACGGCTGCCAGGGCCGGCTGGTGAAAAAAGCGGCGCCGTTGCCGCTGGTCGGACGATCAAACTGGTCCCAGATCCGTAGCGTGTTAAGGGCACTCGCCCCGATCTCGAGTTCAACCAGGCGCGGCTGGTCGAAACCGGACATAAGGGTTGTCGCCCCGGGCAACCGGGCGAAGCGATGACTCATCAGCACCGTCACGTTGCCCTGTGGGCGGCCTGTTTTTTCCATAAACGAACGGACGAGAACGCGAGCCTGTTCGAGAAAAGAGGCGGACTTTCGAACTAGCAGATCCCGATTCAAGGCAACCCGGTGGACGGTGGCGCCGGCGAGCAGGTCAATGGTGACCGTTTGATCTTTGCGCAAGCGGTTCAGAATTTCCGGTATGCGATCGTAGAGCGTCTGTTCGCTGGCGGCTTCGTGCAACGGGTCGAATCGCGTGGTTCGCACAAACTCTTCGGCCATTGTTTCGGCCCAGATCCGGTAAAGGTGGATCAGACCCAGTTCATCCAGGGTATCCGTCTCCTGGAGGCGCAGCAGCTCGCCTTGTTCGAGCAGCGTCACTTCCGTGCGGTGCAAATGTATGTCTAAAAAAAGCAGTTGGCTTTCCGGATAAGGTTGCGGCACGGCTGCCACCGCCTGGATGACGAGACCTTTAATCGGGATGGACAATTCCTGGGTCATGCCGAGAAGGAGCCCGAGTTGATGCCGGCTGTAAAAGGCCGGAACGGCAATCATGACCTCGTTTCCATGCGGTTTTAACTTTTCCCAAATCTGGGCCAGATGGGCAAAGGCAATCTCCGCATTGGTTTCCGCGTTGCGTCGGGGGGTTTTGAGCGGGTCAGTGCTCAACTGGTCCCAGAAGCGGTGTTGGACCCTCTGGGGGTGAAGTCGGGCCTGCTGTTCTGCGGATTGGCCCACCACAAGTCCTTTTTTTTGCGGCAGTGCAAATCCGGGACTTTCGGTTTCCGGTCCATCGACGGCCAGCAACCTCGGCGGCAGATGACCCGCCGCCAAGACGCCGACATCACTGAGTTCAAGGGATATTAACGACATGGTATCTACCTTTGCAATGATCTATGCCCTGATTTTGCATGAAAATAAAAATCGATGGTTGGAATACGCCGCGATCCTGTCAAACACATCTCGGGTAACGCTATGCGGTGGCCGTCAGGCTGCATGCAGGTGGCTCGTCAGCTTTTCCTCGCAGTACGCGTCTGTTTCCGAAACATAGCGCTCCTGCAACAGCTCTAATTGATGTAGCATGAACATGAGGACAATACTCAATAACAGCGCAATCAAGGTGGAGTTGAAGGCGACGCCCAGGCTCCGAACCACGCCGAAGATATCGCCCTCGAGGGCTTTGTGGGCTTGGCCCAGGGCATCGCCGATACCCCTCACCGTTCCGATGAAGCCGATCGATGGAATGGCCCAGGCGATGTAGCGGATCATGGAAAGCTCGGACTCCAGCCGCTCACTCTCGGCAACGCAGTAGGCATGTGTCGCGCCGGCAACGTCCTGGATGTTGCGGGTGGTACGGAAGCGTTGCAAACCCGCCAGTAAAGCCCTCGGGAGCAGCGCGTTGCGCTGATGATTCGGCAGGGCCTGGATTTTGCGGGCAAACTCGCGGGTGTCTTCCGGAAGAATGCGATCGCCTTCGGCCAGCGGGAGCAGGTCTTGTTGCAGCAATGCCCGATTGCGGCTTGTCGTGACACCTTTGTAGATCATGATCGCCAGCGCCCAGAACAGCAAAATGAAGCAGGCCTCCTGCTCATAATCGCGGATCAGCACATAGACCGACCGCTCAGTGGTTTGCTGGGCGTTATCCGTTTTTGCCATGGCGGCCTGTTGGGCCAGAATTACATCGGCTTTCGGACGGATGATCCCGAGATAGACCGCGTGCACAACGATGGCGATCAGTATCAGCGAAAGCAGCTGGTAGGCGAATTCAAACGAAATGGGAAAGCTTTTTCTCATGGTTGCCGTCCATCGTGCAGTGTGATCGCGTGTTGGGTCCCAAATGACTTCGTTGGACCATAAAAAAACCAGGGCTATATATCATAAGGAAAATCAACCTCTTGATCCGCCTTGATTTCCTCAGATGGGGACATCGGTTTCAAGGGTGCCGATCGGCTGGGCCGCGCTTTATCCGATTTGGGTTTCTTCTCCGAAGGCGGTGACGGTTTGTCTTCTGCGGAGCCTGTTTCAGACCCCTTATTTTCGGTCGAACCGCCGTCATCGATTTGCGTCAGCATATAAGATGACGGCCGACTGCTCGATGTCGTCAGCCGATCGATTCGGCCCGGCAGGGGGTGGATGATATTGCGGCTCCCATTGGCGTCTCCGAGTCCTTGACTCAAAAGCAGACTAAAGACGGTCAAAACTATGGCGGGCCAACGCGTCATCGCACCTATCCTCTATTGGGCGTAACGACAGATCCGAAAGCCCAGATCCGGCCGTTTGGTATTACTGTAGTCGCGGTAGGTCAGCCGCAATGTGCTGATGCTGGCGTGCCGCCAGCTGGAGCCCCTGACTACCCGCAGCGATCCGTCTTTGGGGCCGGTGGGATCAGCGACCACCTTTTTGGCGTCGTAACTGTAAATTTCGTAATAGTCGTTGCACCATTCGGACACGTTACCGCCCATGTCGAAGAATCCGAGAGGGTTGGCCGGAAATTTCCCGGGGGAGGCCGCCGCCGGGTATCCATCGGTGTAGCCTTCAATGGTGTTTGGCAGCAGGCTTTTGGCGGAGGTGTCGGCAAAATTACCGGACTTCGAACTTGGCGGAAACTTGGCGCCCCAAGAATATTTCAGTTTGGCGCCGCTAGGAGTCAAGCGAGCGCAGTATTCCCACTCCGCTTCGGTGGGCAGGCGATATCCGGTGGTCATGGGCTCGGCAGCCTCCAGCTTGCCGTTTTTCAAGACATAAGCCGGCGGCAGAGATTCTCTGGCACTCAGCCAGTTGCAGTACAGAGCCGCTTGTTCCCATGTGATCTGCACAGCCGGCAGGTCATCATCATTCAAACTGATGGCGTTTATATCGCCCGAATCGTGCCGGGCCAGGAATTCTCTGAATTCTCTGTTCGTGACTTCTTTCAGACCCATGTAAAAGGGGCGTTTCAGCTCGATTTTCCGCAGGGTTTCATTGGAGCGACGTCCCTGTTCCCCCCGGGAAGATCCCATGACAAACGGCCCGGGTCGAATGAGTTCCAGGGCATACCCGTTGCGCGTCGCGATACGTTCTTGCGAGGATGTCCCTTTGGGGGTCAGCGCTTTCAAAACGGCCTGGATTTCCTGAGGGAATCCAGGTCGGGGTGTTATACGGGTTTGAAAGGGCTGATAGCCTTTTTTCCGGATTTCGATCTTCTGGACTGTGGCCAGTAGATCCAGGCGCTGGGGTACCTTCCCGATCGACCTTCCGTTAATGAAGAGTTCGGCCCCTGCCGGTTGGACGGAAAAATGGACGATCCCTTTTACGGCGCGCAGATCCACTTCCATGGTCTCTTCTTCGGCCGTTTCGATTTGAATGGTGCGGACGGCATCTTCATAACCGGCTTTAGAGAGCTGAATGACATGCGGGATCCCGGGCGCGAGGGTCACCTCGAGGGGGGTTTGACCGCTATACCGCTTTCCGACCATCACACGTGCTCCCGCAGGTGAGCTCTTTACCATCAATTTGCCGTCGGCCGGTTCCAGACGAACACCGTTGAGTTCCCTGGGAAGACCCGCCTCTGTCACCAGCTGCGTTTGCCAAGGTTTATGACGCTCGGCGCTCAATTCCACCGCATGGGTTCCCGCCGGAAGCTCCAGCGTCACCGGCGTTTTGCCGACCCGCGCGCCATCGACCAGGACGAGCGCCCCGGTCGGAACAGAGCTGATGAACACGTCGGACCACCCGGGTGTCAACACCAGATCCATTTCCTGGAGTCTCCCGCAGCCCTCGACGGTTATCTCGCTCTGATGATCTTGGTAGCGCTCGGCCTTGACAACCAGCCGCTGAACCCCGGCCGCTGCCGCCAGCTCCAGGAGCGGCGTTTGGCCCACCTCTTGACCCGCGAGGAAGACCCGCGCTGCCCGAATTTCTGCGTCAGGCGCGTCCTTCGGGTGTGCCCGAACTGTGAGCTTGCCGGGAAGCTGTTGCAGCGTCAAGCGAAAGCTCTGGTGTTTATCCGCGCCGACCACCAACTGGGTCTCGAGTGGCGCATAACACGGTTTGTCGACCTGCAGCGTGTATTTTCCGGGTCGCAACAGATAGTGCTCACCGAAACGCGGCGCCAGAAGGCTTCCCCGGATGGATATGTCGGCCGGGGCCGGTTCGATCTGTATCAAGACCCGGCGGGCCGTAAAAACATACCCGGCCAGTGCGACGAGCCCGAATAGAACCAAAGCCAGGCCGGCAGCGGTCAACCATTTCCATGAGAGCCGGGCGGTTTTGCCGCGATTTCGTCGCGGGGGACGATAGGGGATCGGCGCAATGGTTTCGGCAGGCGGTGACCGCTTATCGATAGGCTTGTCGACCATATGTGCTTTGCTTACACCTTGACCTTACAGATAACCGATATGCGCTGGGGTTGTTGACCGGATTCGACCCTTAAGATTTTCCTGACATCCTGGTAGCCATCCCGCGAACCGACCACCGTGTAGGTGCCCGGCCTGAGGAACAACTCGTGAACGGTAAACCGGCCGAATTTTCCGATCTTATAGACCGCCACCTCTGTGTTATTATCCGATTCAATGGTCAACCGCACCGGTGTCTGGGCGGTTTCGACCAGCGCCTTCAGCTGTTCGATCCGGGCATTCAGCCGAGGGCCCCTGACCTTTAAGCCCCCGGTTTCGTCGAGCAGTGCCAGCGCGTTTTGAAGCTGGCGATCGGCCTCCAGGGCACCGGGCTTTTCGAGAAAAAAGCGAATCCGCTTGTTGATGCGGATGTAGTCCTGGGCACGCGCCGTGCCCTGAACGGCAAAGCGAATGTTGCCGTCCAACTCGAGGACATTCTGATAGGAGGCCAGCGCCTGTTCCCAATCTTCCGACTGTTCGGCCCGAATCGCAGTTTGACGAAGATTCTCGATCCGGTTCAGCCGGATCGCCTGATCCGTCTGCGCCAGTGCATCGACGACCCCGGGGTCATCCGGTCGAATCGCCCTGGCCTCAAGCAGTCGGGATCGGGCCGTCTGAAGATCGTTTTGGGCCAGTGCCGCCAGACCCGCGGACATCAGGTGTTGGAATTTCGTCTCTTCGAGTCTTGCCTGTACCCGGATGCGACCGGCAATCGCTCGCTCCGCTTCGGGGTCCAGCGCCAGGGCCTGCCGGTAGTCGACCAGGGCCAGGGCATCGTTTCGGTCGCTCTCGTGGGCGGTAGCCGATTCGACGAGGCGCTTGACGGCTTCGGCCTGCGCGGCTCTCGCCAGGCCGTGTCGGGCGTCCGTGTTATCCGGGTCCAGCAAAAGGGCCGCTTGGAAGTTGTTTTGCGCCATTTGGCCGTCGCCTTCGGTCAGGGCCGCCAACCCCTCTTCGATGAAGCGTTGCAAAGCGGCCGGCATTCGACCGACCAGCAGGTTCGCATTTTTTAGGGCGGCCGCGTAACGGTCGGTTGCGGCGTTATAATCGTTTTGCGACAGCAGCGTGTAAGCCTCCCGACCGAGGGTAATCATTTCCGAATACAGGGTCCCGCCCCATTCGGACACCCCTTTGTTCTCCAGCGTGGATGTGACCCGGGAAAATTCATCTCGCTGCCTTTCTGCCTGCGCTTTTTCCATCGCCTGTGTTGCCGTTTCAGATACAGCCGGGATAGAGGGTGCTGGTTTTACGGAATCCGGCAGGGCGGTTATGCTCTTATCATCGGCGACAGGCGGCGGGGTATCCGGTACGGCAACAATGGGATTAAACTTCAGGTAGTGCAAAAGCCATCCCCCCAGGGCAACGATGGCAATCAGTACCAAGCCGAGCAGTAAGACGTTTCGAAGGCGGTGTCTTTCAGGCCGAAGACGGTCCTGCCCGCGGCTTGGCCCTTGAATGGACAGGGGGCTGATGACTTCCGCAGAGCCCTTTTTCGAGGGGTGTTCGTTTTGTGATGGGTGCGGCATGGTTTTCTGACGGTCTTTTATTAGCTCGCTAATTTCATGAAATATACAGGCTAAGGATCTGCCGACAGGGCCGGGTTTGCGGGGTCACCGGAGGTATCCGGTCCAAAACCGGTCTCGGCATCGTAAATCTGGCGCAACAGTTTTCGCCAGGCATCAAACTGCTCTTGGGCGGAACCGGTCAGTTCGTACTGTTTTCCTTCAAACTCCATCACCACAGGCTTCATTTCGCTTCCAAATGAATCGCTCAGTTCCTTGATGACTTCGGAGTGAATTTTCGCTTCTCTTGAAATGTTAAACCCGTTGATGAGAACCTGACCGCCGAGAATGATCATTCCGGTCTCTATTCCTGCAGTGTTGGTGACATCACTGGCACCGAGAGCAACCGCACCCGCTATTATCAAAGCCCCGGCTATCTGACGGATCAGAGCGTCTCGCTTGATTTTTCTGATGGCCGCCAGCTCATCGAAGCTCAGGTGGCGCCAATTTTCGTAAGGCGGCCACATTTCATTATAAAATTCCTCGTAGTAATTGTTGAGGACATCCACATACATGTATTCTCTTTCCCTTATTCTTTGCAACCGCTCCATCATGGGGTCGCCGTCGGCCGGTAGACGTTGGATGGTAAGTCGGTCATCTTTGTTGGCGGCTAAATAGCCGGTATAGGCAATCGGAGCAAAATCTTGCGCGAATTTCAACCGGGAGACCGTACGGATGTTGTGGATCTCCTGCGCAGACAGTTTCAGTTTGTAATCCGCCATGTCGTTGACAATCGTGTTGTACAGGTCCTGGAAGGCGTCTCTCCTTCCCTTCTGGGTGTCATCGTACGCCGCGCGGCTGGCCTCGATGCGGTAAGATTTGTGAAACCAGTCGGTGCCGGTGGCATCGATGACGGCCACGTCCATCACCAGGATCTCTCCGTTGGATTTTGCGATTTTTCCTTTTACCACAACGTCCGTGCTGGCGGCCTCGTTTGGAATAACCCGCACCGCTCCCCACTGACCGCTCTGTTGCAGTGTGTTTTTCAGGTGGTAAGGCATGAAATTCGATTCCGCCGTTCGAATCTCTGGAGTGGTTCCTTCCTTTTCGGCGGATTCCGTCGTGATCTCCTCGGTTTCAAACACAAGCACACCGACGTCCATCAGCTGGTCTTCCGGAATTTCCTCCTGGGCTTGCAGAATCTGGGTGGGGACGACTTTCTGGGTATGGAATGTCGTGGCACAGCCGGAGACGATGATGAGAACGATCAGAGCCATCGGAAAAAATATCGATTGGATGCGCTTCTTACAGCCGGCCGGCCAAATCAACGGGGCGCAGCAGGGGAGCTCAATCGGTTTGCCGACTGTTTTTCTTGTAGGCTTCATATTCTTTCCAAAGTTTTGCTTTAAGCTCCGGGTCGGTTTCTTTCTCGGCAGCTTCCCGCAGTTGCCGGGCGACGATGTCATCGTCGTCTTGACCGGCATGGCGATCGTCTCGATCCCGAGAAGTTCCCCCGATACCGGTTTGCGGTTGTCCTGACGGACCCTTGACGGCCGGCCCTTCTCCTGAAGTGGTGTCTTGGGACGCTGCGGTTTCATCGGTCTGGGATTCGGGGGTTTCAGAACGGTCCTGTTCTTGCGTGTCGTCCGAGGTGTACGCGGAATCGGACGTCGATTCGGATTCCAGGTCGATACCCTTTTCCTTCAGGCGCCGCGCGGCGGCAGCGACCTCCTCGGACAGGTCCCGCATTCGCTCTGCGGACTTGGCCCGGATCAGTTCCAATTCCTTCAGAAGCATGGAATCGAAGGCTGCCAGGGAAGTGTCCAACTCCCGGTCTAAAATGGCCACTTCATCTCCGACCTGCTCCTCCGGTATGTTCGGGTCCACCGAATGTTGGAAGTCAAGGTCGGAATCCTCTGGCAAAGACGCTGCCGGAACGGCGTATTTGGCATTCAGGGCCTCCAACTGAGCCACCGTTTTGCGCTCTTCCGCCACTACGGCCTGTACCTGGTTCAGGTAGGCTTCGTAGGCGGCGACGGTGTCCGGATCGGCTCTCTTGGACTGCTTGAGCGTTTGCATCTCCGCGGCAATGCGGTCTCTGAAGGCCAGGTTCATGCGCAGCTTCTCCCGCGCCTGCTGCAGGTCGTATGTCAATACATCGGTGGCGTTGCCGAAAAGCGGTCCCGGTGGGATGAGCCACACCAGCAGGCCGATCACCGTCCACCCGATTCTAGCCTTAATTGGCGCGTGCATTTTTTACCAGCAAGCATCTATTGGTTAACTGCTTGATTTCACCATTTAAAATTAAATGTAATCCCAACTCTAACGATTTGGTGTCGGGGTGTCAAGCATGAGCCTGTCTCAAGAAAAAAGGGGGTCAAACCTTGATTATTGATTAAAATGACATGACCCATCCGTATCTTCGTCATTCAGCAATGGGATAGGGCTCCGACGTAAGTTCGGCCGTACGTTGGGTGAGGGTGAATTAAAATTGTTTGGTGTGCTGGTGATCTGCAGATATAATCAATAATCAAGATTTGACCCTTGACGCCCTTCACAGTTCTGAAGGTTATCCATATTTCTTTACAGAAAGGAGATGATGATATGATGGCGTTTGCCTGGACCTATTTGATTTCGGCCGGATTGTTTGAAATCGGGTGGCCCGTAGGATTGAAAATGGCACAGACCCCTGGGAAGACCGTCACCGGTGTCATTTTTGCGGGGGTCTGCATGATCATCAGCGGTTACCTGCTTTTTCTGGCCCAGCGCCACATTCCCATGGGCACCGCCTATGCCGTGTGGACCGGCATCGGGGCTGCGGGTACGTTTATTGTTGGGATTTTTCTATATGGCGACCCCACAGGAGTGATGCGGGTTTTTGCGGTGGTGCTCATCATCTCCGGCGTCGTTCTTTTAAAGCTGGCTCATTGACGTCGGTAAGATCCCAATATTTCCAAAAGGGCTGCTCAGCCAGAAGGATATTAGCAGCCAAGGTTCGACTCCTCACACCTTCTTACGCCCAATCCTCTACATTTAAATTTTTATAATGAGTTTTTTATTCCCGCACATCCAATAGCTATTGTCCATCCATAAATGGTCTTTTTTCCGCTGGGCGGCGTTCTCCGCGGATTTCCAGCTGCGGCGTACATAAAGTACGCCTCACCGCAAACCCTTGTGCGGCCTTGTCCAGCGAAAAAAATCCACATTTATGAATTGGACACATAAAAGCGCCTTGAAAAGATCGCGGATGGGTACTAGCTAACAATATTGGTATCAAGCATGTACATCAATTGTAAGGTCCGTCCAAATCGAGTTGTTTTGTTGGCAGCGCTTCTGGTATTTCTATTGATGGCCTCGGAGATGGGATCATGGATTCGAATTATGTTCAAGCCTTTCAGCAATCCATATTTTGATCAATGATTGCCGGGGCACACCCAAGCGCCGAGCTTCCTTGTCCAGCCGCTGGATCATCCAGATGGGAAAATCGACGTTAACTCTTTTTTGATCTTGCCCGGGTCTTTTGGCTTTGGTTAGATCCAGATGCTTCAGTATATTATCACCGTCATCAAATTTTTTATCAAATTCTTTCGCTTTCATATAACTCTATCTCCTCTTTTCGAGACCGGCGAACCGATATGATTCTGATTTTTTCGTCTCGAATGGTAAAAATACCTGACCAGACGGCACCGGCAAGGTGGCCGACAATCATAAACCTTGGCTCATCAACGGTTCGGGCCGGAATAACGAGTCGGTTAGGGTCGTCCCATAAAGCCTTTCCCTCAATAAAATCGAGACCGTGTTTGCTTTTATTGCTTATACTCTGGCGTCGATCGAATTCAAATATCATGCATCTTAAATATACCTTTATTATACCTTTTGTCAATTCACGACTGTAAACAATCCTTAAACATTAATGAATTTGGCAAAGCTCAACATGTTTATCGTGTTCCTCATACCGGCTGATATAATGCTTGCACTGATGCGATGCTACCGAATCAAACCAGAAAATTGGCGAAAATGCGTTCGACAGGTCTTGATCAACCGATCTTTGCAGTTATATTCAACTATTTATATCGCCGGAATAGCCGGCTGCTCTGCAATCCAATTTTGAACTTAATAAGGAGAATAACTGCGATGATAAAGCGCATTCTTGTCGGTATTGGCGGTACGAAATTTACGGACGTCGCCATTAATCGGGCCATTGAACTCGCTACCCTCCACGGTGCTTTTCTGACGGGGATTACGGTAGTCGACTTAAAACGCCTTAAGCATATCGGGCCGGTTCCTTTGGGTGCAGGCGCCTATGCAGAAAAGCTTCGGAAGAAGCACACCGAAGTCACCGAAGAGCGGATCGTGAAGGCTCTCGCAAAATTCGAAAAAAAGTGCAATGAAGCGAACATCGCCTTCAAGGTTAAACGTGAGAGCGGAGATCCGTTTGAATTGATGATTTCCCATGCACGATATAACGATTTAATTATTTTCGGTCTGAGAAGCTTGTTCGATTACGGATTCACACCTGAACCGCAGGATACTTTGATGCGGCTGGTTTCACAAGGCGTTCGTCCTATCCTTGCGGTCTCACCCGCGTATCGTGAGATTCGCAAGGTGCTCATCGCCTACAGTGGTTCCATGGAATCCGCTAAAGCGATGCGCCGTTACGTGCAGTTGCGAGCCTGGCCGAACGTGAACTTGCGGATTGTAAGTTTTGAAGAAAACAATAAAAAGGCGCTCAAACGGCTGGAAGCTGCACGCGGATACTGCCGCGCTCATGGATACGAAACAGAAATCGACGCGGTCGCGGGCTCGGCAAAAGACGGTTTAATCGATTATGCCCAACAGAATGAATTCGATCTCATCGTCATGGGCAACAGCATTCGCAGCCTGCTGTTTCGGCAACTTCTCGGCGACACCGCCCTCAATACGATTCAACGGGCTGATCGCCCGCTCTTTTTGTCCCAGTAGGACAATAGGCATGACAAATGATCGCCGCTGACAGAGACGCACCCAATTCTCGGATCGGACTGGCAACCAGCTTGATCCCACTCAGCTTTTTTTGTGTTTTTATATATCTCCTGCCGCGTGTGAATGCCGGCGAGGTTATTTACTTTCATATAAATTGGATTCCCAGCCTGGGTGTTCAATTATCGGTTCTGATCGACGGGTTAAGCCTCCTATTTGCCCTTGTGATTTGTTGCGTCGGTTTTTTTGTCGGGCTGTATGCCGCTGATTACCTGGGCAACCATTCCCGGTTAGGGCGGTTTTATCTGTATTTGAATGGCTTTATGCTCGCGATGCTCGGATTGGTCCTCGTTGACAACCTGATGGCGCTGTTTGTTTTTTGGGAACTGACGACTCTTTTTTCATATTTGCTCATTGGTTTCGAACACGGATCGGATACGGCGCGGGCCAATGCGAGACAGGCACTGCTGGTTACCGGTGCCGGCGGGCTGGCGCTCCTGATCGGTATTCTACTGCTGGGATCTACCGGCGACACGTATTCGCTCCGCGGGCTGGTCCAGAATGCCGTTCGGATAAAACAGCACCCGCTGTACCTTTCTATATTAATGATGGTTTTTTTGGGTGCATTTACGAAATCAGCTCAATTTCCATTTCATTTCTGGCTGCCAAATGCCATGAGCGCCCCCGCACCCATCAGTGCTTTCCTGCACTCGGCGACCATGGTCAAGGCGGGTATATACCTGTTGGCTCGTCTGCACCCTGTTTTGGGTGGTACGGTCCCATGGATGGGCACCTTGGTCGTCATCGGGGGTATCACCGCTTTAATCGGTTCAGTGCAGGCCATGACTCAGTCGGACTTAAAACGGGTATTAGCGTTTACGACGATTATGGCGTTAGGCATTCTAACCATGTTCCTGGGTGGAAAAACGACCCCTGCACTGACTGCCGCCATGACCTTTTTCTTAGTTCATTCGCTTTATAAATCCTCTCTGTTTCTCGTCGTCGGCATTATCGATCACCAAACGGGCACCCGGCAGGTGGAGCATATCGGCGGGTTACTCAAACCGCTTCCCTTTACTTTCTTTGCCGCGGCCGCGGCCGCGCTTTCGATGGCCGGGTTTCCACTTTTTTTTGGATTCATCGGTAAGGAAATCATCTACAAAGGCGCCTTGACGGAGGATATGTTCCCTGAATTTGCCACAATAGCGGCGTTGCTGTCCAATTCCCTGATGACGGCGGTTGCCGGCATCATAGCCCTCAGGCCATTTCTGGGACCGTTGAAAAAGACGCCGAACTTCCCCAAGGAAGCGCCGTTGACCATGTGGATCGGTCCGGTGTTATTGGGAAGCCTTGGTATCTTTTTTGGTATCATTCCCGGCTGGGTTGCCCGCTGGCTGATCGAACCGGCGGTGAGGGCTTTCCATTGGACCACGGAAGACATTCAGTTGAAGCTATATCACGGAATCAACGAACCATTGTTGTTGAGTATTATCACCCTCGGCCTCGGAACAACCGTATATTTTCTGCGCGGCAATATTCGGCAGGTCTTTGCGGGGTTCTTGGACAAACTACCCGTCAAGGCCGAATACTTTTATACCTTAACCCTCGGTGCCGTCGCCTGGCTTGCCAAAACACTCACCCGCATGCTTCAAAACGGATCCCTGCATCGATATTTGGTTGTGGTCATCGGGTCCGTGACTCTCGGCGTCGGCATTCCGCTTATCAAAAATCCGCCTTCCTTTGCAGTGAACGATTTTGCAGGTGTCGGTCAGTCGGGATGGCTCGTCGTTTTCATCATTGCGGCTGCCGTCGTTTTGGTGGTGTCGGCTAGATCGCGTCTCCTGGCGATATGCGGATTAGGGGTTATCGGCGCTGGCATCGCCATGCTGTTTTTGATTTTCGGCGCCCCCGACGTGGCGTTGACTCAGCTGCTGGTGGAAACCTTAACGGTCATCATCGTCGCACTCGTCCTTCTGCGCCTGCCACGTCTGGATCACCAGAAACCCAAGTATGGAGCCGGCAAATTGCTGAATGGGGTCCTCGCCGCCGCAGTGGGCATGCTGATTACGGTTCTCATCCTGGCCGTAAACCAACACGAGCTGGATCGATTTGTAACCGATTTTTTTGAAGCCAACAGTTACATTGCGGCCCATGGCCGCAACATCGTCAACGTGATTCTCGTCGATTTTCGAAGCCTGGATACGCTGGGTGAAATCACTGTCGTGGCCATTGCGGGTTTGGCCGGCTACGCCTTAATCCGAATCCAGAGGAAAAGCTGATGCACTCACTGATTTTAAAAGTGGCCACCCGCCTGCTGGTCGGACTCATTCTTGTCTTTGCGGTATATTTGCTGTTTCGCGGTCACAATGCTCCCGGAGGCGGGTTTGTGGCTGCCTTGGTGGCGGGGACAGGCTTTGCCCTGGCCGCCATATCCGAAGGCCCCGCCGTTGTTCGAAGCGCGATTCGCATCGATCCCGAACGCATCGCCATGTACGGTCTTGGGCTTGCGATCCTCTGCGGACTTGTGGGATGGCTTGCCGGCCGGCCATTTTTGACGGGTCTCTGGTGGATCGTCACGACCGACCATTCGAAGGGGCTGGCCATCGGCACCCCGTTATTTTTCGATATCGGGGTTTTTCTAACGGTATTGGGTACCCTATTAACCCTTATTTTGGCATTGGAAGAAAACTGACGTGGAAACCGTATTCGCCGTTTTAGTCGGAGCAATGGTTGCCGGCAGCATATACCTGATACTGGATCGCAATCTCATCCGATTTATCTTCGGTCTGGCTCTGTTGAGCAATGCCGTCAACCTACTGATATTCACGGTAGGGCGTTTGTCCAGCAGCCGACCGCCGTTGATTCCGGATGCGGGCACAGTGCCTGTGGCGCCTGTTGCCAATGCGTTGCCGCAGGCGTTGATTTTAACAGCCATCGTTATTGGATTTGCACTTTTGGCATTTGTTTTCGTGCTTTTCTATCGTGCCTATCAGGAAGTCGGCACCGTGGATACGGAATTGATGCGTGTTGCCGAACCCAGTGAACCTGATGAGGTGATACCGTCAACCAAAATGGGAGAACAGGGGTGAGCAGTCTTCTGGTATTGCCGATAATCCTTCCGTTTGCGACCGCCGTTATAATTTTACTGGTGAAGTCGAATGTGAAGGGGTCCAGCAACATTGCCCTGAGCAGTGCCGTGCTGCAAATAATCGCCTGTGGCACTATTTTTTACCAGGTTCACCGCAACGGCATCTTCGCATCGCAGATGGGAAACTGGCCCGCGCCTTTCGGTATTACTCTTGTCGCCGACCATTTAAGCGCGGTAATGGTCGTCATCACCGCCGTCATCAATTTAGCCGTGGTGGCTTATTCCAGGGCAGACATCGGGGCATCCCTCGTCAAACGCGGATACTATCCGTTGATGCAAACTCTCGTGGGCGGCATTTGCGGTGCATTTTTGACGGGCGACCTTTTTAATCTCTATGTCTGGTTCGAGGTCATGCTAATAGCCTCCTTTGGGCTTCTGGTCCTGGGCCAGGACAGAAACCAGCTCGATGGCGGCGTGAAATATGTGGTGATCAACCTCTTTTCTACCCTGTTGCTGATAACGGGAATCGGATTGCTCTACGGGTTAACCGGAACGCTGAATATGGCCGACCTTCACGTGAAGGTTCAAGCGATTGATAACAAGGGCTTGCTCACGGCTGTGGCAATGCTTTTTATGGGGGCATTCGGCATCAAATCGGCCTTGTTTCCGCTCTTCTTCTGGCTGCCGGCATCTTACCATACCCCACCGGTTTCCGTGTCCGCCATCTTTGCCGGGTTGCTGACCAAAGTGGGCGTTTATGCCCTGATCAGAATGTTTACCCTGGTTTTTACCGTCAATGTGCCTTACACCCACGGGGTGTTGATAGTCGTTGCGGCGCTGACGATGATAACCGGCGTGCTGGGAGCGGCAGCGCACAATGAATTTCGACGCATTCTCTCATTTCATATTATCAGTCAAGTCGGGTACATGATATTGGGCCTTGCGCTCAACACCACTTTAGCGTTGGCCGGCGCGGTATTTTATTTGATTCACCATATCATCGTGAAGGCCAATCTTTTCCTGGTGAGCGGTGTCGTTCAGCGCTTGAGCGGATCATTCGAACTTTCGCGGATTGGCGGTATTTATCGTAGAAACGGATGGATAGCCTTGTGTTTTTTCATTTCAGCCTTTTCACTGGCCGGATTTCCGCCGCTGTCCGGGTTTTGGGCTAAAATGATTTTGATTCGTGCCAGCCTCGAAATTCATCATTATCTCGTAGCCGGCATTGCTGCTGCCGTCGGCTTTTTGACCGTTTATTCAATGACCAAAATCTGGGGGGAAGTATTTTGGAAACCGGCTCCTCGCGCGGACACGGTCGATGAGGTATCCCTGGCTGCCGGACCATCGGGATGGATGATGACGCCCATTGCCGGTTTGGTAATTTTGACAGTGATCATCGGCTTTGGCGCCGAAGCCTTTGTAGAGATAGCCTTACAAGCGGCCGAAGAGCTTCTGCATCCGGAAATGTATTTAAAAGCGGTTTTTGGGGCCTAAATGATCGATCTCTTTTTATTGAACATCTTTTTGGCCATCGGATTCAGTGCCGTTTTGGGGCAATTCAGTCTCAGCGGTTTACTGGGCGGTTTTGTTATCGGCTACATTGCTTTATGGCTGACCAAGCCGCTGTATCAAAACACAGGCTACCTCCACCGGTTGCCAAAGGTGCTCATGCTCATCGGCTATTTTGTCAAGGAGCTGTTCATTTCGAATTTCCGGGTCATGTGGGATGTGATCACGCCAAAGCATATCAGCCGTCCGGGTATCATCGGGGTCCCCTTAGATGCCAAAACCGATTTAGAGATTATGCTCGTGGCGAACCTTATCTCCCTGACCCCCGGGACCCTCAGCCTCGACGTTTCCGAGGACAAGACGATGCTATATGTTCACGTGATGTTCCTCGATGACGTTGAAGAGGCATGTCGCACCATTAAAGAGGGGCTCGAAAGACGCGTTCTGGAGGTTATGCGCTGATGCCAGGTGGTGATGTCTTTGTCGGTTTCGCCGGTCGATTCTCATTGGTCGTCTTGCTCATCAGCATTGCGTTGGCGTTTATTCGCCTCGCCAAAGGACCCGATGCCGCTGACAGAATCGTGGCACTCGATTTGATCTCGATTCTCATCGTCGCCTTTTTAGCGGCCTATTCCATCTATGCCAGGGAAACTTCTTTTTTGGATGTCGCCATCGCCTATGCGTTGATTGCGTTTTTGGGAACTGTTGCGCTCGCCCGATTTCTAATGCGTTCGGCGAAAACAGGTCATAAACAAGAAACGGTGCAAAGAAAAGAAGACAATGAGTGACGTCATCACATCCTTTCTGCTGGTTTCGGGGAGCCTTTTCTCTTTGGTGGCCGCGCTCGGCATGCTCCGGCTGCCGGACACCATCATACGAATGCATGCGGCAACGAAGGCCGGCACTCTGGGGGCCGGACTGATACTGATCGCAGAAGCCACATTTTATCAAGAGTTAGGAATTACGTTACGGGCGCTGGCGGCAATTACGTTTCTGTTGCTGACAGCTCCTGTCGCCGCCCATCTCATTGGCCGAGCCGCGTACTATTCCGGAATTAAACTGTGGAAGAAAACCTGGATCGACCAGCTTAAAGATGTCTACCCGCAGGCAGGGCGCCGAAAAGATCGGCATTAAACTCAACAAATTCTTTCAGCCTGAAAAACTGATCGCAGAATGCCCATAAGCACGCATCCTTCATGCTTGAAGGGGTCTGGAGGCTTGGGGTAGAGATTTGAACCCTCTTAAAGTGCTGCAGACAGATGACAAATGATAGGGCTGAACCGGCGAAAATTTTATCTAAATAGGGGCGGGTGATAGAGGTTCTGCTCGCGAGACCGGACCCTTTCTTCTTTTTATATTACTGTAAAGCTGCTGAGTCTCTTTGGCTTTTTTGATCTGGCATTCCTCCCATTTTCAATAGTCACTTCTCCGCCTCCGGTGGATTCGGGCTAGGTATAGGATGTCCCGAAAGCGCCGGTTAAAACCGGTAAGGTGTAGTGAATGAAAGAGTCATACGGTGAAGGAGTAGCGACCCACACCGGCCTCGAGTCATGCGGCGGTGGCAGCAATGCCATGGCCGAAGCGTTGACAGGGGTACGTGCAGGCCAAGTATTGAGCCGCGAAATCCTATTTAACTTTGGAGTGCCGACGTTGTGGGACAGTGCGGAAGGCAACATTGGATATATCGCTATCGCGAGATATATCCGGACTCTGCGCGGTCGGAGACCTTGTGCATGCACGGAAACGCCTTACGCGGGAACCGGGAGATCCCATGCTTGCCTTGAGGTAGAGGGTACTGAATGCCGCATTGGGAAGTCTAAGGACGTAATCCAATGATGAACGAGCGTGGGAAGTCGGACAACCCCATATTACCCGAGAAGTTGCCGAACAAAGCTGAGACGGCCGCGGAGGCGATGGAGGAAAGGGGGTTGGCCAAGGGGAATCGGTCTGAGCGAAACGCGCTCCGGACTCAGGGCCGGGCAGGCGTGCAAAGTGCGCTCGGACGGATACGCCAAGCAACGCAGAGGGATGGGAGGCAGCAGTTCACAGCGCTCTATCACCATGTCTATAACCTGGACATGCTCCGCGAGGGCTACTTCGCACTGAAGCGTACGGCTGCAGCGGGCGTGGACGGGGTGACATGGCAGCAGTACGGAGAGAAGCTGGAGGAGAACCTAAAGAGTCTTTCCGATCGGCTCAAGCGAGGCGCATACCGAGCCCAGCCGTCGAAACGATCGCATGTGCCCAAGAGCGACGGCCGCAAACGTCCCATCGGGGTATCGGCCCTGGAGGATAAAGTTGTTCAAAGAGCGGCAGTTGCGGTGTTAAATGCGGTCTACGAAAATGACTTTGTCGGGTTTTCCTATGGCTTTCGATCTGGACGCAACCCGCATAATGCACTTGATGCATTGTATGGGGGGCTAACCAAGCGCAAAGTGAACTATGTGCTGGATGCAGACATTCGTGAATTTTTCGACACCCTCGATCACCAGTGGCTGGATAGATTCATCCGGCACCGCATAGCGGACAAGCGTATATTGCGTTTGATCCAAAAATGGTTAAAGGCCGGCGTGCTTGAGGAAGGAATCCGCAAACAGGTTGACATCGGCACGGTTCAGGGGGGCAGTATCAGTCCATTGCTCGCCAATATCTACCTGCACTATGTATTGGACCTGTGGGCGCATCAGTGGAGAAATCGGCAGGCTCGAGGTGATGTAATTATCGTGCGCTTCGCCGATGACTTCGTCGTGGGGTTCCAGCATCGCGGCGAAGCAGAACGGTTCCTTGCTGAGTTGCGAGAGCGGTTTGCCAATTTCGGTCTGGCCCTGCACAGGGATAAAACGCGACTGATTGAATTTGGGCGCTTTGCATCCCAAAACAGAGCTCGGCGCGGCGAAAGTAAACCGGATACATTCAACTTTCTGGGTTTTACCCACATCTGTGGAACAACCAGAAAGGGCTGGTTTACGATCCGTCGTAAAACGAACGGCAAAAAGCTTAGGCTAAAGCTTAAGCAAGTAAGGTCAGAGCTGCGAGGCCGAATGCACGATCCTATCCCAGAGCAAGGGGGCTATTTGCAGTCGGTGGTAGCGGGGCATACGCGCTATTACGGCGTGCCCTTCAACAGCCCGGCGATCAGCATCTTCCGGAAGGAAGTTTGCAGATCATGGCTGAGAGTATTGCGCCGCCGGAGCCATAAGCATCGGCTGACCTGGGATCGCATGCAGAGGCTGATAACCAAATGGATACCGCCAGCACGGGTTTGTCACCCACATCCTCTAAGACGGTTTGACGTTATTACCTGAGGCAGGAGCCCGGTGCGTTAGTAGCGCACGCCGGGATCTGTGCGGGGGGTGCCGGGCGACCGGCATTCCTACCGCGACCCTATCTTGCGATGACTACCCTGTTGCGGCCCAGCTCCTTGGCCTGGTATAGCGCCTGGTCGGCCAGACGATAGATGGTTTCCGCGCTGTGGGTGGCATGGTCTGTTGAACAGGCCACGCCCGCGGACACCGTCACGGTAAGTTAGCCTCCGCTGTCCGTTTCAAGGGTGGTTTGACCGATGGCTTTGCGAATACGCTCAGCTCCCATGGCAGCATTTTTAGTGGAGGTGTGCGGCACTAACAGCGCGAATTCTTCACCTCCCACGCGCGCGACGGTTTCGCCTTCACGCAGTTTTGGCAGGATCGTCCGGCCGATAAGTCGCAGCATCCGGTTGCCCACAGGGTGCCCGTGCTCGTCGTTTACCCGTTTGAAATGATCGATATCATAGAGCACGTACGAGACTGGTGTCCGGTGCCGTTTGGCCACCGCCAGTTCTTCCCCCAGGCGCATCTGCAGATACCGCGCGTTAAACAACTCAGTAAGGGAATCGCGCCAGGGCCATCTCCTCCAGCAGGTCTTCACGGGAGCCGACCATGGCGCCGAAGACACCGAAGGTCACTATGGTACCCAGAAACACATACAGGTGCAAAAAGGGATGTTGCGCTATATCCGTGAGTGGATTCAGACCGATAGCCAGTTCAGTACATAGGCGCCCAACGTCTGCCGCCACCGCCAGCAGGATGAATTGAACCATGCGCCTGTTGCGGCGGCGGGGACTCCCCGGATGCCCCAGGATGCGCTCCCTCGTAAAAATGTTCGTCATTGCGATTTCGCTTTCGCTCGATTTCCAGCGTACATTCCGAAGTGGCATTCGAAATGATTTCGGCTGATCAATAATTGTCAGTATTTAATCAAATCGTCCGCCGTCTCATCCTGATCCAAAACTTTTCTACTTCAATGACAACGAATACCACTCTTAACGCAGCCGTGGCGGCATCCGTAATTTCCGGAGGTGTCTGATCGAGATAGACGGTAAGGATGGTTTTGTAGTCCGGATAAACTTTTATGAGCAATCGCGACAGCGGTCCGAGGAAAGAAAGAAAAATACCACAAATCCAGATTAAATGACATGTGAGTTCCTATGGCTTCAAGGCCCTACGGTTTTTTCCGCGATGTTTGGCTTTCCATGCCGGCCACCTGCTCCACCGGCAACACCAGCGCAATACCGGTGCCGGGTTCGCTGAATCGACCGGCTTTTCTGATGGCGGAAAGGATCGGTTCAACCATGGCGTCGCTCACCAGGAAAAGAACCACCTCCGTGCGGAGATCCAAGCTGAGTCCGAAAAACGTTTTCGCCTCGCCGGCACCCGTCCCGGAGGCTGGTATGATGGTCGCACCAGTGGCACCGGCCTTTTTTGCCGAATCGACGACTTGGTCGGTCAGGTTCGGCTTCACCATTGCAAGGATGCATTTATTTGCCATTGACTTTTTTCCCTCCTTTGTCCGATTCGCGGCAAACAACCAATTGGTTTTGCGGCAAGGTGGCACAGGTCATTTTTTTCTGTTTCGCCGCCCTACGATCCATTGAACCAGCTGGGCGTATCCCAGGACACTGATGATCGGGAACAAGCTGGCAAATGCAATCAGCCCGAAGCCATCCAGCACCGGACTTCGGCCGGGAACATTGGACGCCAACCCCAAACCAAGCGCCGCGACCAGGGGCACTGTGACCGTAGACGTGGTCACCCCGCCGGAATCATAGGCCAGCGGAATGATCATACGCGGCGCAAAAGCGGTTTGAATGGCCACTATGACATAACCAGCCAAAATATAGATATAAAGAGGTGTTCCTGTCACAATGCGAAAGGTGCCGAGGGTGATGCCGACAGCTACGCCAAGGGCAACCGCGATCCGCAACCCCAGGGATGATACGGCTTTGTAGGATGCCTCTTCAGCCTTGTTGGCGACGGCGATAAGCGACGGTTCCGCGATGGTGGTGGAAAACCCGACCAAGAAGGCAAACAGGTATATCCATCCGTAGGCGGTCCAGATCTCCTTGCCGCCGCTTTGGGCGCCCTTGGCCAGTTGCAGGGCCATAGTCCTGCCCACAGGGAAAAGTGCCAAATCCAGACCCCCCAAAAAACAGGCCATACCCGCGAGCACCAGACAGAACCCGAAAATAATTCTGCCCGGTCTCGGGAGGGGTCTTTTCAACACCACCATTTGGAACAACACCAGCAGCCCAAGAACCGGCAATACGTCTTTGGCCGTGGCCAGCAACAACATGACAGGGTCAAGAAATAGTTCCATACATCTCCTAATGAACGAACAATCCTAAAACCATGACAAAAATCATCGGGGTAAGGGATGCCAGGGCGATCAAGCCGAAGCCGTCGGTCAAAGGGTTCCTTCCGCGAATGGTACGGGCCAGTCCCACACCCAGGGCGGTGACCAGCGGCACCGTGACGGTTGAGGTGGTAACCCCGCCTAAATCATATGCCAATCCCACGATCTCCTTGGGCGCGAACACCGTCATGAGCATGACAAGCATGTAGCCGCCCACGACAATCATCGGCAACGACCATCCCCGAAGGATTCTCAACACGCCCAGAACGATGGCGGCACCGACCGATAAAGCCACGGTCAAGCGGACATGAAGGGCATAGCGTTGTATAGCCGCGGGAGTATTATCGATAAGGCCGGCTTCCGCCGCAGCTCTGGCGCCTTCGCGGGTCACGGCGATAAGGGCCGGCTCGGCGACGGTTGTACCGAAACCCAGAGCAAAGGCGAATACAAATAACCAGAAAAGGCTGCCCTTTCGGGCGAATTCTTCAGCCAAGGTTTCACCGAGAGGAAACAGGCCGATGTCCAAACCAAGGACAAAAAGCGCTAAACCGACGATAACCAAGCCCAATCCGGCCAGCACCGAAAAAAGTTCCGGGAAGGGTTGGTGCAAGACAAGAAACTGGAATAAGGAAATGACGATGACGATGGGCGCCAAATCACGGCATGCGCCAAGCAGGGCACCGCCTAAGGCATTGAATATTTTGCCGAAAAGTCCGGCTTGCATAGACCACTTTCACTGCTGAGTGTTGTATAATAGTGCTCAATCGCTGGTTGAACAAAGCGCTTCGCGCGGGTAATCTTTCACTAAGTACACCGGCAGGAAATAGAATATGGAGAATGACATTTCAAGAATTCAATGATACCAAGGACTATGCTCAGGCTGATACCCAAGACTGTCAGAAATGATTTTGGTTTCCTGCTGAAATATTCCATTTTATCCGTCAACATGATGGCTCGCTTAATAAAGCATGATCCTGCATTAGCTGTTCCGTTTTCTTGTCAAAAGATAGTATCCAGCTGAGAGGGAGACAACAATGACGCCTATTCCTATTAAGGTGAGGCTCGGAAGCTCCTTTATATCCAGAATGATGACCTTTCGGGCGATAGCAATCATGGCAACCATGAATACCACTTCAACATGCACCGTCTTTTGGGTTAGATACATTTTCACGGTCTCCAGTAACTCAACCCCTATTAACACCAACAAAAACATGCCAAATATGTCCAACAGCTCATCAATCTCGAGCAGAAATATAGGAGGGGTGATAACATCCTTTATGATAAACCACCCCAATTCAACGGTGGAAAGACATACAACCAGCGCCATCATAATCAAGAGCGATACAACCACCACTCTTTCAACCTTCTCAGGATATTGCATCATGTGCTCCTTTGTATATGGAATTATTCACAAGACCCGTCGTAACGAAAAACTATTGAGACAAGTTCAGAAATAAGCCCTCAGCACATACTCCAGCATCATTCACTGAGTATTGAAGAACGAACCGTTCAGGGCAATGGAAGAGCGCATCACATTGGTGAACCGATCCCTGTCATGATAGAAAAGGGGACAAACAACATTCTCCAGTTTATCATAAAGAGTTAACGCATCCTTTGACCAATCGCCGCTCGCTTCCGCTCCCCTGCTGGCTTCGCCAATGGCCCATCCGGCAATTCCCTCTAAATGCCCTTCAATCCTTTGCGCTGGCAAAGGAGACTCTCGGAGGCCCATATTGTTTGTCGATTTACCGCAAGTTAATTCGGTACCCCCGAGGAATTTTTTAAATCTTAACTCAGTGACCAGGCAAATAGGCAACCGATCAATATAACGAATATCAGACCCGCCGTCTGCCAGTTGACCAAACAGTTTTCAATCCGGACCGGAAGTTTGTGAATGTCTTCCAGCCGTAGTCGTCTCATCTGAAGACCTTTCAGTGCAGGAGGCATGTAACGTTGAATCCGCTTCAGTTGCAGCGAACCAAAATGAAGAATCTGCCGATGCAAGTAGATGATAATGAAGAGAAGATCACCTTGCGGAATGCAGGGAACCGGGCGCCATTTTTTCCGGGCCGCCATGAGCCATACGCTGCCGGACAACAGCACTCCCGCTGCGATCGGCCACAACGCCTGCCACAGCGAAGCGGTTTGAAGCGACATTGTGACTGCCTTTCGGGCCACGGGGAGTAACCAAACGGCAGAAGCGGTCAGCAGCACCGTGAACGTCCACGACAGCCACATACCAAAATGCGGCCTGCCGCGGGCAGCCGACCGCCGGAGCACCGCAAAAAGAAACCGTGCCATAAGAAGCGTCGTGCCAATTGCGGCAATGGGCAACAACAGATTAAGGTCGGAGATCCAGGATCCTTGAAAGTCTTTCAGCGATGACTTCAGGGCGATTTTGGCCACGGCCCCGCTGGTAAAGGGTGCACCGGCCAAGGCCAGAGATGCCAATATCAAACCGCCAGCTGCAAATCGATGGGCCAGCCTGCGGCCTTCGCCAGCTGCCACGACGCCCACTCCCAGAAAAAGGGCGCCTTTTGCAAATCCATGATGAACGGCGTAAATCCCGATTGCCGGCAGCACCATCGGAACGGTTTGCGGCCACCCGAGGCCCAATCCGACGCCTACCGTCATCAGACCCATTTGGCTGATGCTTGAATACGCCAGGACGGTTTTAGGATTGCGTTGGGTCAAGCCGATGGCGACAGCGTAATAGGCAGCCAACAGTCCGGCGATGATGCACAGTGTCCCCCAGTGAGGCATTGCAAACGAGCCAAACGGCAGAAATCTTAACCATCCCAGTAAGCCGGCCTTGATCATGGTACCGCTCAGAACGGCGCTGGCTGGCGTCGGCGCCGCCGGATGCGCCAGCGGTAGCCACACATGTACCGGTAATGCACCGGCCTTGATTCCAAATCCGATCAAGATCATTCCGACGGTGAGCCCATTCGGCCGTAGGTTTGAGAAATCCTTCAGCAGCAGAGAATCCACTGAGCCGGTTTGTAAAATGAAAGCCGTAAAAAGCAGAATTTCGCCGATAACGACCAAATAGATGTAAATGCGTCCGGCCTGAAATGCCTCCGTGTCACCGTTGTGAACCACCAAGCCGTAGGATGCAAAGCTCATAATGGCAAAAAATACGAAGAAGCTGACGACATCTTGAGAGATTATCAAACCGAGGTTTCCAGCCATGCTCAGCAGAAAGAAAAAGAAGAAATGCCCGCGTCGCGGATTCGAGGCCATATAACTTTGGGCGTATATTCCCGACAACAACCACAGAAGCGAGGTAAATAGAAGAAAAAGTCGTCCGACCGGATCCAGTGCCAGATGCATCTTGAGCAGTACCCATGGAATCGACACGATCGCGTCTGGCGGCACCCAAAGGACCGCTGCCAAGGCTGGAATTGCCGACCAGGGCGCCAATCGGATTATCGTAGGTTGCCAGCGCATTATCGACAGGCCGATGCCCAGCGCAAGCGGCAGCCCAAAGACAGCGATCATTAGTGGCGGATAGATATCTAAAGTGCTTGGCATCATGGGCGGTACTCCCGAGCGGTGATCAATCGTGCCCATTCAAGAGGGCTGAAGGGTGCATCGGCCAGCAAGCCCGCCAGAAGGGCCAGCAAGGCTGTTATTAAAGGGGGAAAAAGCAGCATCCAATGGGTTTCCAACGCGCCAATAGATGGCCTGGCGGACCAGGAGCCAGCCGGTTCCCGGAACCAGGCCCGATAGATAATCGGCAGGAAGTAAGCCGCATTCAACAGGCTGCTGGCGACCAGAATCGCAATGACCCATGGTTTACCTGCTGTCAATCCACCCGTTCCCAGATACCATTTACTGATAAAACCGGCCATCGGCGGGACACCGATCATGCCAAGCGAACCCAGAGTGAAAGCCGCCATGGTCCAGGGCATACGTCGGCCGATACCATTCATGTGGCTGATATGGTGGACCCCCAGAGTTTCCGCGAAATTTCCGGCACAGAAAAACAGGGTAATTTTCATCAGTCCCTGGTTGACCAAATGAACAATGCCGCCGATGGTGGCAATGGGACCCAAAATACCAACACCAAGGGCGATGTAGGAAACCTGGCTCACTGTCGAGAACGCCAAACGTTTTTTTAACTCATCCTGAAAAAGCGCGCGAACCGATCCATATATTATCGTAAAAGCGGCTGCTGCAGTCAGCGGCTGGAGCAGACCGAGTTCGCCGCTGAACTCGATGCCGTAAACATCGTAGACAACGCGTACAATTCCGAAAGCACCGGCTTTTACGACGGCGACGGCGTGCAGCAGAGCACTGACCGGGGCCGGCGCAACCATGGCCTTCGGCAACCAACCGTGAAGGGGAACCAGGGCAGCCTTGACGCCTAACCCGGAGATCATCAGGAAGAAAATGAATCGGAGTTGTGTCGCGTACGCACCGACGTAGGGGGCCAGCATACCGCCTTCCGTGAAAGCGACAGAGCCCACCAGGGCTTTGAGCCAAGCGACTCCGATGAGAAACGCTGCACCCCCTCCGAAGGTGTAAGCGATGTAGATTCGACCGGCGCGCATGCTCTCCGGTGTGCCTCGGAATACGACCAGCGGGTAGGTGGTCAGGGTCAGCATTTCATAAAACATGATAAATGTTATCAGATTACCCGCCAAGGCGATGCCGACAGTGGAGCTCACGCACAGGCTGAAAAAGCCGAAAAACCGGCTGCGTGATTGTGGTGATGTTTCGAGATAGGCAATGGCATACAAGGTCGTCAGAAACCAGAGCACACCGGAAAGCGCGGTCATCATAACCGACATGGCATCGGCGTTGAGCACCAGTTCGATATTCGGCAGTATTGGCATGCGGAAGTCGTAGACATGTTCGTGCCGCACCCCCCAGATCATGATGCCGATTAGCCCCAGTTTGAGGATGGCCCCTCCCATGTTCAAGGTCGTACGCCACCGAACCCGCTCTTCGGGCAGAACAAAGATGACGATGCCGGGCAGCAGGGATGTTAACAGGATCAGCAATGGTAGCCAGTTGTCGAACGTCACTCTACCTCCCGTAATCAGAAGGGGTTGCCCGCGTCGAGCAGCGTTGTTACCGCTGGCGCAATGAACCCGAGAATCAGCGCACACAAGGCCAAGCCTAAGGCCGTCCACTCCATGATCCAAGGCACCGGGCGCTCTTCGACGACCTCCGGCGAATAACTGAAAGCCCGCGAAAAAAATCGAAATACATAGGCTGTTGCCAAAAGGCTTCCGATGATAATGAGGACGCACCACCACCAATGACCACCGGTCAGGGCGGCATTTAAATAGAGCCACTTGGCGATGAATCCACCACTGGGCGGCAGACCGATCAAGCTGACGCTCGCCAGAGCAAAGGCAAACATGGAAACCGGCATGCGGCGAACGATTCCGTGAAGTTCCTTGATGCGGTCATGGCCGAAGGAGTAGATGACGGAGCCAGCCGCCAAAAAGACGGCCGACTTAGCGCAGGCATGACTTAAAACAAAATAGAACCCTCCTTGCCAAGCCGTATGATTCGATTGGGTAATCGAGCTCAGCGGAAAAATCAGGAAAAGGTAGCCGATCTGGGCGACCGTCGAATAGGCCACAAGCAGTTTGAGTCTTTCAGCAACCAGCGCTTGCACCGATCCCCAAATGATGGCACCTGCGCCCAATACCCCCATCAGTTGAGCAGTGGACGGGTTGATGAACGGTTCGAAAATCACCAACCACAATCGCATCAAAATGTAAAAGGAAGCCTTGACGACCAGGGCTGAAAGGACGGCGCTGACCGGCGCCGGAGCGTTGGCGTGTGCCGGCGGCAACCAGAAATGCATCGGAAACAGGGCGCTTTTCATTATCAGGCCGGCTGCCATCAGCGCAAAAGCGGTCGCTATCGATGGTGAAGCCGCCCCGGTGGTCGCCAACAGTTTAATGCTGAGTGTTCCGTTGGCGGCGTAAAGGAGGGCAACTCCCATCAGATAACTCAAGGAACCCGTGAGACTGACCAGAAGATACCGCATGGCGGCCGACAGCGCGTCCGCCGTTTGGGACAGTGCCACCAAGGCAACGGCCGAAAGGCCCAACAGCTCCAGGGTTACATAGAGATTGAAGATGTCTCCGGACAGAAACAGGGCATTCAGGGCGCTCCACAAGAACATCCACAAAGGCCAGAAATAGCGCGACGAGACATCACCGGTAAAGTAACATCGAGCATAAAAGGTGATGCAACCGATAACAATGGCGGTAATTCCCAGCATGGCGACACTGAGGCCGTCTGCATAGAGCTGTATGCCAAGAGGGGTCTGCCATCCGCCGACCTGCATCTGTATCGCACCATGGGCGAGAATCTCCCGACCGAGAAATACGACCATCAGGGGCGTGATGATCGCAGTGAAAATACCCGCCCAAATCCTGATTCTCGGAAACACAAAAGTAAATACTGCAGCCAGAAGCGGCAGCGAAACGATCCAGGCAGGCAAGGTCATTGGTTGCAGAAGTTCATTCAGGCTCATTTTCGGTTAATCGCGCGGTGCCGGTTACCTGATGGATGCGGCACGCCAGAGCGAGGGCCAGGGCGGTTGCGCTGACTGCAACGACAATGCCGGTCAGCACCATGGCATGGGGGACCGGGTCCGGCACCGGGCCGGAAGTCTGATTTGCAGTCGCAACCAGGAATAAAAAGACCCCACTACCGGCTACATTCAGAGCCAGTATTTTCTTTACCAGATGGGAATAGATTATCAGGCTGTACAGCCCTATGCCCAGCAAGACGACGCCGACCAGAGCATACAAAAGTGAGATCGTCATTTGGTCGTGTTATCCCTTTCGATAATGAAGGCCTTGTCACCCTCGTCCTTAGCAGTGGGGCTCTCCTCCGGGTTTCCGCCGATAAACAATATGGTTAAGATAATAGCAATCGAAATGGTTGCGGCGGCTTCAATCACCAAAATCAACGTTCCAGCCTGGGCCACCGGATACTGGAGAAAATTACCGCGAACCATCATCGTCGCCAATGCCACAACTATAAATGTCAGCAAACCGATTCCCATGGCGATCGACATGGTTTTAGTCGCAAATCGATTAAAAGGGACTGCTGCGGTTGACAACAGGATGCCACCTGCTGCCAGAATAGCACCGGCCTGGAACGCCCCTCCCGGCGCATATTTACCGATCCAGAGAATATATCCGCCGGCAAGTACGATAAACGGCAGCAGCAACCGTAAAAGCAGGATGAGAATCGGTGACGGAGTTGATTTAGAGAGAATAACCGGGGAAGGGACCGCGGAAAAGACGCCCAAAGCGGCCAGCAGCAAGACACCGATTTCAAGAAGCGTGTCATACCCTCTGAAGTTCAGCAATACCGCCGTCACAGGGTTTTCTACGCCGCTGATTGCCATATTTGACGCCACCAACCGTTGCATTCGGTCTGAAAACGGCGGCAGCGTCCACACGGTCCAGCCCAAAACAGACGTCAATGCCAGCACGCTAATTGCTGCCATCACTCTTCCCGTTCGTGAATCGAGACTGTCTCCGTGCTTTCTGGTCATGGCATTAAATCTCTAATCGGAAGACCCGGATGCCATTTTTGGATTTCCTTCGTGAGACTTCGGATTGGTGTCATTATTTTTGTGGTCGCTATGTTCGTTACCCTCCAGCTTGCCAAGCGCGCTTAAAAACAGTGCTCCGGTTAACCCGGCTCCTATTGCTGCTTCGGCCAGAGCAATATCGACGGCTTTCAACCGGATCCAGGCCAGAGACATCATCAATCCAAAGCTGATAAACAGGACGACAGCCTTGAAGAGATTCGGGGAGCGTAAAAGCTTCCAGGCGAGAACCAGCACAACCAGTGCCAAAATTCCATCAAAGGCAATATCGGCTAAATTTGGGAATTCATCCATGGTTTTATTTTTCTCTTACGTGCCGCATTTGCGATCAGAAAACATGATATGGTACTCGCTGTTAAAACGGCCAGCCAGATGAGAAGTAGCTTGACGCCAACCGTCCATTCTTCAGACAACAGAATCGATCCGGCGACCACAAACCCGAGTCCAAGATTGTCGGCTTTGGTCAGTGCATGCAACCGAGTATAAATATCCGGAAAACGCAGCAAGCCGAGGCTGCCGCTCCAAAAAAAGGGAATCGCCAGAAGCAACAAAAACGATCCCAACATCTCAGATAGACTCATCGGTTATCTCCCCTGTCTTTTCGCTCCCCCTCCATTGCCGCCGGACAAATACGGCCATAGTGATGGCTGCCAGCAAAGCATAAACCAGGGCGACATCCACCAAAGCCGGCATCTGCATTGCCTGCGCGAGTATCAGCAATATCGCCACGCCCCCGGTACCGAAAAGCTGAGCGGCGAGCATGCTGTCAGCCGCTGTCGGTCCTTTCAGAATGCGAATAAGGCCTGCAACGACACTGATGAGAATAAACACCGCTACCCAAAGATAAAAATTCATTTTAATCGGCCCTTTTGTTGGGTTCATCCATATGGGTCTGGGGTTGAAATATCGCCGCCGTCCTATCCTCGATAACTTTAAGTTCCTGCTTGAAGGGACGACCGACATCCAACACATGTACGAACAATTTGTTATCCCCAATCTCGGCACTCAGCGTTCCGGGAAGCAGACTGACCGTACAGACGAACAGGTTTCGGGCTGATAAAGAAGTCAATCTCAGCGGATACTCGATCATGGCCGGGTTGAGGGGCAACCGTGGATGATAGGTACGCCATGCAACGTCAATTCCGCCGGTAATCGAAAGTTTGAGAAAATAAAGAGCATAAACAACGAATCCTCCCAATGACAAGCGATTGCCCTTGGGCGGAGAAAGACGGTAATCAATCAAAATGGCTATCAGTATGGCGGGTAGGCCGACTTGCCACGACTCGTAGGCGCCCTGCGCCAGCACCCACCACGTGAAAGCGAGAATCGCTGTGCGCGATATCAACCAAGTTACGAACATCGGATAAGCCATTCGGTTCGATTAGAATTTATTGGGTTGAAACCGCCTTCAAAACAAGGCTCCTTGATGCAAAATATGATAAATATCGGAGGTTTATATATTATTTGTTTTTACGCAGCTAAAATTCAGAAGGTAATTTAAGCATTCGGCCTTTAAAGTCAAATATGACTGACTGCTTAACCGGCTCGTCAATTTGATGAGAAACTCAGGAAAGCCTTTATCGACTAGCAAACGCAAGTTCAGTGGCATGAGAATCGCACGTGGCAGCTCGTCTAGTGGTTACGCAATGCTCCCCAGACGTCAATAAAAGGTCTTCCTCGGATAGCCCCTACCGGAAGACTAAAGAGAAAACCCAAAAGAGGAAAAACATAAAGCCGATGCTATTCTGCTTGTTGAATGTACCGACGATGATACCGGTAGGATTGTCTAATTTGTGCTGGAGAATAGTAATATGAATTACGGTTTTTCAATGTTAGGGATTTGCTTCGCCTTTTGTGACGTCTCGTCGCTGATACGCGGTATGTCAGGGCCGTTGCGCGGGAAATTTAGCTTGGCTTTTTCTTGGCGGAACCGCAATGTATAACCGCCGAGCGCTCCACCGACGGCGGCCAGCGTCAGCAACCCCAAAGACATGAACTGCGTCAAGATGAGAAGCCCACCCAATGCCGCTGCCCCTGCAAATGCCAGCCCGACCTTGATGTTCGCCCGCGTAGAGGAACGTCGCACTTCCTGCATGGTTTTATGTTGTGACTGTTTGATCAGCTTGGTCTTGGCGCGCTCGGCATTAACGCGAATGGTTTCACGCTCTTTGGCATGAAGTTCCTTCAACCGGCTGATTTTATCCTCGCGCTGATGCGCTGCTATCGACCCGAACCAGAAAGCGGTTAAAAAACCCACAATCAAAACTGGGACCGCCAGCCGCAGCCAGCCCCAGTTTTCCAGATCAGCGGGCGCAATCAGAACGAGGGCAATCGTGATGGCTTGCAGAAGCAGGATGCCGGGTGTGAATTTCAGCATGATTTTGGTCCTTATTCAGCTTGACCTTTTGAAATATTGCCGGTATGGATAACGTTATAATCTCCACCCAGCTCTCAGCTCTGATCTCAATCGGTTTAATCTTAGATTTTTTCCAGCTGCCTAGATCCTGCAAACGAGTCAGTCCCAAAATCCCATCAACCAAATTTTGAGCCCATCGACGAATGGTTGATGGCACTATTGAGTGTCAAATACATCAATGGGCACTGCCGGTTGAGAGACCCGGCGTCAAAAAGGGCATTTATGGATGGACACTAATTTTAATCGAGTTTGTTGAATTCAAAGAAAACAATATAAAAAAGTGTTCAATGAAACGTCAAACATTAATTCCATGTTATAGGCGTGTCAATTTTGAAGATAGGGGGCCATAAGGTTTGATCAGAAAGGAGGTACAATCATGGCAACGTATATAACTCTGGTTAATTACACCCAGAAGGGAATCGAAAAAATCAAGGAAAGCCCTAATCGTCTGGATGCCGCCAAGAAAGCATTTCAGGCAATGGGCGCTGAGATGAAGGCTTTTTATCTTGTTATGGGGCGTTATGACATCGTTCTGATATCTGAAGCACCAAACGATGAAACTGTTGCTAAGGTGGCTTTGGCATTGGGGGGTGCTGGTGCTGTCAGGACGCAGACCTTTCGAGCTTTTACAGAAAAAGAATATCGTGGCATAATTGCTTCACTGCCCTGAACCGTTTATGGAATGTTTTACTACAAGGCCCCCAAAAGCTAGCACCCCAACGTCATTAACTTAAGGAATGTCTTTGAAAGTCCCCCTTTTAACTAAGGGGGATTTAGAAGGATTTTAAAAAGCTGACAATAAACCCCCCTGCCCCCCTTTTCCAAAGGGGGGAAATTAAGGCCTTAAGTAAATGAAATTGGCTGCCAACCGACAAATTCTGAAACCGACTCCAATTGACCGGCCTTGTAGAGGGGAATGACTATTCCGGCGTTGCGTGCCCCACGATCTGGTCGGTTCCGTGGCTTGTGGCCTCAGCGGCGTGTTGGAGAGAAAGACTCATTCCATAGCTTTTGAGCAAACGTCTTCCCAGCATTCCGGCAACCCGTTTCATGAAAATATATCCGTCATGCGGAAATTTTGAACAGATTGCCTCGAGCTGCTCTCGTTTGATTTTTACCACTGTTGTGGTATCCACGCACTCGGCCGAAGCAGAGTACTCGTTGCGGTCTACCAGGCTCGACCATCCAAAAGACTCGCCTGCGCGGCTGACAACAAATACCATCCGACCGTTTTCGCCGATACTCAGTTTCACCCGCCCTTTGATTAGAGTATAAAAGTAATCCGCTTTCTCTCCCGTTAAAAACAGAATGTCCCCTTCCGACCTTGTCTCTTTTGATGCGTCGGCCATAACTTGTTCGACAAAGTCATGGTTTAAACCCCAAAAGAGTTCTGCTTGCGTTATTAGCATGGCGCAACTCCTTTCCCATGATTCGATACGACTGTTTGCATACACGACGAGCCTGTTGGGGCGAGCCAGTCCGCTTCTTTCGGATCATTGCCATTGACAGTCTTTTCTGAAAATACATCATGATTTCGTGCTAAGCTTCATAGAACACCGGTTCTCCGAGATCCCTGATGGAGAAGCTGTAGAAAACATGATGTCCGTCATAATCGAGCACCCGCAGATCGTCTGACTGCTTTAGATCACCGAGGACGACCGAATATTGATTGCCGTACTTTTGTTTGACCTGTTCTTCCGGGACCTCATAGGCGATGTATTTTTGAATCCCCTTGACCGAGAGCTTTTCGACCAACTTGGGATCGTTTAGTGAATCATAGCTGGTCAATATAAGGATAGGACCGGTACCGGTAAAAAAGATTCCCGCTTTCATAATTCACCTCCTTTTCCCTGAAATGGATAGTCTTAAATTAGATTGAATCAGGAGGTGCATCCAGGCGATTAGACGACACAGGTCCGATTAGGATTTTAGGCATAAATTCAAACGAATCGAGGTATTATGCCAGCCGGAGACCTCCTGATATTAGCCGGTCACCCATTAATTTTCGTACCGAATGGAGATGTGTGCTTAGAAACTGATTCAGACGTGAACTGTTTGAGCGAGATAACTGTTGGAGAATGAAAAGACCACCATAAATGAGGATTTAAAAGTCACTACACGCATCAAAAGCAAAGGCTTGTGCCGAGATCGATTTAACGTTTTATTATTTCTAAATTATGCTCCAAAATGGCACTTGTCAAGCCAGGCTACAACTCGTTGGCCCAATATAAAAAAAACCGTAAGCATTCACAGGGCACCGCATCTGCTTTGTTGTCGGGCACTTGAAGTACAAAAGTACGTCTGCGCGCCCGACGCCTTGCATCTGCGGCACCCTGTAAACGCTTACAGTTAGTTGGCTTGAAGCGCATCGGACTTTGCAACCCTGTGAACGGTTACAAAAAACCTTACTTGATAATCTTGACAATGATTATCCTTTCGCATTAATGATAATTTCAGTTGAAAAAGGAAAAGCTATGAATGCCTTGCTTGTTTATCCAGAATTTCCCAACACCTTTTGGAGCTATAAACATGCATTGAAATTCATTCGCAAAAAGGCAGCCTTCCCGCCGCTGGGTTTATTGACCTTAGGGGCCATGCTGCCGGAGGAATGGTCGCTTCGCTTGGTCGACCTTAACGTCCGCAATTTAACGGCGAAAGACCTGTCGTGGGCCGACTGCGCCTTTGTCAGTGCGATGGCAGTTCAACGCAACTCCACGAATCGCGTTATCGCCGAGCTAAAAGCTGCCGACATTACAGTCGTGGCGGGCGGGCCACTTTTTACATGTGAACCCGAGTCTTTCGAAGCTGTTGATCATCTTGTGCTCAACGAAGCCGAAATGACACTGCGGGGTTTCCTCTCGGATCTTGAACGCGGAAAGCCCCAACGCGTTTACAACAGTTCGGCGTTCTGTGATATCACCCAGACCCCGGCTCCTAAATGGGACCTGTTGGATCTATCCAAATATGCGTCGATGTGCATCCAGTTCTCGCGGGGGTGCCCTTTCAATTGCGACTTCTGCAATGTCACCACCCTTTTTGGCAGAAAGACACGCGTTAAAACCGCCGGGCAAATGGTTGCCGAATTGGACGGCCTTTATTCACTTGGGTGGCGCAGTCCGGTCTTTTTCGTAGACGACAACTTCATCGGCAACAAGCCCTATCTAAAGACCCGCCTTCTGCCGGCTATCATTAATTGGAAAAGAGGCAAAAAAGACATAACCTTCAACACGGAAGCATCGATCAACTTGGCCGATGATGCAGAATTGATGGGAATGATGGTAAGGGCTGGATTTGATTCGGTTTTTATCGGCATCGAAACACCGAATGAGGAGAGCCTGGCAGAGTGTGGTAAGCGGCAGAACCGAAACCGGGACCTGTTGGACAGTGTGAAATCCATCCATCGGGCCGGGCTTCAAGTACAGGCAGGTTTTATTGTCGGCTTCGACCATGACTCACCCGGAATTTTTCAACGCCATATCGATTTTATTCAGAACAGCGGAGTTGTAACAGCCATGGTGGGGCTTCTCCAGGCCCCGACAGGGACAAGACTCTACAAACGTTTGCTGCAGGAAGGGCGAATCCTTGGCAGCATGTCCGGCGATAACGCGGACGGCACGACCAACATTGTCCCCAAGATGGATATGGCCCAACTAAAGCGCGGCTACCACTACATTTTGCAAAGCATTTACCGGCCGCGGAATTATTATCGCCGGGTGCGGACCTTCCTTAGGGAATACAATCAGCCGAAAAAGACGATTAGTATTGATTTCCAGCGCGTTTTAGCCGTTTTCCGGAGCAGTGTGCGCCTGGGGATCTTGGGTAAGGAACGCTTTCACTATTGGTGGCTATTGGTATGGACCCTGATGCGTTTTCCCCAACATTTCCCGCTCGCGATTACCTTGGCTATATATGGCTATCATTACAGGAAGGTGATGACGTCCAACCGGCGGTGATTTCAGACTAAACACTCATGGCCCTTAAGCCACCACTGGTTCAGGGTTCCGGGTTCTGAGTTTCGAGTTTCAAGTTTCAAGTTTCTATTTTCTTAAGGAAAGGAAGATATTATGGAACGAATCACACTGGGCCGAACCGGGCTGACCATCAACCGTTATGGTTTCGGCGGGATTCCTATTCAGAGGGTAAACGAAGATCAGGCCGTTGAAACCGTGCGCCATGCCGTGGAGCAGGGAGTGGATTTCATCGATACATCCAGGGCGTATACAACCAGCGAAAGGCGAATTGGTAAAGCTTTGAAGCTAACCGATAAAAAGGTGATTCTGGCATCAAAAAGTGTCAGTCGAAAAGCCGAGGATGTACAAGCGGACCTGGAAAAAAGCATGTCCGAACTTCAACTTGACCATATCGATCTGTACCAGTGTCATTTTGTGAGCACTCAAGAGGACTACCAACGTGTGATCCAATCCGCAGGGGCCCGCGATACCCTTATCAAGGCAAAAGAAGAAGGGCTTATCAGCCATATCGGTATAACCAGCCACAGTCTAGAAGTACTTGATCAGGCGTTAAATGACGGACTGTTTGATACCATCATGGTTTGTTTCAGTTTTCTAGAGCCGGATGCAAAAAAATTGATCATTCCCAAAGCCATTGAAAAAAATATCGGTGTCATCGCAATGAAATCCTTTTCCGGAGGTGCCATTGACAATCCTGTTCTGGCTTTAAAGTGGGCCCTTTCCCAACCCGGTGTGGCCATTATACCGGGTGTAGAAGACACTGCGCTGTTCAACCAAAACTGGTCCGTGTTTTCGTCCGGTAATTATATGCTCACGACTGCGGAGAAAGATGAAATCGAAAACATCCGGAAGCGGTACGACAAAGTCTTTTGTCGACGTTGTGACTATTGCCAGCCTTGCTCTGAAGAAATTCCCATCTCTGTGATCCTTCATGTGCGAAGCGTGATCAAACGCATGGGAAAAGAAGCCGTCAACGGTGCCTTTCTGTCACCAGCCCTTGCTGCGGCACGCAAATGCACAGCGTGCGGGGAATGCCTGGAGCGCTGTCCTTATGAACTGCCTATACCGGATCTTATTAATGAAAACCTGGAATGGGTGGATCGGGGAATGCAATAATTTTGCAATCTGATATAAAACACCTGCCATAAAAATGTTTATATCGTAAGGGTTCCTTGAAAAGTCAAAAGGTAACCATAGTTGGTATCAGGACAGCATAAAAACCCACAAATTTGTGATACGCAAACCCTATTTGTTTAGATTACAGTATGTTTCCGTATAAAACTATCAAGTAAACCAACAGTCTAAGGGTCTCTAAATTATCCAGATACATGTTTTATAGCGCTATTTTTGAAACTATTAAGTTTCAAGATTACCTTCTACATGCTATTTGTTTGAATTAGATGATACAAGTATGTTGACCCATCAGCACCGTAATTGCGTCAATTAGAGGAAATTGTGAATGAAAAACAAAAGGACATGTAAAGAATTAGAGCAACGGAATAAGGATTTAGAAGAAAGCCTTGATAAACATAAGCAAGCTGAAAAGGCGCTCCAACATCGAGTAAAAATAGAAGCGATAGTTTCCAACATTTCCCGCTCTTTTATCAATGTTTCTTCAGACAAAGTGGATGATTCCATCAATTTTTCGTTACAGTTACTCGGGGAATTTAATGATATTGATCGCTCATATGTGTTTTTATTCTACGAAAATGGATCAAAAATGGTTAATACCCATGAGTGGTGTCGTGGGGGTGTTGAGCCACAAATAAAAAATCTTAAGAACCTTTCCACTGACATCTTCCCTTGGTGGGTGCGAAAACTCAAGCGAAAAGAGCATATTAATGTCCACAGAGTTGATGATTTGCCGCCTGAAGCCAATGCTGAAAAAGAAATTTTGAAGTCTCAGGACATTCAATCTGTTGTAGTTGTTCCTATAGAGTATAGGGATGATCTGATTGGGTTCGTGGGTTTTGATTCTGTAAAAAATAAAAAGTTGTGGTTGGAAGAAGACATTTTGCTACTTAAAACAATTGCAGATGTCTTTGTAAATGCAATGAAGCGCAAGCAAGCTGAAAAAGTATTAAAATTCGAACGTGAACAACTGCTTTCTATTTTTGAAGGTTCTGATGAAACGATCTATGTTGCTGATCCTGAGACTTATGAAGTATTGTATATTAACTTAACTACTAAAAATACTTTTGGCGATGTAGTGGGACAAAAGTGTTATCAGGCATTTCAAAATCTGGACGCGCCCTGTTCTTTCTGTTCCAATAATCACATTTTTGGTGAAAACTTAGGAAAAACTTATATATGGGAATCTCAAAATAAAATCAACAAACATTGGTATCGTTGCATCGACAGAGCAATCCGTTGGCCAGACGGTCGCATGGTTCGTTACGAAATGGCCATAGATTTTACCGATCACAAGTGTGTGGAAGAAGAGCTGAGGGTAAGTCAGAAACGCTTTAAAGATCTTGCGGAAATGCTGCCAGAAGCCATCTTCGAAGCAGATAAAAATATGAACCTAACTTACGCCAACCAACAGGCTTTCTCGCTCTTCGGATATTCTAAACAGGATTTTGCTAATGGTCTGAACTGTATGGACATGCTCATGCCCGAAGACAGGGCGAGAGGGCGGGAAAATGTTGCAAAACGATTCAAAGGCGAAGAATTCGGTGCAAATGAGTATCGTTGTTTGAGAAAAAACGGCTCAGTGTTTCCGGCCCTTTTTAACACGAGTCCTATTAATCGCCGAGGGGTTATTGAAGGCCTCAGAGGTATCGTCGTGGACCTCACAGAACGCAAGCTGGCTGAAGAGGCGTTCAGGCAGGGTGAAGAAAAACTCGCAAGATCAAAAAAAATGGAATCCCTCGGGCTTTTAGCTGGGGGTGTTGCCCACGACCTGAATAACATTCTGGCGGGAATTGTAAGCTATCCCGATTTGCTTTTATGGGATTTACCTGAAGATAGCAAGGTTAGGAAGCCGATTGAAACAATACGGGATGCCGGGCACAGGGCTGCTGCTATCGTCCAGGATTTATTAACCGTGGCAAGAGGAGTGGCCACCACAAAAGAGCCCCTGGATTTAAATGATATAGTCTGTGAATATTTAAAATCTCCTGAGTTTAAAAAGCTTGAGCAGTTCCATCCAACGGTGTCAATCAAGACTAACCTTGATAACGATTTGCTTAACGTAAAAGGGTTTAATGTTCATATCAGAAAGGTATTGATGAACCTTGTGTCCAACGCCGCGGAAGCTGTTAAAGGCTGTGGTCATGTTATCATATCGACCATGAACCGTTATGTTGACAGGCCGTTCAGAGCGTATGATGATGTAACCGTTGGTGAGTACGTAATTCTGGCCGTATCAGATAATGGACCGGGGATATCATCGGATGACCTCGAGAGGATATTTGAGCCGTTCTATACAAAAAAGGTCATGGGCAGAAGCGGTACCGGATTAGGTCTGGCCGTAATATGGAATGTCATAAAGGATCATGAAGGCTACATCGATGTGAGAACTGACGAGAACGGCACAACGTTTGAGTTATACTTTCCAATAACAAGGGATGAGATATCAGATGTACCTTTGTCCATATCCCTAAAAGATTACAAAGGAAGTGGAGAGAAAATTCTGGTTGTGGATGATGTGGAAAGTCAGAGGGACATATCTTGTAAAATGATGACAATTCTTGGGTATAATACTGATGCCGTTGACAGTGGTGAGGAAGCTGTTGAATATTTAAAAGAAAATTCTGTAGATTTAATATTGCTTGATATGATTATGGATCCAGGCATCAATGGTCGTGAGACATACGAGAAGATATTAAAGATTCATCCTCACCAAAAGGCTCTTATCGCTAGTGGGTTCTCTGAAACTGCTGAGGTTAAGGAAACACAAAGAATAGGTGCCGGCAAATATATTAAAAAGCCGCTAACGATGCAACAAATAGGGATAGCTGTTAAAGAGGAATTGGAAAAATAGTAATTTTTGAACACTATTACGAGACTACCTCATTGATTATCCAGATATTGCTCGTGATTATGCCTGTCTTAAAGAAAAACTCTCTGATACGCACCAGGGTGACCGCGTATCTTCAGTTGCAGGCCAAGGATGACGTCAGCAGGAAAGTTACTGAGATGGCAATATGTTACTACAGAAAGGCCCACCCATTAAATTCAGCGGACGCAAAAAGCAGCGCTGCTGATTAAACCGTTTGGTTGTGAAAATATATACGATAACAAAAGGGGAAAGCAGACATGATAAAACTACATGATAAGAATACTCAGGAATTGATAGGCGAGATTAATGAGAAACAGCTCCAATTTTTAATAGATGAACTCGTGGAAGAAGATAGTGCAGACCAAGATTACTACATAAACCGAGATCAACTGGATCAATTTGAGGAGAAAGGAGGAGACGAGACGCTCATCCAGATGTTGAGGGATGCGCTGGGTACCAAAGACGATATGGACATCATCTGGACCAAATCATGAGCCAATGATGCTTGTGGCGTTGATGCGCTCCAGTGCGTTACCGGCTGCACGTTCGGCAAAGGAAACCTCAATAATATTCAATTCTATATATCCACGCCAACTTTCTTGACAAATTGTACTGTATCAATTTAGTATTAATTACACTCAACCTGGGTTGATGCTCTATCCCTGCGATCATTATAGCGCAACTGCTGATTCCTTATCTCCGCCGCTGAAATCTCTTCAATAACCGCGTTGGGATGCTCAATAGTTACTCCAGTTTAGGCGACTTCAGTGAGGCCAGAGAGCTATTGTCTCAATTCTATTCCAAGGGAAGAGGAAAACAAATGGCATATCAAAAATGATGTATGTGGACCGGAAAACCGCAGGAGAATACAATCTTTATGTGTATAAATGACATAATTTCTGATAGTTTTGCTTATGGAAAGCCTACACAGATATTGAAAGGCCCATGTTTATCCCCTTACGAGAAGATCTAAAAGAGTTAGATACTGATTATGCCTAAAAAACTTATTTATAAAGAACTGGAAAAACGTGTTCAGGAATTAGAGCAAGCCGTATTCAAACATAAAAGAAATGAAAGTGCATTGCAGGAAGGCCTGGATAAATATCGCGCAATTATTGATGAAATCCCTTTGCTAATTTGTAGTTTTCTACCTGGTGGAGAGATCTCGCTAGTTAATAGTGCCTACTGTGACTATTTCGGTAAAACGTTAGACGAATTGGTCGGTTCGAATTTCCTATCTTTGATACCTGATGCTGACCAGAAAGCCGTGATGGACAATATCTCGGCGCTGACGATCGAGTCGCCGACACAGTCGCATGAGCACTCGGTTATCGCACCAAATGGCGGTATCCGCTGGCAACATTGGACCAATCGCGCAATTTTTGATGATCGGGGGAAAATTCTCGGATACCAGTCTATTGGCGAGGACATAACCGAGCGCAAACTGGTCGAAGAGGCTCTGCGGGAGTCGGAAGAGCTACACAGAATTACTTTAAGCAATATTTCAGATGCTGTTTTCATTACTGATGACACCGGAGTTTTTACCTTTATTTGTCCGAATGTGAGCATTTTATTTGGCTATTCTTATGAAGAAGTAAGTGATTTGGGAAACATTGAAAATTTATTGGGTATAAACCTTTTTGATCTCGATAAATTTGGGTCTTCAAGGGAGGTAAAAAATATTGAGTGTGTAATTCAGGATAAATCAGGTATGGCACATATTTTGTTGGTGAATGTTAAGCTTGTTTCAATAAAGGGTGGCACGGTTCTTTACACCTGCCGTGACATCACCGAGCATAAACGGGCGGAGGAGGCGCTGCAGGAAAGTGAAGAGAGGTACAGGCAGCTTTTCAATAACGAGTCTGATGCGGTTATGATTTTCGACGCTAAAAGCAAACAGATCGAAGACGCTAATCCAGCAACTTCAGACCTCTTCGGGTATTCTAAAGAGGAATTTTTAAATATCACTGTCGAAGACATTTCAGCAGAAAAAACCAAAACGAAGACTGCTGTTAAAAGGATTATAAACGGAGAATCTGAGGGTAAATATATTCCGTTGCGTTATTTCATAAAAAAAAATGGTGATATTTTTCCTGGTGAAATTTATGCAGGGACATTTATCTCCAATGGTCGCAAAAAGATTATCGGTGCGGTTCGAGATATTACTAATCGAATGCGGGCGGAGGAAGCGATACGGGAACTATCCTTCAGTTTGTGGACTGCCCAGGAAATGGAAAGAAAACGAATTGCCTCAGAGTTGCATGATGATCTCGGCCAGACCCTTGCCTTCTTAAAGATCCAAATAAATAATATTCAAAACAAATTGCTAAAGCACCAAGATGAATTAAAAAGAGAGTGTGAAAATTCATTGAAATATGCGGATCAACTAATTGAAAAAGTACGCACACTTTCTTACGGCTTGACCCCCATTAGCCTTAACCATCTGGGATTAACCGCTTCACTGCAATCGCTGATAGAAGATTTTACAAAATGCTCATATATGAACATAAAAAAAGATATTGCAAACATCGATAGGTTGTTTCCACCCTTAGCCGAGATTACAATCTACAGGATTTTTCAGGAAATATTTACTAATATTGAAAAACATGCCAATACCGATTATGTAAAAATTGAGGTTATAAAACAGGATAGCAGTGTTTCTTTTGAGATTGAAGATAATGGTAAGGGCTTTGATCTCGAAAGGATAGAAATGAATTATCTAAATGAAAAAAGATTAGGATTGGCATCCATGAAAGAACGGGTACGGATGCTTGGTGGCCGATTTAAGATACAAAGCCAGTTGAACGAAGGAACAAAAATAAATTTTATGATTCCTTTCGAAAAAGCGGCTATCATGTCCTGAGGGATTATTTTTTTTTATTTATCTGAATATAGATCGTGATTTCTGTTTGTTAAGGTTTTGGAAAGAAAGTCCAAACTCAGTTAATGACCTTTTTTCGATGCTTTTCACAATTAAAATGTAATGAAAATTTGGTCTATAAATGATATTGGCGGTAGATGTCCATTATAAGGGCCAAAAAGCTGTAGTTGCAGGAGTACTTTTTGAGAAATGGGATGATGATCACCCTTGCGAAATATTTATGAGCGCAGCTTCTGATGTGGAAAAATATGTGCCTGGGGAATTCTATAAGCGTGAATTGCCTTGCATACTGAAACTATTAGAAGATCATAATATTCACCCTGATTGTATAGTAATAGATGGATTCGTGTATTTAGATGGTGTGGGAAAGGCCGGGTTGGGGAAGCACCTGTATGATGCTTTGGAAGGCGGGGTCAGTGTTATTGGTGTAGCAAAGAAGCCCTTCAAAGATATTTCCGACTCTTTTGCGGTTGATCGCGGTAGGAGCGATAAGCCTCTTTACGTGACATCTGAAGGTATAGAAATAGAGACCGCAAAAAAATTGGTGGCCACGATGAGTGGTCGATTCAGGGTGCCGACTTTACTGAAAATGGTCGATCAAGCTTGCCGAACAGGACCAGTTATAAAAAAATGAGGTTACTCAGCAAAAAATCACCTACCCAGTAGAACGAGGATCTAAATATATTCCACAATCCGGGTACATTGATGACCAAGATCAGAATGATAAACCCCGCACCGCTACGGCCAAGCTTTTCATAAGGGCCGCGCAGCCCAAGGGGCAGCAAATATTTAAAAAGATGGCTGCCGTCCAGCGGCGGGATGGGGATCAGGTTGAACATTGCCAGCACGATGTTCAGGAGTGCAACGCGCAAGAAAACGGTGGCGATGACCG
>Ga0272441_10000651_pt1 | contig 77443 bp, 115 predicted proteins | sample SSMProp6N_FD_193582 | JGI IMG/M metagenome (GOLD analysis project Ga0272441, IMG submission 193582) | Marine sediment archaeal communities from Little Sippewissett salt marsh, Falmouth, MA, United States - SSM-Prop-6N | ecosystem: Environmental > Aquatic > Marine > Wetlands > Sediment ...
TATCTATAGCTACAGCATAGGGTGCGTTGGTATATTCTGCCACAGCATCCTCAAATTGTTTTACTATCAAAAAGGGATTTGTCATATCTTTGATATTATTTTTGCGGGATTACCCACAGCATAAACATTAGCGGGCAGAGACTTAAAAACGACTGCCCCCGATGCCACAATGGTATTCTCTCCTATTTCAACACCTGGCATAACAAGCACATTGGCAAATAAGATAACGTTATTGTGTATCACTACACTCTTTTGGTATTCATGTTTGCGTCTTGAAAATGACCTGGCATGAGAAAATATCTGGACACCTGTAGCCAAAGAAACGTTATCACCTATTTCCACAAAACCAGAGTAGTCTATAAAGACATTACTCCCAAGAACCACACCGTCACCTATTGATATTGTTCCTTCTAAGTTGTGGGATCGGTGTAGTGCCACATTGTGGTTAATAATGGGATTTGTTCCTATGTTAAAAAACTTTCGGTAAGCCCATGTTCTCGTCCTCCATAAATATGGAAAGCTGAACCACTTTGAACCAAATAAAGTCCAAATAAACCTTGCTGTTAATTGTTGTTTTCTATATTTTTGCATCATCCCAAAAATTTACATTTAACCATTCTTTTGTTGTCGTAAAATAATCATCCGTTAAATCTCTCGTAATGGTTCCTATCTTCTTTGCCTCAATATTTATTTTATTAACAATATCATCAATACCAAGCATAAAGGGGAACTTACCATCACCTATGGTATATCGTCCCATTTTCGCCAACTCTGTTGCTGTTGTGATGCCCATGTTTATACACGGTTTAATATTTACAAAACACCGATCATAATAATTTTCCTTAAAATATTCTATGGGATGTTTTGCATATCCGAGAATTATGTTATAATCTATTTGGTCTTTTATCTCCATATAAAGGGGATAGCCGTACCTCTCCTGGTCTGCTGTCGATAACATATACCAATAGACATGTTCCCCTAGTGGATTTGGTTTGAACATACTAAAATCCTTAATTTCGAGCCTTAATTTTTTCTCTCTATACCCCCCCACATCTTTTTCTATGTCTGTGCCCGCCACTATAACATCTTTTCTCAGATTGAAAAACACATCCATAAGACGACCTGTGTTCCAAACTACCGCAAACCCCTTATGATCATTTATTTTGTCAACATCATCCATGTCATACACCCCGGCGAAAAAACAGGGAGCATTTTTGTCGCAATAGGTCTGTAACTCCCACCTTGACAAGAAACCACGCTCAAAGTGTTTTACGTGAGGTGAAAAATATGCTTGTTCAATCAACATGAAATTCTATTTTTTCTGTTAGCATTTCAACAGTCTGTTCTGCTTCTGCGGCTGTTCTGCCCGTCACCACAACGTGTCCTATGCGGTCTGATCCAACAATAAATTTATTAACCTTATCGCCAATGTTTACATCAATTTTTAACTCTACCAGGTCTTTATGATATCTTACCCACCGTGGGATTATAATATCTCTTATCACACCTGTCTTTTTCGACTGTAGTAAAAGGGCTGCATTAGGACGTCCCTTGCCTATTTTTATGTTTGTAAATTCACCCAGGGAAAGTTCTATGACATACCGATAAACATCGAAATTATAATATATAGAGATGTTTTCAGGCAGACATGTCGCCCCCATTCGTGCACCAATTTCCAATATATAGGGTTTCCCCTTAACCATAATAAGGTCTACGTTGGCCACACAGTCCCTTATCCCCAATGCCCTAACCGCCTTTGAAACCAATATGTCTGCTTCTTGTTGCTGTGTTTTGCTTAAATCAGCAGGCATGGAATGTCCTATCGGGGTACTTTGTGGGGGTGGTGATACGGTATCATTATGATAAAAACAAAAAACAAGTTGTCCTTCTCTTACAAACGCTTGCGATCCGAATTCAATACCCTCTAAATATTGTTCAATAATAATTTCATTTCTTTTTGTTACCCCCCTGGCATTATCCCACGCAACAGACAATTCCTCTTTTCTATTTACCTTAATAACCCCGCGGCTACCTGAGCTATCTACAGCCTTTACCATCACGGGATAACCTATATTGTCAGCAAACTGGTTGGCGTCAACAAGTTGGTCAAAAACCCCAAAGTCTGCCGTGGACACACCATGTTCTTTAAATAATCTTTTCATATTGCTTTTTATCGAACTGTTTACTGCCACATCATAACCCGACCCCCTCAATCCAAGGCTATCTATAACACTACCCATTGCCGGCACACAAACATCTGTCCCTGTGGTTATGATACCATCAATATTAAATTCCCTTGCCACACTAATAATTCTGTCGGCGTTTCTTGTGTCACTGTCTATGAAAACATCTCCTGCATGTATGCCGGGGTATCCCGCAGGACTTACCACTATCACAAACAAACCCATATCTTTGGCTTTCTTTATCAGGGGTACTTGGTACGTCCCCGCACCCAAAATCATTAATCTTTTTGTCTTGGAAATATTATCCATGGTTTTATAATTAATAAATATCTTATTGCCAAAAACTTATTTTTTTCCATCTATCGTCTGTAATCTGAAACCCGTCCATCATTGATGGCTGAATAGTTCCTATTTTGTGACTTTCTTCATTAATCATGTCCACCATATTGCCACGTCTGAGCATCGGGTATTGTGCATTGGATGTCGTGAGACTCATGCGTCCCATATATCCAAGTTCAAATGCCGTAGTAAACCCACAACGTCCCGACAATGAGAGATTGAGATTCGCAAAACACTTGTCGTAATATTCTTTCTTATAATCAATATTTTTGCCAGCAAGTCCATATAATATATCATATTTAACTAACTTTTTCAATTCCTCTGCTTGTCGATAGCCATAGAGGTTTCTCGAGCTCCCTGCACCTAAATAAATATATATCTTATCGCCCATGATATTGGGGGTAAACTCGCTATAATCTTTTATTGCTATGTGAACATTTTTCACATTCGCCCCTTGTGGGAAATGACAATAAAAGCGGTTAATAAAAACAGTATCAGGGGCAAGTGCTCTTATATATTCATTATTTCTCTTAACATCTGGTGTTCCTGTCTGCCAAAGCACTTTAAACCCGCTGTGTTTTCTTATTATATTGAAATCCGTGTCATCATATAATCCAATAAACACACAGGGTTCTTGGCAATTCATATAACTATTCATCCCCCACTTTGCGGCAAACAACTTTTCAAAATGAGCCACCCTACTTGAAAATCTATATTGCGTTATCATTATGAATAAATTTTATTGCATCCTTGCCTGTATTAAAAATCAAATCCACAATACTCACATTGGGTTGAAAATCCCCATAGAGTTGCGGATATTCGGGATAACTATAATCCATCCAGTGTACATCTATACCTATTCCCCTGAAATCATTATCGGTGATGTAGTTTCTTGCCGCCGGCCCACAATAATAATCCGTGGCGCCAACCTCTTTTAGAATATTAAGAATCCTCCCTTTCCGCGTCCCTGTTTGTGTATAATGGCGGGAGTCATCAAGGATTGTTGTTATCCCCATATAGTGGCATATATTTTCTATGAAATATTGATTAAGCTCGGATAATGTTTTATATTCTGCCTGGAAATATAATTTTTCAAACAATAGGCGCACATCATCAAAATGTGACGACTTCCAATATGAACTATATATATGTTGCCAATGTTCATACTGCCACTGCGTGGCTGGTAGTAAAACATCGCATGTCTTCACATCTCTCTTTATGTGTCCCACGGGTATGGTCAGCCATTTCAATCCGTCTTTTGTCTTTATTTTATTACGGTTGCGCCAATCACGCACCGTGTATTGCACATCATCATAAAAAATAAATAAATCACATTTATTTATTATATCGAAATAACCACGCCAGGGAATATAGTTACTTTGTGATATTCCTACTTTCATAATTTAAAAATATTCTTCTGTCATCAAAACCATTTTCTTTATATACAAAAATAGTAAATTCAAATGGCATATAATCATTTCTTAGCACCACATTACGTGAATAGGTATACGCTATTGTTAGTATTGTTTCGGGCGAACTGTGAAAATGGTGTTTTATTTTCCATTCTACCTTATCTGATAAGAAGTTAAAACAAACCCCCTCGTTACACATAGACAGGGCTTTTCTGAAATACTTATTAATAAGTCCGTACCCACCCTCGAAAACATTAAATATGCCCGATCCTATTATGATATCAAATTTTTCGTCTGTACCAAATGTCGTAAAATCAGCATTAATAAATCTTTTTTTGTATTTTTTTCTGGCAAGGTTTATCATACCTGGCACTACGTCTATCCCCGTATACCTGCAATTTTTGTCCTCGACATAAGCGTTCAAGTCACCATAGCCGCATCCTATGTCAAGGATGTTTTTATTATTAAAATCAAATCCAGATAAAATAATTTCTTTTCTTATCTTATCTGCTCCGTGATTCCACCCAAGCGAGAGAATAGAATCACCATGTTTTTGTAAAAGCTCCGAATATCTGTCAAATGCTTCCATGGTTTTATCTGTTAATTTCACCCTTGTTATCAAAGTTTTCTGTTATTGATACCCATACCTGATGGTCATTGATTAATACTTGGAAATCACCTTTTAAAGAATCAATAAACCATTGATTAAGTAACAAGCAGCCTGTTTTAAAGATGACTTCATTGCATGTTTCGGTATTTCTAAATACTGCCTGTGCCAATATCATCCCCGCATCAATATCATTTGTAACGCGATGTAGTGTTGTACCTGTAAATCTCTCCCCCCGCTGTCGTCCTTCAGGCAGATATTTTAGTCCGATAACGCCACGATAGGCGGGCAAGAGGGAATAATGAATATTGATAAACTCTATTGGTAATGATAAGACCTCGGGTTTTAATATTCTCCAGCATGTGGTAATAACCACATCGGGATTCATCCGATTTAGTGTTTTGATTAAATCCCCCTGCTCATTAAAATTCACCACAATATGGTCAATCGTCATCTTCCTTGCATATTCCACAGCCCCACATTCCCTATCGCCAATAACCCCGACAACTATTACGCCCAAATCATCCTGTCGGGCATGAACATGTTTTAATGTTCCACCCCCAGATGACACCAAAAAAACAACCCTTTTTATCATCACACATCAATATATTCACATGTTCCTGCCTGCCAGTCCACACAATTCCTACACATTTCCGGCAGGTTATTCCACATTTCTGATTGTTGTAATACCCTGTATAGCCTCATTCCTTTCCATGCTTCTTGGATTGTCTGTTTGTTAATATCCCCACATGGCACATCCGCATCCATATCATTGGCACAATAGGCGACAATACCCTTGTCGGTAATAGCCATAACCTGCATATTCCAATAACAGGGATAACGACTTGTGGGTGGGTGTTTCTGTTGTGGTAACTTATTAATCCAAGTAAGCATAGGGCGTATCTTGACGGTAACATCATAGTCAGACCAGAATTCTATGAAATCTTCCTTTTCCTGCCTGTTTCCGTTCATTTCTACAAATTGGATAAAAATATCAGGATGGGTTTTCCCCATTTCTTTTTTTAATTTTACCAGATACAAAATATTAGCGACAACCTTATGATAGTCACCCCCAACACGATATTTCTTATATACATCCACCGATGCGGCGTCTACCCCGAAATAAATAGCATCCAAATCTGAATTTATTATATTACGTGCAGTAGCCTTATCCATCAAATTACCGTTCGAGTTTAATACCACATCTGTCAGTCCCTTGGATTTAGCATAACGAATCATTCTGAAAATATTATTATCAAGATTTATGTCTCTTATTATAAATGGTTCACCAAAGTATATTAACCAAACACGTATATCTTTATTTTTCATAGCCACCTCATCAATGATTTTTGTATAAAGTGACCAGGGCATAATACCTTTTTCTCGCTTCATATCTTTATGAAAACACATACTGCATTTAAAGTTACAATAGCTACATGTATCAATAAGCAAAACCCGCGGAAAATCACCGGGGTCTTCCCTACGTGAGCGTATCCATCCTTCCCTATCCTTGTTTATCTCCATAAATGTTAACTAATCCAAAAATTTTCGTCCTTCCATTCATCGCCTGTGTCAAAAAAATCTCCCACAACAGATGGCTGTATTGTACCTATTTTCTTGCTCTCAGCCATAACAACAGAAAGCATTTCATCAATATCTGAGTACTTAATACAAAAGGGGGCATCCCTGTTGGATATAGTCATCCGCCCCATATATGCCATTTCTATGGCCGATGTGTTTCCGCCATAAATGGTTGGTTTTATATTAACGAAAGACCGTGAATAGTAATTATCCATAACATACTTTATGTCATGCTGATGAAACCCAATGATAATTTCAAAGGGTGATTTTTTACGAAAAGCGTCAATTATACTGTATCCATATTCCTCTTTCATTCTCTCGTTTCCAACATAACAGTATATTTTATCTCCAAGTGGTACGGGAGTAAAGAGAGAAAAGTCTTTTATGGGGAATGCGGCTCGTTTTGTCTTGTAAATACCATTTTCGGGAATTCCCTGTTGCTGACTTGCTATGTGTACAACGACCCCCCGTGGGTTTATCTTAAAAAAACAATCCCTTAACCGTCCTGTGTTTCTCACTACCTTAAATGCCCTGTGGTTATTTATCGCATTAACATCATCCATATCATAGACACCAACAAATAATGATGACTCATTGGGATTAAAGTATGGTACTACATCCCACTTATCACAAAAACCCTTCTCAAAGGACTTTACCTTATCAGAAAACCTTACTTGCCGAATCATGTCTTTTTTTTATAAATCTCAAAAACTGTTCGTCTTGTGCTTGTTTTATCCATGGTGTAAAGGAAATGTGTGACACTATATTATTAACATCAATGATTATTGGCTTCCCGTTTTCCATGAGAAAGTCCACATCCCCGTAGTCAAACCCAAAAAGCTGACAATTATAGTCAAATTCCTCCTGCATTTGCGGGGTAAATATTTCCCGCACATGTACCCACTCATGCGTAACATAGTCGTAATTATAGTCGGGATGTCCAAACAAAGTTCTTTTCCGTTGCTTCAGGATGTATTCTATCCCATCTGCATAATAAATACGATACTTAACAAATAGGTCGCGTTCCTTGTCCTCTATGTATCTTTGATATACATAACCCTTCCTGCGTGGTGCGGGACATTTGATAAGACTATGTAGGGCATGTTGTCCTTGTTTTTCGGCTTTTTCCACACACACGCCCTCGTGTGTTTCGGGGTTAATGCTAATGTCATTAAAAATATCATTGACTTTTTCTTTACTTATGTCCCAACAGCCGCGGTTTATGACATTGGGTTGTGTTAGGGTAAACATATCCGGCTGTATTTGTTTTTCACAGTAACTCCAGAAAAAATGCAAGTCGTAATGTTCCTTGGGATTACTATGAAAGGGAATCCCATATTCCATACAAATACGATGCACCCTTGATTGTGGCACCGCTTTGTTTGGTTCTGGATAAAATAATATTGTTGGATACTTACTCATCTTTACAGTATTTATTGTAATTAGTTTCTATTGTGGACACATCGCTACGTGTACATGTGTCTGACTGTGTTTGTATCTGTGTGGCCACCATAGGGAAAGTGACGAAGCAATTAAATTGTGGCTGTACGACAGTGGCAAGATAGTCATCATATTTTCTTATGTGATGTTCATGTGATAAAATATGTTCTACCGCCCCACCGGTGCGGTTACGCCAAATAATTGCATGTGTGACATGTGCATTATTTAACATAAACAGGTTTTCCGAATACCGTTTCTGTGGTTCTTTGGGTGACGCTCCAAGATACAAACAATCCCAGTCGTCGGGTAGTTGTTCAAAAGATTTATGTAAGACAGACAATCCCCGCAAAACCTTAATGTCGTCTTCATATATGCCAAACATATTTTCATCATTACACATACGCATGATTTCCAAATGGGATTTTGCACATCCCACCCATCCTGGTTTTATATCGTATGCGGCAAACCGCTCAACATCAATACCCAATTTGTGAAATTCATTTTGAACATAATTCCATCTCTCGGGTCGTCTATCAAGATTTATACAGAAATTACGCATTATCACCAGTATAAAAGTACATCCTGTATGTTCAGGAGATAATAGTCATCATCTTCATATCTTACTTTCATAGGTGCTCTTGGCGGATAGAACACATGTTGTCCTTCTTTAAGGGGTACGGGTATCTTATCTGTGCCCTCGCCCACCAATACCACAATGCCATGTGATGTCACCTCTTCGGTTGTCGTAGGTATGATAATCCCACTTGCCGTTTCTTTCTGTACTTCCTCGACCCGCTTTACCAATATCTTTGTCGGCAGTATATGTTTTTCTTTTATCATGGTCTTTGTTCTTTAAGTTTTTTTATCGTTTCTTTAATAGCGTGAATCTTATTTACGATATCGGCTATATAATCATATAACGATTGTAACTTTTTGTCTTTGTATGTACCCGCCCTGAAATCGCCTTCATTCTCATCAAATAAGGCATATTTATCGGGCATCTTCTTTTGCAAGGTATCCAGTTGCTTGTTTAGTGCATTAGCTTCCTTCTGTAATTCTTTTATCCTAAACCGTCTTTCGTTTCTTGTCATGCCAGTAGGTTTTCAAATTCTTTTTCCTCGAATGATATTATGTCTGTCCGTACAAAACGATAGCTTATATCATCATTATCCACGAATGTAATCGTTCCAAAACGATCTACGTGAAGTACGGTACCATAAAACTGTTTGCGGTATTCCTCAGAACCCGCCACAAGCTCACCAAACTTGCCTTCGTCTTCTTTTTTAATTATCCTGTTCATAGTTCTTTATAATAAATCCCAGATTCTCTTTTTTTCGCCATTTATTTCAATTTCATCCTGAAGTCGATAACCCTCAATCCCTATCGGCTGATCCCTCTTTGTGCGTACAAAAACACCATAACACGCCCATAAAGCACACACTTCAAACAAAAAATTTGATACTCTCTCCTGTGGTTGCCCCGCAATAGTATTGTATTTAAGTGCTTTCTTATGTATCTCATGCAGGCGTTCTTTTACATATTTGGTTGTTGGTAGTCCCTTTGCACGACATATATCCCCCATCATAAGACTATAATATGTACGATACAAAATAGGGTCGGCAATATCTTCATTCGCATAACTCATCCAATGAGGCGTCTGTCGCCAGATAAAAATCATTATAGTAGTCAGGCATTTCTTTGGGCTCTATGTGACCCGATGCGGCTGCCTGACCAATAACACGTATCACCTCTTTTCTTAAACTTATTTTTAAGCTAAGCAATTCTGCGGGTGTGAGGCTTACCTTTGCCCTTGATGCTGCCGATTTGGTTTCTGTCGGTTCTTGTGGCGGTGCTGACTGTTCCTTTATTTCCTCCCCAACCCGCGTAAGGGTAAATAGATTATATTCGCCCTTGGGTGATTTCTTAACCTCAAGGGTATAATCCACTTTCTCGCCCTCTTGGTATTCCCATGGTTTGTCGTTGGTTATGAATCCCTCCTTGCCGTCCGAAAGAAAGAACCTCCATCCTTTCTTCCCGTTTCTTTTAGTAAACTCTTCTACTTTGTTAATTGTAACCATAATTCTTGTTTTTTGCAAATTTAATATATTAATTCCTTATTCTATTTCGTATTGGTCGAGAAATTCTTCCATGTTTGCATTGGATGTATATGCATCGGATACATAATATCCACAAAGAAATTCCTTAAATTCTTCTCTCGTCTTTGGCAGTTTTTTCTTATCGGGGATAATCTCTGCGAATTTGCCTTGATCGTAGGGATAAATTGTGTAGTTACCTTCTCCCAGATATCGCATTGTATCGCCTTCTGGTTCATATGATAAAAATTCTTTAACAATATCTGATGTACCATCATCAAATGTTTGTACTAAAATTCTCTTCCCGATATATTTATCGCAAATCTCTTTCAGGTGAGCTTCGATTTCTTCTTTGGTAACTGAAATAAGGTTATTTTTATGGCAATGCCATACTATATCGTAAATATTATGCCAACTCTTAAAGACTTGTCCATAAACTTTGTCGCCTTCAAAATGGTGAATTAAGAAAGGATAGATTCCACCACTCGTTTTAAATCCTGCCCATTGTCCTACTTTAAATTCAGGCTTAAATTCAGGCTTATGCTTTTCTTCATAGTCCTTGCAGATTGTTTCAACTGCATCAAAAATTTGTTTTTTTAATTCATTTACATTTTCCATGATTAATACATTTTATACATTGTTCGATTATAATAATATTCTGCATACATTTCCGTGATGTCTTTATAGATAAATTCTTTATACATATCTTTTTTTAAGTCAAGAGTATCTATGTAGTGTAATAACTCTCGTGCGAACCAGGTGCGGTGTTGCCACTCATACTTGCGTATCTTTCTGCACATTTCTAAGAACTCCCAATTCCACCAATGGGTACATATCTCATGTATCTTGCCATAGTCAGTAATGCCACGAGAAGACTTCTTCTTTATTATATCAGATATTTTATGTTTCTTTCTCATATTATTTTTTCTGCTCTCAGCATCCCAACAATCTCATAAAAAGATTTCTTATCCATGACGACAACCTCTCCCTTGTTAGGCTTTTTGTGGATAATAATATTATAATTCTCATTTTGTGGCATAGCCTTTAGCACATCTTGATAAGCAGGGGCGTGAGACCACCTTTTCGCCTGTATCTGGAATGGCGGGGTGTTGGTAAAGTCCACAAGCTGGTCGTCCAATTGTTTGGACGCATATCTTGTCGTTTGGCATTCGTCCCAACCAAGATCAATCAGTTCCCGCCTGATTTGTCTTTCGTAGGTGTGTCCCACTGCCCTCGAATTGCTTTTCTTACTCATAATAGCCATCAAAATCATCCATCCCCGCAAAAGCAAGTTCATCAATAATATCATAATCATTGATTACATTGCCAAATTCGTTTTTTAGTTCACTGAGCGTCTCTTTAAATTCACGCTCTTGCTTTCTGTTTTTTGTCGTTTTCTTTGTCATCATTTCTAAGGTTTAAATAAGTTAATAATGCGTTATATACTAATTTGGTCTTTTCCGAGCCGTAAAATTCACCACTTAAATCTTCCTTAATCTTTTTATAATGATAAAGCATATTGCTATGCGACCTGTAACCCAGAATGCCCGCAATGTCCCACAAAGTACATGCGGTATAGTCATAAAGCAATACTATTATATATTTCTTCTTACCCCATAGCGGGGAACGTGTGCCTGCGTTGTCTTTTATTGCATCCCTAGGCACACCAAAATATTCACAACACCCACTTAAGATTTTATTTACCATCTCCGGGTGTGTCATTATTTTCTTGCTGTCAGTAGTATCCATAATGCTTTTAGTTCTTCATAAGTAAAATCGCCCCTTTCCCTTACCGTATCATTCTCGTGTTCATATAATGTATATCTGTCTTTAGCATATTTTGTCAACTCGAGATAGCTTTTTGTACCCGTAACTATTGTGCGGGCTGAGTCAAATCTGTTGTTGTTAAGAGAAAATCTCATTTGTTTGTTGTCTTTGGTTCTTCGTTGTCATCACCCCTATAAAAAAGACTGTGGGGATCATTACTGTCAAAACTTGATTCTGGGATTAATGTCACCCGTGTTGCCTCTGCAACCTTTTCCCAGTCTACGGGATATTTTATTTTACACTTTTTCTTGGTTTTATAACTCATTTGGGTTCAAAAGTAAAACAGTTTTTTAACAATTCCAAATATTTCAGTCAAAAAGTTCGGTTTTATCTTCACTTTTCTCTATTTTTCTTTGTATCCTCTCCCACGCCAACCTATCATCTTTCTTTAATCTTTCAAGAAAATCATTCCAATAGGGTTGTTTCTTAAACCAGGCTATTGTTTTGTGTTCGAGATTATAATTACATTCGCAGTGCATCAGCCGCCAATGTTTCTCATCCCTGTAATTATCCCCAACCCGCCCAAGGCTATGCTCAATAGTACAATACCTTGTGTCGGAAGACTGATCGAACGGCTCAAGACATAGATAACAATAATATTTCCCTTCATCTTTACATTTTTGTATGAATGCCTTGCGTTGGTCTGTGTATCTTATGTGTTCCCCTTTTCTTTTCTTGCTTTCTTTGGGTATTGGTTTTTGTCTTTTGCGTGGTCTGGATTTGTACAGGTCACCGCCTTTCATATAGCGACGAAATTGATGATATTTGCAAAGGTTTTTCGCAAATGCCGGTCTGTCGCAACCAGGTTCTATGCAGGTCTTCATTATTAAATAAATTTAACATTCAAATCAATACTGTCGGCATACCAATCCCTTTCCATACCCTCTGTTGTTTCTTTACCCAACTCCCATGTAAAGTCATGCAGGAATTCGTAGTATGGGTTGCCATAGGGGTTAACTATCTTTTCATCGTCTTTATCCCATGTTAGAAAGGCGTTATAGAAATCCCTGAAGGATATTTTCATTAGGATATCGTTTGCATAGTCTTTTGCACGGTTTGCTATCTCTTCAAATTTTTCGTTATAGGGATAGGTTGCTTTTACATACCATCTATTCTTATGTTGGATTAAGTGGTACAATAGCCTAACTTCTGATTTTTTTGATTTCATCTCACAAAATTATTTATTATTGCCATTACAAGTGCTGTGCCGCCTGCTATAAGCCCGCAAAAGAACACAACAACTACTATTATAGATATTAGCTTTTGTCCTTTGGTATACTGATATTCTTTTATCGTCTCTTGTGCGAATTTTTCTTTTGTATCCATGATTGTTTTATTTATACACCATCTTCAAATGACGGATGCGGTCTTTCTTCTCTTGCCTCATCATCGTCTTTAAGGTCTTTGGTAGTTACTTTTTGCTGTTTTTCTTCCCACACTAATCTATACTCATTCCCGAACATATCACCAGTTTCTTGATGCTGTCCCACATGATTAAAAGGTAATTCACAATGAAATGTACAAGAATTATCACCAAAATCATCACCAAATTCTATTGAAGCATTGCATCTTTTTACTTTTTTCATATCATTCAAGTTTAAAATCCTCTATTTCTTAATCTTCCTTGAGGCTTGGTTTATAAATTTTACGTTAACCCAATATTCTTCATAACTATTGGATTTCCTCATTTGTTCAGGTGTAACCCACTCAAACCATCTTGTTTCAGTCGGTGTCCAAATAGGGAAAAATGCAAATCTTTTTATGATTCTTTTTTCTCCTTCTTTATAATTCCTTCTTTTCATAGTTCTCTATTTTAAGTTAAACCTAATTCCTTTCTGAGTTCGCTTATCTTTTGACGGAGATGGTCTGCCCTAATTATTTCTTCTTCTGATACTCCACATACCTTATGAACCATTGGCCTTAATTCCTCATACAACCCTACCAGTTCTTCCAGCTTGGATGTGCGGTCATTAAATTTAATCTTAAACCAATCCATTATCTGACGTTGGGAAAAATTGAATCCACCTTCAGTATCCCATTCAATAAATTCTTTTTCTATTTTTAACCATTCTGTTTTTTTCATTTCTTTGAGTTTAAATAATCGTTAATGTATATTCTTTCTGCCTTTTTATATACATCTCTCTCTGTGTCTCCAATATTAAATAAATGTGAATATTTATTATTATCATATCCGATACTCATTCCTGTTGTCAGTCCATTTGTTTTAGTTACGGAATAAATATGTATTTGACTCCTGCCTCTTTTCCTAAGTTTTTTTAATAGCCTTGTTTTCATCACTTTAGGTTTATATATTCGTCAATCATCACCCTGCATCCGGGAACGTGCCCATTTAGCACCATGTCTTGCTCCATGATTATAGTTATTAAGTAATCTCATATTGATTAATTCAGCTGAACCCTTATAAGCTGTAAATTCAGAAGATTGTATTAAAGAAAATTCCTTCTCTATCTCCTCATCTGTCAGTCCTGCGGGTTCTGCTGGCTTGAGAGTATATTCAATATCGGTATCATTTATTTTGTCCTCGCACCATGTGACTTCACCATGATGGTTTAAATCCTTAAAATCTTCATCTTGCAATAATTCATCCTTATCAAATCCCAAATTAAGATATATCTTCTTTGGAATATTTTTTATCTGTGCTTTCATTGTGAGTTAGATTTTATATTTAGTTTTCAATAATTTAAGTATATCATCAAATTGCTTCTGTACCCATTTTTCAACTTGGTATTTAACTTCGGTTTCGGTTTCAGCCTCAAAATCCTTACTTACTATTTCAACAAAATCACCTTTGGTATGAAGCAAAATATTACTTGTGGCACTTGGTTTAATATCATTATTGGAATTTGTTTCAATAGATACTTTTCCGCTTTCGTTATGAGTTATTATTCCCATGCCACCTCCACGTGGCCAATACCGAGTACTAATAGTCAATATTTCACCATCATAATCCTTTTTGCCCTGACAATCATCTGTCCATTCTGCTGTTGGTTCCATAATACACCTCCTATTTATTAGTTTCTTTTTCAGGATATTTTTTCATACCACCATACCACATTCTTTTGCAATTAGAGCAGCCTTCGTTAAGCATATTATCCAGCTCATCAAAAGACATCTCATAACCGCAATAAGGACAGGTACGGTTAAATACAAATGTTTCGGCATCGTCTTTATAAAGAAATGATGCCATCAGTTTGCCTTCATATCTCACAAACCAGTAATCGTTTGTTCCCTGTGTTATAGTATATTTTTTCATTTCCCTTTGATTTCAGTTAGCCAGTAGTTGAATATGTCGCTAAATGTCACTTGATTTCCGTCCATATCAAAATATTCATTATCACCATATATGTCTGTTCCTGCCTCAAAGTATTCAGAAAAGTCCATTACACACCATTCAGCAAACTCCATATACAGTTCATGGATTTCTTTGGCAAGAGAATTAAATTGAGCCTCATGTATTACTATTCCAAACCCAAAGATATTTGATGCATCCGCATATCTGTTTAATATTTCAAGTATCTTTTCCATTGTTATTCGGGGTTAGTGATATTCATACATTGTTTTAATTGATGATATATTGCAAATTGCATTTCATATAATCTTAACGAATGCCATTTGTGGTTTTCATCTAAGCCAGATTCTTTTAGTATTCTTTTTGCATTTTTTAATGCTATTTCTCTTGCTTTTTGCATTTTTCCATAATCGCTATTCATATCATTATATTTTAGTTAGTCTTTATCTTTCCGTCTCGCATGGCTTTAGGTATCTTATTATCTCTTATGGCAATAGCTCCATGTTTCCAGCCCAGCCAATAGCCCCTTTCAAAATCATTGGCATTATCAGGTAATATATTATCATTCGCTATTGTTGCCCATTTCTCAATATCTTCATCACTCACTTCATCCTTGTTTTGTGAGGCAAATTCAAGCATGGCTTCAATAACTTCATCTCTGTAATAAAATTCACCTTGTTGTATTGGTTCTTTTATGTCGAGATTATCTAATACCTCTTCTGCTCTCTGTCTGTCTGTTTTCATATCTGTAAGTTTAATTTAATATCCGGTAATATGTGGTAATAATATTTTCACTAATTCCTCTGTCTATAAGGCTATTATCATTAATGTTCGGTAATATCCGGTAAATCTAAAAGCATCTTTATTTCTAATGGACAATATGGTAACCTTTCCCCCCTTGATATACTGGCAGTATCAAAATCTAAACCAGCATAAGTACACCACTTTCCTTCCACACCCACATATTTATATTTACAAGAATGACAGTCATGTGGCAAAGGTGATATATCACAACTCGCAATCTTTTTGAATATTTCATCACGCTGTTTCTTATTATAGCAATGTTCTTTTAATGCTTCTATATATTTCTCCATATCTGTAGGCTTAATTTATTTGTTGTATCTCGCCAATATGGCGAGTATTTGGCGACTTATAATATTTCCTCATAATAACCTTATTGATTAAATAAAACAAACACAGTCAATAGGGCTAACAAAGCAATAATAAAGAATGCTCTGAAGATAAGTTCAGTAAGTGGTATTCTTTTTCTCTTATCTTTCAATATCCATGGATTTAGCCCCATACCACGCCTTGCAGTTTCATCGCTGACATATTCATTAATAAAATCCATGACACGACCAAACCTGAACATAACAGCGAGTATATATATAACGGCAAACACTATCCCCGCAAGAGCATACATATTGTCAGCCCACCAATGATTAACAAAACCCTTTATAAGCACTGCAACAAAAAACAGCCATAGGGTTAAATCAACAAAGTCTCTTCTTAAGTAATTAAATAGTTTTTTCATGTCTCTTGGTCTTTAGCGGGCTCATGCGTTGTCTTAACAAGCATATAACCCATATTATCTAATTCTTTAGCTATATCAGTTAGTTTTTGATATAGTGTTAAGCGTTCATCGAAGACAATTAATCCTCTTTGTAAATTAACACCACGCACCATCCTTAATGCGCATTTGTCCGCAGAATCAAATAATACATCTTTAGTCGTTTCCATAAGTTAATTTATTAATTTCTTTTTCCAAATATAAAATAGCTCTTTTAAATATGGTAGTATTTTCGCATGAAGCACCTAAAAGTCTATTACAATTATGGCACAAAACACCCCTGATAACCCCATTGCTATGGTCGTGGTCAATACATGCCCTTTTCTTACCATTCTTAACGGTTATGGGGTTATTGCAAATCAAACATTTATTATTTTGAATTTTTAACAACATCTCAAGGTCGTCTTTACTAAGACCATATTGTAGGAGATAGCGAAATTCATCGTTATTTCTTTTCCTTAAACATTTCTTGCACCCACCCCTATATCCACATTTAGTGTTCTTACATTTATAAAATTCAGAAAGAGGTTTTATTTCGCCACAAATATTACACAGTTTTTTCCCGTCCTTTATCTTAGAGGACGCCTCTCTCCTTAGAATAAACTCAGAAAAAGACGAATGTCTCCCACAGTCTCCACAAAAATAATACTGATAATTTCGTTTATAATTACGCTTCCTTATATTAAGACTTCCACAATGTCTGCACTCCAGCCGGTCGGGATTATTCCATCTCTCTTTACTCCTATCAACAGAGCAAAAAAAACGACCACAGCTACGACATAAATAACGGCGATCTTCCCCCTGGGGGAGTCCCTTCAAATATGCATTCCTATTCCACCTCCCCTTAGATGTAATATTATTTCCCCCACAATAGGGGCAAGTTGTTCCTTTTATTATCACTCTCCGCATTGCGATTAATATAAAAGCCCCTCCAACAGACGGCCTATAACTCACATCGCAAGGATAGAATTCACCTATTTTCGGGGCAATGTTATTTTTAATTGTAAACACGATGTATGTTATAAGCGATACAAAGATAGTCATTTGTTTTGAGTTCGCTTTTTCCATAATGCTTTTTAATCTTAATTTCTTGTCAAATGTAAAATGCTTTTTTGACATTTCCAAATATTTTAGCGATTATTTTTACTTTTGGCGGGATTTTTCTACCACCAGTAAACATTATACCTTGTATTTTTTAATTTAAGCGTGTTTTTAGCGTGTTTAAGACATTTTCTTGCAAAAGTGGGTGTGTACCCCCACCAAAAGAACAAAGTCCTTTAAATCGCTTTATTTTGCCTGTTCCTCGATTGTTTTGTCAATATTATCAACCAATGCTTGACAAAACCCCATTATAAACGGATCATTTGTTTGTCTTGATGGGGAATTTAAAACCACGGTCTTAATGCGCTGCCTAACGCGGTCTAATTCCCTTGCCAATAATAATTCTCGTTGTGTGTGAATTTGGGTTGCATAATCGTCCATTATTTTGTGTAATAACGGATCATTTGTTCCACGTATAAAAGCCTTTGCTTTCGATGGATAGTCCTCACAAAACTCTCTTGAATTTTTCATCATTATAAATTTTTATGGTTAAACAATACTTTTTAATTTACTTATATATCTTTTGTCGGTTGCATAGGGCAAGTCCTTAAGAAAAGTGTAATAATCCCTTAAATCATGCCCCTTTTTTATGTAGAAGTCCTGCCATAGCTTATAATCAATTACGCTATTTAGCCAATGGTCATATTTAGCATGGTGTTTATATATTCCCGTTGCTTTTGTCGGGCGTACCCTCGCATAGCGCATACCAAAACAATTAAACCCCTGTTTGAAAATATCACTACGGAAGTTACCCGTTTCGTGGACTGCTTGGCGAAACGCTATTTCGGGTGATCTTATTTCCAGGTAATAAATAGCCTCTTTCAAAAGTTCGGGTGAAAATGGTTTGGTGTAAATCTCTTCAAAAAATAAATGCTTTTTAAGGTTAAATACTCTTTTTTGATTTTCTTGTGTGGATGTCAGCGGGGGGCAACCCGCAAGTAGGGGAAGCCCCGCAAAAGCTATTAATAACAATAGTTTTTTCATATTATCCTAATTTTTAATGATTTGCAAAGATAGACTATTCCCACAATAGTTCTTTTAGCTTAAGGATTGTAAGTTTTATTATCTCTTTTGCCGGATCATCACAATCTGTTCTTATGTGTGGTATCATTTTTTCAACTTCTCTTTGCACAAGTCCTGTAATTATTTCTGATGCCAGGTTAAGAACGGAATGTTCATCTGTTTTTAGTTCTGTCTTATTCATGGTTTAATCTTTTAGCGGTGAATATTCCTTATATCCATTTGCGATTAATTCATTAATAAAGCCGTTCAGTTTATTTTTGTTTTTGAACGGTGCAATATCATAAAAATCGCTTCCGTCTTTGTGTTTTTTTATTCCGTTATGATAGCAAACCAGGTATTTTACCTTGCCAACATTGAACATTAATCTATATGTTTTCATTTTATTAAGTTTTAAAGATTAATAACTATTTACATTTCTTAATTCATTGAGTTCTTTTAAATACCTGTCATAATTTCGTCTTTTGACTACTTTAAGATTATAGCCTAAAGATTCCAATTCGCTTTTTAAGTCAGCATATTCATTTTCTTTAGCCGGTTTTGCGTTTTTCATACAAGCCGAATATTCAGCCCCGCCATGTTGACCAATGTGCATATAACTACTGATCCCGCCCGTATAGTCCCATATATCATAAGGGAATAGGGCTATTATTTCGTTGTCTTCAGGAAATCGCCTAAAGATCACTTCTGTAATAAATTCATCTTTTTTCATAATTTCTAATTTTAATAGTTAGTCATTTTCTCTTAACCATGCCTGAAAATCACCAGGCATAGGATATGTTTTACTTATGACGCCCTCAATTTCAAGAACGAGTTTTCCTTTTTGTTCATATATAGAAAAGTCGGCGCCTAGAGGCTTACTGAATTCCAAATAGAATTCCTGTATTAAGTCATTTGTTTTTGTCATAAAAATAGTTTTTATTCAATAAATTCAATACCTGAATGAGTAAATTCAATACCTGAATGAGTTTGGCAATCCAAACACCAAGTATCTTCGTCTTCAATTTCCTCTAAATAATCAAGGGAATTTTCATCGGTAAGTAAGTTGTGCCAAATTTTGGCCTCAACATTTTCACTACCACATTTTTTGCATACAATTTTTGTCTTCATAATAAAACGCTTTTTAATGGTTAATACTAATTTTATAATTTTATTCTTCGTTTGAATCAATTATTTTAGCTGACTGATAAGCCATTGGCAGGGTTAAATATCCGCGCCGCCTAAAGTTATTCCACATTTTATTTATAGCCTCTTCGCTGTTTTCCGCAAAGACTATTTCAGTACCTAAATAAGTACCATACTGATATTTGATAGTATATTTTTTCATCTGCAATATTTGTTAAAAAATTCAAATTCCTTTTGCATATCTGCCTCAATTTCTTCGTTTGTGGCAATTCCCGCCCCTATTCTATTGGGTAAATCCATTTGTTCACCCCTTAATTCCATGCTTAAAAGCATATCATTAAAATAATCATATTCTGCCCTTGTTATTTCAATAAACGAACCGTCTTTAAAATAAAGATTATAGCAAGGTATTTGTTCGGAACACTTTTTTTCGTATTCTTCCTGTTCTTTGCCATTCATCCTGTTATATTTCGTTCTGTTAAATTCACAACGGTTTTTAGTTTCCCCTTTGGCGGTTGATCCTTTGGCAATTTGCAGTTTTATCCACTCTCTTCGGGTCATTATCCCTTCTTCGTACCCTATCAATTTGTTGAGGGTAAATTCTGCTTTTTGTTCTTTGATTGTTTTCATAACGCTTTTTAATTAAAGGTTAATATTCTTAAAATCTTATGTTCTTTTTGTGTACTCTTATTCTTTCGCCCGGTTTGTGATCCCTGCAAAAGCTTAATAACTCTACTAAATATGCATTTTTATCATTTTTTATTATTTCAACTAATGACTTTCGCGGGATCAATAACCCGCTAGGGCTATCATATTCTTTATAGTAATATTGTGCTATCATTTACTATTTATTCGTTTTATTACCTTAATAGATTTCCTTGCAATGTATTTATTATTTAGGCTTAAGCAAAGTTTACTTATTGCCTGGTTTTTACTTTTAGCCGGAATTATCAATACCTGAGAATCCCGCACAAAAGGACTATTAAATTGTAGTTTGTATAACATAACTTAATATTTTAGTCAGTATATTTCTTTGATAGTGCAATACTACAATACAATATTAATATAACAACTGTCAGTATTATTTGTGTTATTGTCATTTGACTTTTTCTATTTCCTCAAATAACATTCTTGCCGGCTGATTTCTCCCTGGTGTCTCTTTCCAATAACCAAAAGCAAAATAATTGTATTTTGTATTGATTTTCCTTACAACCGGCGGGAGATGTTCTATAATAAATACCGATCCCGTGGGGACAAAACTATCGTTTGACTTATAGTCAACTAATGTTTTTACTTTGTCATTTACTTTAAATTTCATTGTTTTTTATTTTTAAGAGTTATTTTAAGCCGTTTTAAAGCACTTTCGCGGTTTAGTTGATATGTAACCCCGCTAGAGATCAAAAGTCCTTTAAATAGTGTTAAATTGATTCAAATCAGTCAAAATATATTCACCGCTTTTTATCTTTGCCTCAGTCTCTTTTTTTGTTTCATTTAAAAACTGATTACGATATTTACCGGTTGTTACTGAATAATCCCAGTAACTTTCATCAATCTGAATTTTACCGCTAAGTGGTTTGAATGCTATAATACTATTATAAGACTGAAAATAACATCCCTTGTCTGTAAATAACCTGAATTGATTTCTAACAGGATCACCGTTAGTATTTACAAACTGTTCTACTTTACAATTAATTGATTTCATAACATTTGATTTTAGGTTAATACTAATTTATTAATTCATTTGAGCCGTTGCGGGTAACGATCCCGCCAAAAGCTCCAGAGAACGGCTAATTTCCACTAAAGTTCTAAAAGACAGTTACAATAATACATACTATTACCGCACCTATCAAATAGACTTTAATAATTAAGTTAACAATTTTAATACGTTTCATAATTTTATGGTTTTATAATGGTTTAAGTTCACTTCAAGCAAATCACATTTGTCGCGCCTTGCTTTCATTTCTGCGTTAATAATGGCCCGTTGTTGATTATCTTCCATGAAAGATTCAACGCCGGGATCGGCCAATATCTCACAACTCAAACAGTCAATATTATCAGTTAATTGAGCTATTTTAGTCATCTTACCGTTTTTCAATTCATTATAGTTTTTATAAATGCCATAATGATAAGTAACTGTTTTCATATCTTTAATTTTTTGGTTAATTTACACCCGCATAGTTTTGTAAATACGGGCGCTATCATTATTTACGCGGACTTTAGACCGCCAAAAGACTCCAAAGAACGGCTAAAGAATAGTAAAAACAACAGCCAGGATGCACGCTAAAGCTAAATACAAATAAACTGCATATTTAACTACATTTAAAAATACTTTTATAACTTTCATAGTTTAATAAATTAATGGTTAATATTATAATTTACTCGCATACTTTATTTCTTTTTCAAGTCTTAATAGTGTACGTTCATGCACAAGCCTACATTCAAGATTTGATTCCCAACCCTCTTTCAAGGTAGCCCAATAACTTATCCCGTCGTCATCTTCCTTATGAATTTCAACAAGCCTGTCAGAATACTTACCCATTAATCTTTGTATTGTCCTCATCTCTTTATTTTTTAGTTAATATTAAAACACGCTAAATTAATTATAAAGTGCTATTTAATATCAAATAATTGTTGTAATTCTGGAATTAATCCAGATTCGTCCCCCCATTGGTTAGTCCTGCTATCTTTAAACATCCTGCAGCCTAATATAATCGGGGTTAAGTCTTTATATTTTAGTGCATGATATACATAGCTCGCTAATGTCCCGGCTTGGTTGCGTGTAAAACCTAATGTCATAATTTTGGTACAGATTTCTACTAGTGTCATATCCTTGATTTTTGGTTAATATTAATGTCTGCTAAAGTAATACTATACTGCAATATTAAAACTAATATTTGAATTGACAATACAAAAAATCAATTATTTTGTTAATAGACTGAAATTTAGATTGATTCTAAATAATACCGATTGATTATCAGTACGTTAGCGTAAAAACCCGCTAGAGTTCAATATTATACTTCTCAGCAAATAAATACAATTCCTTATTGTATGACTCTTCTATTTCTTTGACAATACCAGTAACCTGGTCTGATACATTGTAAAGAGTACGGCCGGCATAAGTCTTGCCAGAATCAACAATAAAACCACGCTTAAGCAATACATTGAAATATACTATAATCTTATTATAATCAAAGTATGTAACGAATTTCATTATAGCCGTTTTGGTGAATCCTTCCTTAATCAACCTACTGTAAACATAACAACCATGTAGCACTAAAGAACAGTTAACAGACAGATTGTATTTAACCTTTAACACCTTCAGTATCCTGAATGATAAAAGAATTATATAATGAAATGATTGCATAGTGATATCATTTTAATATCATTCATTTTATTAATTCCTTTGCGTTTGTTCGTGTTAGCCGCATAAAATCAGGCTATTAACCCCGCTTATTGAATTGGTATTCATGTATTGATAACTGTTATTATATTTTTCCTATAATACATATTATGTCAAATAGGATTTTATTAGTAAATATTAAGACCCTGTTATTCAGCCCGTTAACTCTTGCCTTTTTATGGTGATCCTGGCACATTTGCATACATTTTAAACTGTTTTGTGTAAAAAAGAATTCTTATTTAGGGTGCGGGGGTTCGATTTTTTGCGATCTGAACAAAAAACAACACCCCTTATTTTTAACATAGACCTCCCCTGTATATCGTTGTTCAGTAGCATAATATGTTTACATATATCCGTTCCCATATAGTCTTACCCATGTGCAGCAGCTAGCGAAATCTCCCCTAACACCCGTGGTTTCATATTCGTCTATACTTGGGTTTAATCTCAGGATTTCGTAATGATAGTTGTGATTGCCTGTATATCCGATAAATTGCACTTTGTATTCCATTTTCTATTAGATATGGTTTATTGTTCTGTTGTCAGTTTTACTATGTAGTTGTTTAGTGTTATTGCTTTAGCGGGTTGTATGTTAGACACTGTATTTCTGTGTGTATTGGTTATTTCTGCTACTTTGTTTTTACGGTTTGTGATGTAGATATCCATTGTGAGCATATTTATTATGACGTAGTATTGTCTGTAGTTTGTTTTCTTCATGGGTATAAAAAGTGTTTATTCGGATATATTCACTCTTTTTGTGCAAAGATAGGGGTTTTTGTTTTATATGGTAGCATGGGCGGGTTTGTTAGAATAGTCTTTGTTGTTTTGCAGTGTCTTTGGGTTTCTTTTCTTCTTCCCAATTATCAATCCTTGCCTGTGCTATCTCACAATATTCTTTTTCTAATTCTATGCCTATAAAATCAAATCCTTCGAGCTTTGCACCTATTCCTGTACTGCCACTGCCCATAAACGGATCGCAGATTGTTCCTTTCGGTGGTGTTATCAATCTGCATAGATAACGCATTAAAGCAATTGGTTTGACTGTTGGATGCCGATTTCCTTCACACCCCTTATTCCTTTCGCTCCTTGAAGCCTTTGCACAATAAAAGAATCGGGAAGCAGAACCTTCATCGCCCAATCCCCCAAGATTTGATGCTCTTACATTTAAGGCATATTTACCGTATTTCCCATTTTTCCCCATGCCCCCCATAGATTTATCACCACTTCCTCCCGTACTTTTAGAATAAGGAAACTCTCTTACCACTTCATCACTACCATCGTGGATGACATTGGCAGGGAAACGACCTTGTGGATGGCTTTCTGTTACTATTTGATTATAATGACCGTAACAATTCCCATCTGGCCCCTTTGGTCTGCCTCTATTTTCTACTGTTTCTATCCTACACCCGTCAATATTCAATCCCCCTGTTCCCCATTTGAGAACATTCTCTGCAATAGTCTTTTCTGATAAGGGTTTTCTTGCAAGACAGATAGGTTCGTTAGCAGGCTTAAGAGAACTGCCCCAGCCTTCCCATTCGGAAGTGCCTTTGGTTAAAACAGTCATATCCTCACAATGTTTATCGTCTTTTCTCCAAGGCCTGTCCCAACCTTCATTTATGTGTTTCCCGCTACCGCCCTTTGCTTGCTTGTAACTCATAGGCTTACCTGTACTTGTATCTATTTTTTTGCCAACCACTTCTCTTTCATTCCCCTGTAATTTATCAACCGCCTTACCGACATTCAGACTTTTCGGGAATCCAGAGCCGTATAACCATTGTATCTGATCTCTTATTTCAAAACCAGCATCTTCAATAGCACAAGCCATACGATGATAGGTACGGGTACCGCCAAAAGCAAGTAAATGACCACCGGGTTTTAACACCCTCAAACACTCTTTCCACATATCAACATTATAAGCTATACCGGACTTATCCCATGCTTTACCCATAAACCCTAATTCATAAGGTGGATCGGTAACAATGGAATCGACACTATTATCCGGCATTGTCGGCAGATAATCCATGCAGTGGGTATTTAAGAGCTTTATCATCTGTTTTAAGAAGGGAATCCCCGATTTGAAGTATTAACCTAACCTGAAAAGATATGAAAACTATGAAAGTGTGTGTGGGGATTCCCTGTGTTTATCATTGTATAAGTTCTTCTGGTTTTATGTTGTATTCCTCAAGCAGGCTGTCTATCTTGTATAGTGCCATGTCCAGTCCGTCGTAGGGTGACAGGGTTACTTTCTTATCCAGGGCGTCTTCTATCTGTGCTTCCAGTTCCCTGCGTACGTTGAAGACTATATCCCATAATACCTGTGCCATATCTGTTGCTTTTGTGCAGCGCAGGAATTCCTGGTATTCATCAGAGTTTTCTGTGTTGAATTTAAGTATTGCTTCCATGGTTGCTTTATTTAATATCAAAATGGGAGATCATCCGTATCCCCATCATTATCATAAGGGTTAACTGCTTCAAATGTGTCTTTTTCTTTAGCGGGCAGGCTGACATCCAAGCCATCATTACCGTTAATATCTGTATGACGGATATATAATGCACGCAGGTACGTTTTGTGCCAATGATCGGATATCTTACGTCCACAGGGCTTATATGTTATCTCCACGTGGTCGCCCACCTCAAACTGTTCAAGGTTTAGTCCCCGTCCTAATTCAAACTCGGGTAAGTCCGTAAATGTTTTACCACCATATTCTTCTTTTATCTCAAGTATTATAGAGGGGAATTCAAATGTTTTACCTTCGTTCTTTGTTCCTTTTTTCCCATCGGCGGTTCTCACCGGCTTGGCATATATTACGCCTGTTGCTTTTGGTAGGTTACTCATATTTTTTTTATTAAATGTTTGATTTTTATATTTCTTTCGGCCTGGGTTTCACTTGCTTTTAGCGGCAAGTGATTTAATAAATACAACTCGTAGGCTATTGCTGATTTAATACCAAAATCCCTTATAAATGAATTTCTTTTTAATATTGCCATTTATTTTTTATTTAATAATTTTGTATAATAGTTTTCTATTACTTTAGCGAGGTCGTTAACCGCTGATGGTGTAAAGTCATCTTTGGTGGCGTCCTTATCACCTATGGTAGTGTGTTTTACTATGTGGTCTGCAAGGCGGTGTGAATACATAATCACATCATCCATACAGCTATCATACCCGCTATCGAATTTATTTGTATCATAACTGTCTATAAGGAATTCTATGGCGTCCATGAGGTCATCATGGTAGCCCCCCCTAATCCTTTCTATTGTTTCCTTTGTTATCTTATTCATAGGGTAATGATTTAAGTTCTTTTACGAGTTTTTTAAGTAGGCGGTATTCTCCCCATGTCAGCCTTATAAGGACACCCCTTGAACTTATGTCGGCGTCAAAGCCCTCGCCATTCTTCCACTCGGTAACTTCAATATAATCATTTTCATTTGCAAAATGACAAAATTCTTTTGTGGTGGCATATACCGAATTTCTTTTATAGTTTTCCATAATGTTTATGTTAAATAGTCATTGTTCCATGTTGATTTATTTGTAATATAGTCAACCCATTCCCATGTTTTCCTGGCTTTTTTTATGTCTTTGTCTGAGTAATAAAGATACCATAGCACCATTTCCCAATATAGGTCTTCGTCGTCTACGGAGGCCACCCACCACGAACAGAACTGCCATCCGAAAAACCATATCTGAAATGACGGCGACCACTCAAAACGCGGTGTGCCATACTTGTCTTTCCATCCCAAACCATACCTGACAACCGCCATAGGCCAGCCATAGCTTATATCATAACCAAACAACCTGATGTAACTACATCTTAAAAACTTTGGTCTTTTCTTGCGTATTGTAAGTATAGTTCTGTTAAAGTTCCATGGGTCAAAATATGGTGTGCCATGTCTTATTCTACCGAAGTAATACCTCTTGCGGGGTAACACGAAAACCCCGTCAATCTGTTTCAGTATCTTTTTAAAGCTTTTCATCAGTCCCATTCAAATGCTGTGGGGTCCCTGTTTTCCAGTCCGCACCTGAGTGCTAATTCCACATCACAATGATAAATTATCATTTCATTATCTATCATCATACATGTTATTCCACGTAATGCATCGTGAAACTTTTCCATATTTATGTCAGGGTATTGCTTTAGCAGGGTTTGTATTTCCTTGCCGGTAAATCCTTCTTTGTTTTTTGTTGGAAAGTTATTCACTATGTCGGTTATTTTATTCATCGCCCGCTAAAGTTTAAACCACAAAAGTAAATAACAGAATTGATATTTCCAAATAAAAAGGTAATTATTTTCTTCTGATCCCCGCAAAAGATATTATTTACTTCCATTATGTATTAACTTTTGTCGGACTTTTGGCGTTCTTCTATTTTCTTAATAGCTTCTGTTAAGTCTGCCACAATATCCTTTGCATCGGCCAATGGTAAAACGATAAACCTATCATAACCATCATTATCGCTAAGTATAACAAATAAATCATCATTTGCATTAAGGTAAATCTGAAGCTCAGAATAGTTATAATCTGTTTTTTCTGCTTTATAAATTTTGTTGTGTGCCATTTTTTATAAGTTTTAAATTAGTATTATTACTTTTGTCGGCTCAAATATAAATAGTATTATTGGAAAAAACAAAAAATTCACTTAAATAATTTTCCCCCTAAATAAGAATATATTTCTTTCTTTTCTTTTCCTTTCCTTTGTTGACATGTGTTGACATGTGTTCAACAAGTGTTAACATGTGTTGACATTTGTTGACATTTGTTCCTTTTCTTTTGCTAATTTAGCAAGTTTTTTTTCTTCTTTACGGCGCTTTGCACTTTCTTTCCCCGCCTTAGACCTTTTCTTTGATAATTCCTCTCTAATAGCTATATTTCTCACCACCCTTTCTGACCAAAACATTTCACCATCTGCTGTAAAAAGCCGATATGGGTTTATACACTCATAGATAATCTTTTCTACTTCCTCGGGTGTTAATTTCATTTGGATAGCCACCGACATATATATATATTTTTCAAATGGAAGGTGGTGGTTTCTATCCTCATGTAGCATTTCTATCAATCGCCAATACACGCCATAGCCAGTAGCGCCAAACTGACTTAAGAACGACTGCATCTTAGGATCATTGGTTGGATTGTAGTCGTGTGGAAAATAATAAGCGTCTTTCTGCTTGCTCATGTGACTTTATTTAATTAAGACCCCCACAAAGTAACAAACCCAATAAAGGGAAAGTCACGAACCTTTAATGGGAATTATTACCTGCGAGGGTCTATTGTTATTCTTAAGTTTGCTGATTGTTGTGACTTTTACCATAGCGCAAAGATACAAATAATATTTTTATCATAATCCCCGCAAAAGTAAAATTAATATATTTAAAAAGCAAGAAAAAGTTTGGAAATTTTAAAATTATGATTAACTTTGTGGGCAGAAGCAGTCAGTAGACATAGAAAGGAGAAACAGAAGATGATGACAATTAAAATTGAATCAGCACGTAAATCTGAATTTGGTTGGGTTGAGGAAACCCGACTTATCGAAACAAAACCAAATGAAATATATCTAAGAAAAATTGGGTATGTTACATTTGATGACTTCCTGAAATCTCAGTCTGAATACGCAAGTAATACTAATCATGCCGTACCCACTGCGGAGTTCGGTGATTCACCAAAACCCGAAACTAAAGATAGGGAACGGTGGTATTTGGTTGGTAATTATTATGTGGACGAGAGAATAATACACGGGTTTATCGTTTTTAATGGTATGGTTTATATAATGCAAGACGGCAAAACCGTTGATAAGATTGCCATAGGCGACCAAAACGACGAAAAACTTTAATTTAACAAATAAAAAGACTGCTTCTTTTTTCAATAAAAAATTTGCATTTTAAAAAACTATTATTAACTTTGCATTTGGTTTATTTCAAGCATGCCCGCCAGGGAAATAACAGAATATTCCTGATAATAATATGGTTAGACAACCTGGCGGGTTTCGGAAGTTCTTTTAAACAACATAAAAAGGAGGTAGCCATGACGTAAGAACCAATAAATTACGACAGTGGCACAAAGAAAAAAAGAAAAGTCCAAAAGCGGAAATAAGAAACACGGACGTAACAAACGTCCTGTTAATTCCGCGATGAGTGCGTATGTTCGGGGCAAAATCAGCCTCGATAGCTATTTGAAACAGACGAAAAAGTCTGAATGACATGATGGCGAAGGCAGAGGTGGTAAGGGTGGTAAGGACGAATGTGAACTGAAAGTTCTGTAAAGAAGCCTTCGCCTGACATAGCGGTGGAGTGAAACGGATAAATAAATCATTCGAGTCTCATAATCTCGAGATAGTGGGTTCAACTCCCACGACCGCAACAAGATTAAACAATGATAAAAATATGGCTTTATTAAGATTCCCTATTTTATTTACTGAAGAAGAGTATGAGAAGGCAGAAAACCTTGGTCTTGATCCCAAAACAAAGAAAGGGTGGGTGGTGATAAACACTGTTACTATCTGTGCCTATAATGAAATGGATAACGGTAATGTCCTTGTACGTATGGCAAATGGGGAATGTTATGAAATCCCGCTATTGGTAAAAGATTTTGAAAAGATATTAAAAGATATAGAATCTATGGTGGAACTCACTACCATAGGTGGTAATTAGTTCTTTCTTTGTTTTGTTCTGGCAGATGGGTCTGCATGGGAACGCCGGGGTTAGTCCCCGCGCCATTCATTTATAAAAGACATTAACAGGCGTGGGGGAAGTCCTCATTCATTAACCATTGTCGTTGTTCGGCGTGCGTGGCGACATAATTTGTGATACCCCTATCGGATATGGGGCGCTGTAAGGTGATACACAATGGAACAGGCAAAATTAAAATACCCGCCTTTTCGGGGCGGGTTTCTTTATTTACGGGTTTTGATTATCGGGCATCCGAACGCAAGAGCAGGTTTTTTCTTGCGGGTGTTATTTCGGTACTTCGCTTATGGCTGACAGCGCCACAGTCCTTACACCTTACTGTTTCATATCTGTTCATTGGTGTGTAATAATAAGAATCGGTTTCTTCGATATTAAATGAACCACAATTAGGGCATGCGGGTGCCTTGGCTTGCATGATAAGTGGTAGGTTGGGATGTGATTTTATCCATGGTCTGAGCTCTATATAAACTTCCTCAAGAAGTGTTACGTCTTGTTCACAGTATTTTTCCATATATTTCAATTGTTTGGCATCGCCTTCCTCGCAATCTATCCAAAGCTGATAATTTGTTTCTAACTTTTCTTTTCTTATCATTAGTTTGCCAAGGTAGTTAAGCGAATTAGAAGAAAACCGGAAGTGTTTTCTGCCTACCTTACAAGTGTCTATTGCCTGATAGGGTAATGGTGGCTTTAGTCCGTTTAATATGAAGCGTGTGTTCGCCTTGGGTAGATCGAAGGCATTGCCGTTGTGTGTAATTATAATGTCAGAATCATTTATTAAGTTCCATAATGACTTACATATCCTACTGTCATTGCGTTCCCTGGCTTCTTTGGAAGTAACGAAATCAGACATTATTTCCTGGTCGAAAAGCCATTTGGCACTCCACCCCAATATAAACCAATCCTTAATTATCTGTTGGTGTGTTATGTATTGTTTGCCAAGTTGCCAAAAACCCCCTATTATCCTTGCTGTTTCTATATCTAATAACAATACCTTCGGCTGTTGGGTTTCGTAGAAACTTTTTGCCCGAAGGTATCTGTTTAGTGTTTCTTCTTTTATCTTAAAATGCTCTATTGTTTTGGTGAGGCCATGTTCATTCATAAAAGTAACTACTTCGTCAATACGGTCGGGTGTTGTGGAAAATGCCATAATTTCTTATTTAGTATGAATTAAGTTATCTGTATTTTCTATAAATGTATCGAATGATTTCTTACGGTGTTTTTCTTTTTTCTCTTTGAAGATTTTTGCGTCGCTTATTCTTCTTTGGTAGCCATAGTCGGCGCCATTAGCCCATATTTCCTTTAAGTTATTAAGTATTGTTTCTCTTGGCGGCTGTATCTTGTGTATCTTATCAGCCACGCTAAAGAGATAGTCCATGGGATATTTAGGGCTACTTCTTTTGGTCTGTTTCTTTTTCGCCATAGTTATTGATTTTTGATAATGATTGCAAAAGTAAGTATAACAATCGAATATTCAAAATAAAAAGACGAATATTTTCTATAAGACCATTATTTTCGTAGAAAGTCTGCCATAGAAAACCCGCAAGAGGTAAAATATTTCTATTTATCATCAAAAACAAAGAAAAATGGAAATATATTTGGAAATTACAAAAACTGTTTTTATCTTTGCAAAAAGACAAAATATCGTCCATGGACAACACGGTTCAGAGAGAACAGAATTTCACAGAGACACTTTCAACCATACATGAGAAGCTGACACTAATGTTTCTGAGTATAAAGGAAAAGAGAGAGTTGGTAGATAGTGAGGAAATGCGAACCATCTTAGAACCCATACACAGGGCTTGGTATGATGGTGAATATAGTTTTCACACGCAGGAATTGGATTTACCGACAGAAAGTCCTGTCCAACAGGGATTGTTCAGTCAGGTCGTCAGCGCTATAACACAGGAAAAGGAAAATGTGGCAGATAAAAATACTGGCACGGAAGTTGACAATGGGGAAGAAAAAAGGAAAGATGAATAGAGTAAGATTATTAACACAGTTGTTTAGTGATGCTTTTGGCGACATTTATTGTCCTGAAGTAACAAGTTGGACTGCACGGGGTATGTGGGTTGACCCCGATAAATATGAAATCCGCCCAAAGAAAGAATACTATGAAACCCTCGTAAAGCACAAGGAAGAAGAAATAAAGCGTGTAGAGGAAAGGTTGTCCACGCTAAAGGAAGAAAAGGAAACCTTGCAAAAGGAAAGAAAAGCATTAGAATAGACAATACCTTAAAAACAAGAATTGGTTGTTGACAGATCAACTTGGAAGGTGAAGGGAAATTAGTTTTTCCCTTTTTTATTTGGATTTTTCAAAAGAATGATATATCTTTGGCGGAAAATAAATTTATGAAGAAGAAAAAACTGCGAAAGAGAATAAGACGATTGGAACAAGAAAATCAGCGTTTACATGATGATATTGTTGTTCTTATATCCGAAGATAAAGACGCAATAAGTGTCACAAAAGCCCGTTATTTACTTAACAAGAGGTTTGATGATGCCCTTTGGGACGGGAACATTGTTGGGGGCATTAACGTGAAATACAAACATCCTTTTAATATTAATTATTTATGAAACGCAAAGATTTTTTAAGAAAGATAGGACTGGGTGCGATTGGTGTTGCTGTTGCACCAATGCTTATTTTAGAAAACAAAAGAAAAACCTCTGGGGAGCGCCATCTTAAAAAAACAGGGTTTTATAGAAAATATCCGCTCACATATAGGCAATGTTGGTCGCCCGGGGAAATATTAAAAATATATAAGCAAACGGGAGGATTAATCATGTGTTCCGTATAAATAATGATTTCAGTCCTCATTCCAACCATAAATGATACCGAGCTTGGCGACACACTAAAGCTATTAAGAGAAACTACCGAGTATTCCTCGGATGTTGAGATAATAATAATCAATGACGGCGGCGATATACCAAATTGTGATTTACAAAATGGTAAACTGATAAACAATGGCAAGAATTGGGGTGTCGGTTATTCTTTCGACAGGGGGGCAAAACACGCAAAGGGTGATATTATTATCATTATGGGTTCTGATGTACGCCCAAGGCACGGATGGCACAAAAAGGTGTTCAACACCGTCTCAAACAACCCCGGTATTTTGGGTTGTGCTGTCAGCGTAGGGCTGAACCCCAAAAGAATGAATATGGAAGATAAGGGGTGTTTTAGGCGATATGGGGCAGACTTATTATTTACGGTGTCTGAGGACGACCTGCCAGAGAAGTCCGCTCTAAGGGGAAAAGAAGGCGGTTATACGGCATTATTTAAAGGTAAGTGGAAACACGGTAAAGAAAACGATAGTCCCTATGAAATACCATGTCTTATGGGTGCATTTTATTTCACAAGCAAGGATTATTATTTTAAACTTCATGGCTGGGACACAGAAGAAGGTAATCCCTGGTGCGGACATAGATATTGGTCGGGTCTTGAACCCCACATAAGCCTTAAATCATGGTTACATGGTGGTGGCTGTATGCTATACCCCGACATAGAGGCAGGACATGTTTTTGCAAGGCTAAGAAGATCACGCAGATACAGGCATGGGTTGCGTAGTGCTGAATGGATGTGGTGGAATTCGCTGTGGACACTTGAGACAATGATACTAGATGCCGACTTGAGAAAAAAACTATATGACTTTCCTATTCCTGAACTGAACCTCGGCAAAGCTAAAAAAATGATAAAAGATCATTATTCAGAAGTAGAGAGAATCAGAGAAAGAAACCGCCAAGAGTTCAAATACGACCACACAATATTTACAGATAGGTTTGGGTATGAGTTTAATTTTTAGAATAATAAAGAATTTCTTTTTCTTATTGTGGGTATCGCATAAGTTGAAATTCAAAAAAACAGAATGCCATCCCAATCGTATGTCATATTATCGCCATGCATGGAGGCTCGCTAAAGAAATATCTGTTAATTAAATTAATGGCATACTATAAAGTTACAACATATAAATTAAAATCCTTGGGTTTAAGAAGAAATCCCAATATTATGCAATTTGGCAAATATTGGGTTATTGAACCACATCCAACATACGACAACAAAGATAACGGGGGAATATGGGTAACAAACTCATTATCGAATGCCCGCAAACTTAAAAAATATTATGAAGAAAGATACGGTATGGCAAGAATATTTGAATGTCAAATAGGAGATATACTATATCAAAATAGTTATCGCACCAAAACAGACAAGGTGAAACTCGCCAAAGAAATACTTGTTAATTAAATTATAACTATGGATAAACAGGAAAGAAAACTCATTGGGGATATTTTCAAAGAAGAATTAGACAGATTAAATGTCTTATGCGAGAGGGATGTGTATATTGATGATTATTATAGTACGGTAGAAGAAGCCGTCATAAGAACCGTCCAAAGATATCTTATAAGAGATCATCTAAAACCTGTGTCAAAATAAAGTGTTACCTTTACATGGTAGATAGGCGGAGATGATCTCCCGCCGACAAGAGGGTTGTCTTCGGTTATCCTTCTTCTACCATTTTCAAAACCGAATTAATTAAAAACGAAGGGAAATGCCAAAATCAAAGACAAAAGACTGCCAGGGGATAAGTCTTAACAAAAGACGCAACAGGTGGGAGGTTACTATTATCTATAAAAGGAAGCGCTATTATTTGGGTTCTTATCACAACAAAAAGATTGCACGGGCTGTATGGGAGTCCAAGAGAGATGAATTTTATGGGACAGAATCAGTACTCGACTTGCGTGGCGAGGTTTGGATTAAAATGGATAAACATAAGGGGGAATATTATGTTAGCAATAAGGGGCGAGTAAAAAACCTAAATTTTAAGGGCATGGGCTACGAAAGATTGTGTGGTATCATACCTTCGCATGGCTATAATCAAGTAAAGATAAATAGGGAGAGTTATTCTATACATCGGTTAGTTTTACAATATTTTAAGGGAGAATCCGACCTTCCGGTTAATCACAAGGACGGAAATGGAACAAATAATATTTTAGAAAACCTAGAGTATGTTAGTCAGCGGATTAATGGTTGCCATGGTTATTTTGTTGTGAACAAAAGAAATGTCCTAACGGGGGCACATTGGGATAAGTGGAATAATAGTTGGCGGTCTGAAATAAACATTAATGGTAGATTGGTATATTTAGGGTCTTTTAATACATCCATAGAGGCATGCGATAGATACTTACGGGCATTATTGGATTATGGCCTTCAGGATGATTATGATTATATTGTCGAAATGATTGGACATAAACCCCATGTCGGAAATTAGTATTATCTTTGCACTCGTATCATTAACTTTGATACCGTTGAAACAACGACCAGAGTGTTAAATTTAAAACAGTTTTTGACATGTTAGCATTAATTCAAGCAACCCGGTGGGAAGATCGTAGGGATAGTTCATTCCGAGTTCACCCACTTGATTTACACAAGGATTCGTATAGATATTTTCTTATCAATCCGAATCGAATTACAGAGATGAAGGTTGATGCCGCCACGGGGGGCAGCTACTTCAAATTTTCTGATAATCACCGAGATCGCCGTGAAGGAAATTCCGTTGTATGGTGTAATAGCACTGTAAGTGAGCTACAAGTCGCGCACGACACGGCCTATGCGTCTAATTTTGTGACACTTCCGTTCTTTCCGAAAAACGACCCAAACAGGACGCCCGTAGATACGACTATTGATGTTTCAGACATAGCCTATTTTTGTGAATACAACCCCGATCCAGATAATTATGTGTGGTTGGTGCACAATTCTAAGGCTTTTAAAAGAAAAGAGCAATTAGTCAACCTTAATCTTGATGAGGCAGAGGATATTGTAGAGACAGGTACTACAAGTACGACCACTACTTCTGAGGCAGAGACCACAACTACACAACACCTGTAACATTAAAAGCTATTTGATATGTTATTTGTTACGAGCGTAGATATATGGACGAGCAAAAAGCCCGCTAAGTTACTTAAGGATGCTTGGGGGACTTATTTCCTGTTAAACACTAATAGGATAATTGAGATGAGGGTCAAGGGTACTGATGATACTAAGTTTTGGTATGCACAAGACCCTGACGATGCACGGGATAGCCCCGACTATCTGGAGTGTGGTGCTTCGAGGGCTGTCATCACGGCATGGCATGATGCTACCGCAGACAGCAAGTTTGTTTCTTTGGACATATTTCCCAATATGGATATAACGCAAACGGCTGTGGCGACGACAATAGAATGGGCGGACATTGCCTATATTTATCAGACCTACAGGGATGTGTTGGATAATGTAGCCCACATGACATATTATGCCAATGCTTTTCAGAGGGTTGAGTGTATTATAGAACACAACCTGCTTGGGATATTGGCGTTACAGAACGCACATTAATACCATTACGAAATTCTATCATAAGAAACGACCCGTCAGTGATGGCGGGTTTTTTATTGTGTATTGTAATATAAAATAATTGCGAAAATATTTGGTGGATTCAAAAACATGTTTTATATTTGCAGAAGTTCTTTGAAGGTATAACCGACAAATGGGGTTCCTATAAAAATACAATTGGATGTAAATTACCCCCCGCCGGTTTTCGATACGAGACAAAGAGAGTTCCTATAGACCCTGTAAAGGGTCAGCCTCTTAAGCTGATATTTACTCTCCGTCTTTTTATTTTTAATAGGTAAAGGGTGTTCCTATACAAATCAATGCTTATGATAAATACACCCCACTTTTAAAATAAATAACATGAATACTTTAAGGTTATTCAATGCGGTAATCGCAAAAGAATCTACAGAAAAACCCTTCGTTTCAGAAGAGGGATTTATCATTGAATCAAATGCTCTTTGGGCAAAAAATAGGATATTGGAATTCTATCTCAAGGAAAAGTTAAGTGGTAACGATCTTAACAAAACATTTCACAAATCATGGGCTAAAATTAAAAACAGCTCTCGGTTTGAATTGTTTGTTGAGCAGATATTTCATTATATTTCTACATACGGAAGTGATTTTCAGGACGAAATATATATTCCCGATGAAGTATTAAATGTACCTGACGTAAAGTTGTCATACAAGGTTGTCCGTGCATATTCCAAGGAGGAAATGACGGATAAGTGTTTATCACTATTAAAATCAGGTATAGCATTAAAGGAGGAAACAATTAATGAGGTGTTATCGGTGCTTGTTGAAGAACTGGATTATTCCTTTACGGGAAATGAGAAAATCAGAAACAAAGAGGCTGTTATAAAAATAGCAGATATTTATGGCGTTCTGCCCAATGACACCATGGAGTTTTTCAGATATATTATATATCGGGCTACGGGGCAGTCTCTTCTTATTAAGAGCAATGATTTGATAATGAAAATTAAAGAAGGGAATTATAATCCGTCGGTTCAGTTTAATAAATTCGGATTAGAAAAATTGGCAACGATATTTAATCGTTTTAAGCCATTATTCTTGGCATTTAAACCCAAGTGCGGAAAAACGATCAATAAAATTGCGAAGTTGTCTAAAAAGTTTCATAAACCTCTCGTTGTCAACCCCCTTAATACCGCAACAAGTGAGCTGATGGGGGATGATGATAGACATTGGTTGGATAATGCTACGCCGTACGCTTTATTTAAAGTATTATCGGCATGTTATACGAGAGCGAGCGGCCAAGAGTCTTTCGTTTATCGGATTAGAAACGGGAAATCCTGGGTCAAGGAAAAGGAAACTATTTTGAGGGTGAACAAGTTAAATTTTGATTTCATTATAAAGTATCTGAAAGAAAGATATGATTTATCAGAAAAGAAATTCTTTTTGCCTGCTGATATAAAATATGCCCTTCCTACATCAGAAAAAATGTTTGTTGGCAATATTCCCACAGGAACGAGATTTTATGGCAGGAAGTTGGCGGTTGGGATATATTGGGAGGACGCATGGGGGGCAAGAGACCTCGATCTTTCGGGGTTGACGCTTTCAGGGCATAAGGTTGGTTGGAATGCAGAATATGATTATGGCGAAGGACAATTAATGTATTCTGGCGATATTACATCCGCCCCCAATGGTGCGGTAGAGTACCTGTATGCCAACAAAGGGCTTCGGGAATCGGTTTTAATAAAAAACAATGTTTATTCGGGAAGTAATGAATGTGATTATAAAATCGTTATTGGGTTGGGGGATAAGATTTCTGTGGATTATATGATGAACCCAAATAATCTTTTTATAGAAGTCAAATGTAAGTCCGTACAAAAACAGACCATATTGGGGATTCTTACTCCAAAGAAAATGGGGCAGTGCTTTGTATTGCTTAATTTTGGGGCGGGACATGTAAGGGTGTCGGGCAACAGTAAGATATCTAATATCGCCCTTAAGTCACTATATGAACAATGGAACAAACCGTTTTCATTTAATAAATTGATTAAATTATTGGGGGCGCAGATTGTTGAAAACAAAGAGGATGCAGATTATGATTTCTCGTCTGATAATTTAGAAAAAGATTCTTTTATTAAGATATTTTAATTATCTTTGCACCATGATTAGAATACAGCATATAGAGCAACCGCAACAGCCAAGAGCCGATATTGGGTCTGGATAGGTGTTCTATGTGTTTATAATACAGAGCCTTCTGGACTATTTCAGAGGGCTTTTTTTATTTCGGAAGTATGGTGTAATCAGGTAGCATACGTGCCTTGGGCGCACGGGGAGTAGTTCGAATCTAATATTTCCGACAATATTGGCACATAGGTTAATGGTAAGACCTCTCGGCTTATACCCCAGCAGTCCAAGTTCGATTCTTGGTGTGCCAACGGTGGTTATGGTGTAATGGCAACATAACTGTTTGTGGAGCAGTGGTTATCAGTTCGAGCCTGATTAATCACCCCATGCTCGGTTCTTCTAACGGCAGGAAATCGGGTTTTCACCCCGGCAATAGCGGTTCAATTCCGCTACCGAGTACGATAATGCCTTGTGGTGTAATAGTAACACATAACACTTTGGATGTTATGTTTTCGGTGCGAATCCGAACAAGGCATCAAAATAAATTTGGAAATTTAAAAATATGTATTATCTTTGTACCAATAAAAAACAAAAAATGCAGTTAGTCAGAAAGAATATGGTGAATATTGACCGCACAGGCGCAACCTTGCGAGGGGGTATTCCTATATGATTTCTGTAAGAAACAACAGGGATGCCCTCAAGAGATTGGGGGCATTTTTTATTGGCTCATAGTTTAATAGTAGAACGCATCTCTGATACGGATGTAGCCTAAGTGCGATTCTTAGTGAGCCAACAATAGCGGGTTGTGTAGAAATAGTATCTCGTCAGTCTCATAAGCTGAAGTTATGGGTGCAATCCCCATACCCGCTACAATGGGAATATGGTGAAATGGGTATCACGATGGACTGTTAATCCTTCGTTATAGGTTCAAGTCCTATTGTTCCCGCAAAGTCCTTGTGGTGTAATGGAGAGCACAAGTGTCTTCTAAGCATTTAGTCAGGGTTCGACTCCTTGCGGGGACACTAAATACCCTTGTAGGCTCCTTGGTGGAGAACCAGATTGTCACTCTGGTAAAACAGACGGATCGTAACCGTTCAGGGGTGCAAGCGGGTTGCAATGTACCAAGGCTGGCGAGAGACCCTTGCAAGGTTTTTGGCTCGGTTCGATTCCGAGGCGATCCACAAGCAGGATAGGTGTTGATGGTTGCATAAGAGCCTTCCAAGCTCAAGGAGTGAATTCGAATTTCACATCCTGCTCAATGGGCGATTAGTTTAATGGACAGAATATATCGCTACGGACGATATGGTGAGGATTCGATTTCTTCATCGCCCACCAATGACCCTATAATTTCAACAGTAGAATCCCATCCTTTTAAGATGGTTGTCTTGGGGCGGAACCAAGTGGGGTCACAAAGGCAGGTTAGTTTAAGCGGCAAAACACGTGATTTGTAACCATGAGATACGGCTTCGATCGCTGTACTTGCCTCAAATAGCCCGATAGTGTAGCGGTTAAGCACGGCACCCTTACAAGATGTCAGCCACAGTTCGAGTCTGTGTTGGGCTACAAAAAAACATAAATATATTTGTTTATTTAAAAATTATTATTAATTTTGCAGATTATGAAAAATCTATGGTGTTCATATAGTTTATTTTCACTCTTGCTCTTGAGGCGAGGCGGATAAACTATATCTACCAAAGATATATTGAAGCCTCGCTTATAAAGCGGGGTTTTTTGTTATGGGGAATTGACGTAAATGGCAACCGTATTGGGTTTAAGCCCCAAGTTTGAGAGTTCGAATCTCTTGTTCCCCACATGGTCGAGTGACGTAACAGGCAACCGTATCCGTCTCAAAAGCGGAGTTTATGGGTTCGAATCCCATCTTGACCACAAAGCTCAGGTAGTAAATTGGCAAAGCAACTTGACTTAGGATCAAGGATTTGTGAGTTCGAGTCTCACCCTGAGTACTATGGATGGCTAAACCACAGTAGGTCTAAGTGGGACGGTCTTGAAAACCGTAGGTCGCTCAACACGGCGTGTAAGTTCGAGTCTTACGCCATCCGCGAAGGGACGGCTTGGCATTAGTGAGCCTAAGAGTCTGTAAAACTCCCGCTTCGGCTGTGGTGGTGCAAATCCATCTCGTCCCACCAAGGAGAGTAAATCATCAAGGCGATGACTACGCCCGCTAAGCGATAGGTTCTGAAAGGAATGGGACTCGGGTTCTCTGCTCTCCGCAAACAGGGATACCCATTGGAGTGGTAAGCGGTCTCCAAAACCGTGATTTGAATGTTCGACCCGTTCTATCCCTGCTATGGAGAAGTAGCTGAGTCGGTTCAAGCGTCGGACTGAAAATCCGAAGTAGATGAGTTCAATTCTCATATTCTCCACCAAGACCCAATAAAAGCACAAAACGTGGTTTGCAAAACCATGGGGGACGGTGCGATTCCGTCTTGGGTCTCTAATATATTTCTTACCTTTGCATAAAACAAGAATAGTATGGGCAAGAAACAACCGCCAAAGGCAGAAAAGAAACTTTCCTTTGAAACAGACTTTGAGTTACAGGAAGAAACCCGCCTAAAGCTACGTCCCGAAGATATAGTAAAGATAAAAGAGGAAGCAGGCAAACTACCCGATGACTTTAATCCTTATGGGAACTATATGCCCGAAAAACTCAGATTTCTGGGCGACGAACCACCCCCAAACACCAAAAGATTTGTTGGAATAAATGTGGATGATGATGATCTGACACCGATTTATGTAAGCACACCCGCCCCCCCGCCGAAAGAATTAATAGATTATCACGACCTACCACCCACAGAACAATATTGGCGGCGTATGGAAGTACCCAAACGACTGCATAAATTAGAAGAGAGAGCCTTCCTTGCGCTATTTGAGGTAGAAAGAAGAAACAGGCAGGAAACAGTACAGGGCTATAGGATTTATCAGAAATATTGGGAAATATTAGAAGCAGAACAGGATAAATATGCGGAAGAGATAGCATGGATAAAAAAGATGTGGTGGTACAGGACTAACGGCTATTGGTTCTATAATGATGGCGAACCCGCCTATTGTACTGGTGAATATTTTGATTATCTTAACTTTTGGTATATAAAGGATGGTGAGACACATGTGGAATTCAGGGAAGAGGATCGGGTTATTTCTATTTTTTCACATTATCTAAGAACAACAACCGAGTCTTTCGCCAACATAAACCCCACCACGGGTAGGGCAATGAAAAATAAAGATGGCAAGTATGATATGGTGGATGTCGGTGCAAGAGTATTTTTCGGTGACATGAAACCGAAATTCAGGAGGTGTGGGGAAACGCAATGGGCGTGTCACGGGATATGGCTTGGTGCGAGTACGACACCCGCCGCTTATGGTACTATCATATCCATGGATGGTGAAAACGCACAAAAGCACTATTACAAAAAGCTAATACCCGCATGGAATAAATATCCTATGTTTCTCAAGCCAATATGGATGGGTACGAAACGTCCCACAAATATTAAGTTGATAGAACCACCCAATGTATTTAATCCCAATATGGAGGGATTGGGTTCTAATATTGATTATACAGAAAGCTCCGGGGTGTCGAAGAATGATGGTGATACATTACATTTTTGTCTCTCAGACGAGGAGGGAAAAAGTAAGTCACCTATAGCCGAAAGGTGGAGTGTAAATAAGATAGCTATGTCAACGGGTGGTGGGTCTAACATCCTTAATAACGCTTATGCGTGGCATCCGAGTACCGTTGAGGATATTGGTGACGGTGCGCCAGAGTATTTTAAAATGTGGCAACTATCTAATTTTTATGAAAGGATACCCATACTTGGGCAGACACACTCGGGGTTGGCAAGGATTTTCATTCCCGCATATAAGAAACTCGAGGGTTTTATTGACAGGTGGGGTAAGTCGGTATCGGATACACCAACGAAACGACAGATAAAATACAGTCCACGAGCCAAATTTGCACTCACGGGCAAGGGTGCAAGGGAAACACTACAGGCAGTTCTTGATTCCTTGTTAGCCAAGGGGACACCCGAGGCACTTGAGGCATACAGGTCAAGGCGCAGAAAGTTCCCGATGAAGTCGGCAGATGCATGGTTGGGGAGTTCGGGTAATGTGGGTTTCAACCTTGAGATAATAGACAAGCGTATAGAGGAACTCAATAGGATAAAGTCTTTTGGCAAGATGAATTATAAAACCGGGTATTTTTACAGGGAAAACAATCATCCACAGGGCGATGTGTTGTGGCGTACAGACCTCGACAACCCCAAGTTTATCATGTCCAAGGACTTACCACAGGAATTAACCAACAGAAGGAGTGTGGTCGACTTTTACGATGGTCTCAGGCAACAGTGGAAGAAATCATGGACACCAGTAGACGGATATAAATTCACCCTTGGGGTGGATATGTTCAGAAATCTATCGCCCGTAGAGGCAAAACAGGCATCTAAATTTGGGGGATTTACCAATAACTCCCGCCAGAGTAATGGTGGTATAGCTATTCTATGGGAATATGATTCAGAATATCCCGATAGTGGCAGGTGTGTATTGTCGTATAATTATCGTCCATCGACACAAAAAGAGTTTATGGATGATGTTCTTATGGCGGCACAGTATTTCGGGGCAATGATATATCCCGAACAAAACGTAGAGCGGTTTATTGAGTATATGTTTGATGAGGGCTATGGCGGGTATGGGCTTTATGATATTGATTTGGTAACTGGTAATATAAAGAAACTACCAGGGCGATATACTACAAAAGAAAGCCTGCAAGAGATGTTCAGGGAATATAAGGACTATATAGAACGTAAGGGTGCGGAAGAAGAACACGATGATTTGCTAATGCAGATGAAAAACATACGTGGGGTAGAAGATGCTACACGTAATGACCTTTTCGTTGCTTTCGGTATGTGTCTTCTTGGAAGTAAGTCCCGTGTCAGGGAAATTATAAAGCGTGAAGACTTTGGTGAGGCAATAGCAATAGACGATATTTTTTAAATTAGTAACTTTGCATCAAATTTAGTTACGAATGAATCTTGCACAGAAGAATTATGTTGAGGGTGAGTATAGTTTCCCCCGACAAGACATAAATCCGAAAGAGAAAGACGAATCCTACCATAGACGTAATACCGAAGCTATATATTCCCTATTTTGTAAAGGAAAAACAGCCTGGGGTGTCAATGCCTATGATTACTTTCAGACATTAAGGGATTACTCATGCGGCAATCAGTCTACAGACCGCTATAAATCATGGTTATTATCAGACCAGTCCGAGGGTGCTACAGAGACAGTGGCGACGGATTCTTTTGATAGCATACCCCTGTCGAGGGTCAGCAAAAAAGAGGGATGGTATGCCATGATGTGGCAGAACATAAGTCCTGCGCCGACGATACTTGAAGCCCTGCATGGGCAATTTGATAAGTTAGATCACGACCTGTATGTTAATGCCATTGATTCCAACTCCAAAGACATAGAAGAAAATGAGGCGTTCCTTAAATATTTTGAAGGGAAGAACCTTGCATGGCAGACAGAGTATAAGCAAAAGGCGGGCATACCTATAGACGAAGAGGTTTATTATCCCAAGTCACAACAGGAATTTGAGATGTTTAAGGCTCAAGACGGCTTTAAACTTGGTGTGGCACGCAGTATGCAAAAACTACTTCGTTATTCCTTTGGTGTAAGTAAGTGGGATACGGTGGCACGCAAGAAGGTGATAGATGATATTATATGTCTGCGTTATGGTGCTTTGAGAGATTATTATGATAGTGAGGATCATAAGTTCAAGACCAAGTGGGCAGACCCCGCAAGGACGGTAATACAATTTTCCAATGAATCCGACTATAGTGATAGTGAATATGGCGGGTATTTTGAATTCTGGACTATATCCAACCTAAAGAGGAAAAGACCCGATGTGGATGAAAGTAAATGGAAGGCTCTTGCACGCTCATCGAATGCCATGGGATTTCTTGATAACCCACGCACATGGAACGACAAATACAGCGCATTAGACCCATCTACACATCTATATGGCTATGATAGCTTCAAAGTACCAGTATTCTGGGGTGTGTGGATAGATATGGATGCACAGAAAAGACAGTATTATACGTCTTATGGACGTAGGCTTGTGCGGGATTTGGAATATGACGAAGAAGGCAAAAACACCGAAAACAAAGAAGTAAAGACAGTCCATATAAGAAAGGTAAGGGAATGTTATTGGGTGATAGGCACAGAGATAACTTTTGATTCAGGTGTTGTTAAGATGGCATCCCGCAAGGGATATAGCAAACCGCAACTACCCATACATGTAGAACAGCTATTACAGCCTTCGATAGTAGAAAGGCTTATCCCTATCTTAGATCAGATAGAACTGACATTCTTACGATACCAGAACTCTCTTGCACAGATGGTAGAAAACGGTTATGCCCTGAACACCTCTATGCTTGGTAATGTGACCTATGGCGGGAAGAAACTAAAACCCGCAGAGGTGGTTAAGTTATTCAGGCAGACAGGATTCCTGTTGTATCAGTATGCGGCAGGAACAGGGTTATATACAGGTGGTGTAGCCACACCCATCACAGAGATAGAGGGGGGTATGAAGAAACGTGTCGAAGAGACATTACAGACTTTAGATATGTGGTTTGGCGTTATAAAGTCCATGACGGGGATAGATGTTGTCGCATTGGCGACGACCCCCGTAGCCACAGACCCCAAAGAGCTACCGGCAGGACAGGTGCAGATAACACAAAACGTGCTAAAGACTATCATGTACGCTACCTCTGAATTAAAGCAGAGTGTGGGTGAGTGTATGATGCGCAGGATACAGACGGGCATAAGAACGAACAAATCTATACGCAAGGCTTATGCGGGTGTTATAAGTAATGCCGACATGGAGGCTATTGTGAGGATGGAAGCCGAGGGTACGCAGTATGGGCTGACACTCAAACCGAAACCCGACAAGATAGCCAAGGCAAGGTTCGAGAAATGGATTGACATAGCCCTACAAAACACGAGAGAACAGCGTCCGGGCATAGACCTTAATGATGCTATATACTTCATGTCACAACTTGAGAACGGTGCTGACCTGACCGAATTAGAGAAACAGCTTGAATATGCTATTGAGAAGAATAAGCAAGAGGCACAGGCTAATTCTGAAAGGATGATGCAGGTACAGGCAGAGGAAAACCGCAAGAGTGAGGAACAAAAACAGCAAGGCGAACTTGCTAATATAAAAGCAGAGGCAGAAGTTAAGCTACAGGAAGAACTTGTACGGGGACAGATTAAAGATAGAGAGTCGAACAAAGAGATAGCGGCAGACCTTTATAAGTCATTAAGGGAGGAAGCTGCGGCTGAAGAAGGCGTTAATATTAGCGGAGGACGATAATCATGGCAACAGGAAGAGATAAATTAAGAATATTTGAAAATGTAGTGGCGAGAGTAGGGTTTAGTGGTGATGTCGTAGGTGAGTTTGCCAAGGCACTATCAGCACTGAATGGTATACAGGCGTATAATGATGCAATTGAGCCAACTATGAGCCAACTGCCCCCACAGGGACAAAACTTACCACCAGAACAGTCAAATAATACGGGTTTCATGTCCCCCGCTAATGAAATGGGGCAAAATATCGTCTAAACGGTAAAATAATCAGGGAATTTAGTACATAAAAATAGTATTAAAAATATTATTACTAATTTTGCAAACGAAAAACAAGATAAAAAACAGAAACCATGGCAGATTTTCCAAACATGAGTCAATCGCCGCCAGAAGAAACCCAACAGGCGGAAACAACTACGGAAGAGGTTAAGGAACAGAGTCAGGGACAGACCACACAGACCGAAGCCTCTACCGAAACAACAACAGAAGAAAAGCCACAAAGCGAGGCTACAGAAGAAAGGATTTTGGGACAGACGACTACCGAAGGAACGGAACAGTCAGAGCAACCCGCAGAGACAGAAGGAGGACCCGCCGAAGTGGATAAGTTCATTGAAACTTTTAATAAGCGTTTTAACACTACTTATGAAAATGAGGACGCAATTAAGGACTTATTTGACCGATCAGGGAAGGTTGGTGAATATGAGGAAAAATTGAAAGAATTTGATAGCCTCAAAAGCAGTGTTGATACGTATAAAGAACAACTGGAAGAAGTACGAGCCAACGGGTTATCAGACCTTATGGGCAAACCCCTTATTCGTGGTGCGTATATTGCAGACCAGCTTCTTGCCAAATATCCCGACAAAGACCCATTCATACTACAGGAAGTAGCCATGCTGGACTTAAACAAAATGACGGACTTAGAGGTATTGGCGAGAGAAGCAAAGATTAATAATCCGAACCTAAACCTTGAGGATATAAAACAGGTTATCCTGGATGATATAAAACCTGAAACACCCGTAGAGGATTGGACAAGTACGGACAAGACAAAACTTGCTGTCAGGGCTGGTAATGCAAGGGCAAATCTTAAAAGCCTGTTACAGGGCATAGATGTACCAAAGACCGTCACGAAAGAGGAAAGAGAGGCTGCTGCACAACAGGCTTTAGAGGACAAGAAAAAAGCCGCACAGCCCTTCAAAGAGGTTTTCACAAAGTTTGATACCTACGAAAACGAAGATTTTTCTTTTACTGTGCCTGATGAATACAAGAACGGATTGGGGCAAACATTCGACGATGTGTTTATTGAGGCCGGCGTTGAGATAAACAAGGACAATATAGGTCTATTGGAAGCCTTTAAAAGAGGTTTGTTTTTAGATGAGTATTTTCCACAAATAAAAGCGGTGATAGAGAAACAAGCCAAAGCATCTGTACAGGAAAAGACAGATGAAGAGCTTGATAACACAGAGCCGCCCAATACAGCGACAGCGGCAGAACAGCCGACGACAGAAGAAAAACTACCGGGAATAGGCGACTTCTTTCAAACAAATAAAAGAAGATAATAAAACCTAAACTTTTACAATAAATGTCAACAACCACACTAGGAACAATTAGTTCCAACACAAAGAACGTGCGTTATGGATATCAATTTGATTCTATCTATAACACCATGCTCAAACCCCAAATCTATGGGGACTATTTAAGATACTACGGCAAGGGCGTGGGTCTGTTGGAGTTTCTGTATATAAACGGACAGACAACCAACATAAAAGGTAATACGACCACTTATTGGGCTGAAGGCTCACTCACAAAACTTGTCGAGATTGAAGGTGCTATTGCTATAGCCGCCGAAGGTGCTGATATAACATTTGCGCTTGCCGCAGGTGAATATGATGCCAACGGTAACTGCTATCTTAATACCAACGATATAATTGTCATTCCCGCATATTACATTGAAGAACCCACGGGTACTCAATCCATTATGCCTGCCGAATATCAGATAACAGGGAATGACGGTGCGGCTGCACCAGCAACCGTATATACAGCAAGACCCAAACTTGTCACCACACATCTCAATATAGCTGTTCCTGACGGAACAAAGCTGATGGTAACTGGTGGAAACTACTCACTTGAGTCAGCAGGTGGTGGCGTTAGGTCTTCGGGATGGTACTCAGATACCTTTGTCAACTCAATCAAAAAAGCTGATTGGGGTATCGGCCGGGGTACACAGAGTAACGAGAGATACTACGAAACATTGCGTGGTGGCGGAACAGGTATTCTTACCAAGAACACCATGGAAGCCGACTATTGGCTTGACAAGTACATCAACGATGAGATATGGCTGTCACAGGGTCTCACCAATACCCTTAACATGAATAACCGTAATGGTGTTGCCATACCAGCAACAGCCACGGTAGGCGTGCTAAAGCACTTGGTAGACTCAGCTATGAAGCAGTATTACACTGCCGCATATCAGCTAACAGACTTTGACGACCTCAAAGACCTGCTTATGTCTCAGGGTATCACAGAAAGAAACCTTGCCTTCTTTATGGGTTCAAATCTCTACCAACAGATAGAAAACACAGGACTTGATACTATCAAGGAATTCTCTGGCGGGACAGACCTTATGAGAAAGCTCGATGAGATACATGTAGCCTTCAAAGCTATCAACAAGAACGGTGTCTACACAATATTTAAAGAACTGCCGTCCTTGAGTGATCCAACTGCTTACGGTGCAACAGCCTTCAATGATTACTTCAAAGACTTAGGATTTATACTTCCTGATGTCGATGTAACGGTTATGAGAGGTGACTTTGAAGCCGCAGGTGCCTTCAAAATTAAGAACCTGACACTGGGCTTCAAAAACTACAATGGCGAGAACCGTACAAGGGTAGTTAAAGACATACCGAGTATGGCAGGACAGGGTAGCATCGCAGTCGATAATTATGATGATAGCCGCGGATCAATGCTTAGCGAATTCAGTGTCCAGTTCGTGCTTCCGAACCAGGCAATACTTGTCTTAAACGACAATATCTTATAATTCAGATTTACAGATGATTATAGAGAGGGTGCGAGAGTTCCCTCTTTTTTATTTGTATATTTGAAAAATTCATTTTATCTTCGTACCTTTGTGGTCAGATAGTCGGGGGTGGCCTCCCGATGAAAGTGGAAACCCGAACTCCATTTCTGGCCTTTTTGTTCGGGATAATTAAACAAACGGGTTATGGAAACTAAAATTTGTATAAGGTGCAAGAGAAATTTATCTGTAAATGATTTTCATAAAAACAAAAACACCAAAGATGGTTATCAGGGATATTGTAAGGAATGCCGAGTGGAAATGCGTAATGCTGAATTAGGTGAACAAAGAAAATTATTAAAGAGAGGACTGAGAATGTGTAGGAGATGTGGGGAAATAAAAAAACTCACGGAATTTGTAAAAAACAAAGAATGTACTCTTGGTTATAGTTATACTTGTCTAGCATGCAGTAGGGCAGATTGGGTTAAATACAGAAGAAAGCAAAGTTATAAAGAATATTATAGGAACTATCATATTGAATATAATAAAAAAAACAGAGCAATCCTAAGTGAGAAGGCGGTAAAATATTATCAAAACAGGTATTATGATGATTTGAATTATAGAATAAGGCTTTTATTAAAGGGTAGGCTTAACCATGCACTTTATGGAAACAACAAAAATTCCAAAAGTAAATTTTTGGATATATTAGGATGTAGTATAGAGGATTTAAAATCATATATAGAAAAGCAATGGAAAGACGGTATGTCTTGGGACAATTGGCGACATGATGGTTGGCATATAGATCATATTAAACCATGTGCGAGTTTTGATTTAACCGATTATAAACAACAAAAAGAATGTTTTCATTATACAAATCTACGTCCAATGTGGGCACGGGATAATTTTTTGAAGAGTAGTATTTATAATGGCGTGCATCATAGAAAAAAGAATAATTAAAAAAGTATTATCTTTGTAGGCGAATAACAAGAATTAAAAACAGAAACCATGATCTTAGTCAATAAGGAAAGATTGATGATGGATGCTTTGCAAGACCCAAAGCATAAGCATCACGAATTTGCAAAATTTTACAATAACACATTGGAGTTTTTGCAAAAGAGATACAAAAACTACATGAGGTATACGCGACCAGGGTATCCCAAGACGACAAAGGGTAGGGACTCACGCGGGTTTGACATACCACACATGAAGAAGCCCACACCGCCAATGGCAATTCCATTGAAAGCAAATGTTAATGTAGAAGGTAAGTTAGGCAAGAACCTATGGGCGTGTTGCCTTGACGACCCCACATTACTACCGGGTAATCTGTGGGACTTGGGACGCAGACGTTCCATAACCATAGAAGAAGAACTTATCGTGGATATAGAGAAAGAACCCGATTTGGCTTTCTTCCTTTATGCCATAAGTCCTTTTAAGAAAAAGAACATTATCAGACTGCATGACCCCGAGGGTATCGATGCCGAGATAGGGGCAGAACAGGAGCTTATCACCAAGCGTAAGACAGCAGTATGGACATCGCTTACTGACGAGAAAAAACTGCGTACAGTGGCGAGTGCATATAATGTAGCTATGGTAGATAGGAAACAGCCCAATGCTATCCGTCAGGAACTTGAGAAGATACTTGAATACAATGACAGGCATAAAGGCATACAGCCATATCTTAAAGGTACGGATGAACTGCTTGAGGAATTACATCTTACCGATGCCCTTATCATGCGTGCTTATGTACAGAAAACCATTGATGACAAGAAATTAGCATATCGTCCTGATGGCAGGTGGAAGATAGGTGATAAGATAATAGTACAGGTACCGCAGAATGAGACGAAGACAAGAACGGAATATCTATGTTCTTATCTTTTGGCGGGTAACAATGCCGAAAAGCTCAAGGAGTTCATACATGACACACTCACAAAGGAATATCTTGACAACTTAGAACTTGAGAAAGAATGGTCTTGGTTGTTTAAGGTAGCCACGGGACAGGCACCCAACTTCAAGAAGAAAGAGGAAATCAAGACAAGAGTTAGAGAGACATTCTGCCCGATTGGGTAGGTTTCTGGGTTGTCTGTCGGATTTGTGATTTGCGAATTGCGATTCGTATGACTTCCAATTCTTGTTCCAGCCCTTCGGGGCTGGTTTCTTCTGAAATAATTATCAATTTATTTGGATTTCTCGTTTATGTGTTTTATCTTTGGTGAAAATTAAAAACAAGAAGACATGAATCATATTGATTTTTGGACAGAAAAAAAAATGGACTTAATTAAAAAGGGGAATCTTGCATTTGATATCCACATGGTTGATATATCAAAAGAAGAATTTAAGCAAATAAAAGAAACCGACTTTTTAATTTCTACTCGTAATTTACCAATATCGCAAAAAACATTAAAGCGTCTCGGGATTAATAAAGTTTTAAAATATAGCGGAATATTTTGGCTCTTACGAGTTTATTAAATCAAAAATAAACAGGAGGTATATTATGATAAGGATTAAACAACCTAAAATTAAGAAAGGAACAGAGTTTACGGGGTGGGCTACTTTTAATTGGGGGATATGTCATCAGAGAGTTTTCAGAACCCGGAAAGAAGCAAAAGCTTTTTGTATTGGCATGGGAAAAGAAGGTTTGACTTGGGATGATGTTAAAGATCATTTCAGAATAGAAAAAGTTAAATGTATTGTTATTTAAACTTAATTCACAATGAAAGAAGAACACTACACAGATATTGATAATTATCTAAATTTAAAGAAATAAAATAACAAAACAAACAATAGTCCAGCCCGTATTTCTACGGGTTTTTTTATTTTAACTAACTTTGCAGAAAAGTTAGCAAATGCTGTTAGTTGAAGAAATTTATAATCTCTTATTAGACGAGTTAAGGGTTGATGAACGTGGTCTTTCTTGTGATGTAGATACCTTCAATAGGCTGGCAAGACTTGTCAATCAGGAGGTATACAATGATTTGGTAAGGCGGTTTGAGGCGGATCAGTCCAATATCAATGCCCTTGGCTCATTAAAGATTCATAACTATAACATAGCCCTCACTGCGGGGGTGGGGACATTGCCCATAAACTATGGTAGGCTTATAGGTAAGCCGAGGATAGTAGACGATGATGGTGTCACCCGATATGTTGATTTAGCCACGTCTTTTGAACATGGTAGCCGTAGTGAGGATTATCTCACACAACCCACAACCACACACCCTACATGTCGGATAGGCGGTGTGGATGCTGATGGTTATATGCAGATAAGGGTGTCGCCAACGACAATAACCAATATCTATATAGACTACCTAAAAGAACTTAGCGTACCCTTTCTTGATTATTATGTTTCAGATACCACGTTACGTTATACATATTTTGACGAGACGGGTGATTTACAGACTGTGCCCGTAGGCTCAACTTATCGTGATGATACACCAGGGGCGGGGACAGCAACAACAGTATCGCTAACAAATAACTTTGACTGGACAGAAGATGAACTCCCCCTTATACTTACCAAACTTGTCAATAGAGTAGCCAAGCAGTTACCTGATGAATTATTATTACAGGCTACAAACAGAGAACAGGATAAAAGTGATGCTCAATGATAAAATCAGAACTACGGTCAGCAGTTTTAAATTCTTTGCTTAAGTGGGACTCTACGGCGAAATACCACCCAAGGTTTTTGGATGCTGTGATAGAGAAGACACGTAATGAAGTCCTGACAGAGATATGGCAGGCAGACCCCCTTGCCCTGCAAAGGTTTACCAAAGGATATGGATATACCACGGCGCTGACAATATCCACAGAACCCACATCGGGGGTATATTACACCACATTACCAGAGAATATAGTACCTTTCCCCGATAAAGCATCGGGTGTCAGGCGTGTGGCGTATGCTACGCAAACAGGCATAGGCTTTTATCCAATGGATCAGAGGGAATGGGACTTGGTGATGGGCGGTAGCTATACCAACTATGTCAAGAATAAGGTGGGATATATCGTAACGCCAACAAGAGTTGAATACTATGGTATGACGGGTGCTGTTATTACGGCGGGTGTAAGGATGGATATTATCATCCCATTTTCAAAATACAGTGATACAGATGTGGTGTTGGTACCCGAACACATAGATGGACAGGGGCGTGGTCTTATAGACAGATGTGTGGCAAAACTGATGCAGATACCGCCACAGGTAGATTTAGTTGATGATAACGCAGATATGGTACAATAATGGCAGCGACAAATTCTTTAATAGATATTAATCAGGCAGTAAGCAGATTTTTACTGAAATATAAACTATCAACAGAAGACGCATTTATCTTCACAGAACATGCATGTGATTGTATCAGGGACTTTAGCCTGTTCGATTCAGGGGACGTTGTCTCGGAAAAGGTAACAATAAGTGCATTGGGCATTATTGAGATGCCTGATAGCATGGTGGGTTTTAATGGTTTGTTTATACCTATTAATGGTGAGCTTTGGCCGTTTACAGAAGTGGATACAATCGTCAATACAACAACGACTACGGCGGGTGTGGAAGGACAGGATAGCGACTTTGGTGAGGGTGTGGCAATATATGACTATGCAAGTGAGGGTTATGGCGGACGACCAGGGGTCAATGATTATAAATACACTTTAGACTGGCAAGCAAGACGTATTTTCTGTGAGGGAATAACGAGCGATACAGTGCTGTTGAGGTATGTAACAAGCGGGGTAGAGATAACGGGGACAACCTATGTGCCCGAATTTGTTCTGCCTATGATAGATACCTATCTGTTATGGAAAAGTTCTTATTGGCGTCCTGATTTAAAAAGAGAAAGACCATTACTTGAACGGGACTATACCAATGCAGAGCTAAAGGTCAGGAACTTTATCAATAGCATGTCGTATGACCAATGGCGGGATGTCTTACTTTCAACAAGTGTACTTGCACCTATAAGATAATATGGCAAAGATAAAAGATGAAATCATATTTACAGATTTTGGGCTGAACCAGGATGATGACCTGCGGTATGTCGGCAAGGGCAGTACGCCTTACGCTATGAATATATTGAAGGGCGAAGATGGTGCCTCGGGTGTGATAACCAACATGAAGGGCAACAAACTTGTCAGTTATCAGCTTGGCGATTCCAACACTTATTTTGTCCTTGGCAGTTGCTATGATACTCTCACAAGAAATGTATATTACTTCATATTTTCACAGCCTTATGACACCACGGGTAGCGGTGATTATGAATACGACAATAGGTTACTACAGTTTAATGAGGATGATGAGGAGATAACCCTTATTTTCAGGGATACCAGAAATTACTTCGGCTTAGACCCTGCCCGTCCTATGAAAGACCCGTTTGTTTTGGGTGAATGGCTGTATTTCAATCCCATAACATCCGAGCCCAAGATGATACATCTCACCATGGCATATTATTATACTGCCTGTACCTATAGGACAGTACCGGGATATTATGTATATGATGCCACAGATACTTATTTATATGGTGATAAGGTGTCTTACTTTGGTGGTTTGTTTCTTGCTTTGGCGGCTGTGGCTGTTGGTGAAACACCTGTTACGACACCCGCCAAATGGGATAGGATAGGTAGTGTTTATCAGGACGAATCATTCCTACAATTTGATTCTGAATTCCGCTATGCTTTTAATGTTATAAAACAACCGCCTGCCCATAGACCTATTTGTAATTACGCCACAGACGCAGAGAGGTCTTTTAATAACGTCAAGGGGAAAGTATTCAGATTCACGCACAGATATAAGTATTTTGATAATACATATTCTGTATGGGGGGCATATTCAGATGTGATGTTGCCACCCGATGATGAGAGTTATAATGGGGAGATAACAGGGAATGATATATCTAATAATTATATAGAAGTCAGAATACCTTTGTTTTCTGCTGCCTTAATCAAGGAAATAGAACTTGTATTTCAGGAGGTGGATGGCAATTGGCGGTGTGCTAAAGTTATTAACAGAAGGGATTTAGATATAATAACAGACATCTATTACACACATGATTTTTATAATGATGAATCTTATCCCGAGATAGATGATACATATATCAATACATCCCACGATAGTGTTCCACGAACAGCCAATTGTCAGGAAATAATCAACAAGAATATTCTCACCTATGCTTATTGTAAGGAGGGGTTTAATAATCTCGATAAAGAAGACATAGATGTAAGTCTGACACCTGAACCAGTAGAATTTGAGGTTGGTGCGGCGGTGCAAGCTTATGGTGCTTTTATATATGATGCCGTGGGGGATATAGTTTATGGATGGGAAGACGATCCGCTTAACGCCGATATTGTTTTATATGCCTATGCTTTAATTGGTCTTAATAACGCCTTCCTTGCAGGTATTAGTGTGGGAGATGTGTTCAGGATAACAGTTGATGGTACACAGTATCATTATGTGTTACTTGATGCCGATGATGATAGTGTACAGGACTTAGTTGTGGGCATTGTGGCTTTCTTGAATACCATAGCACCGAATTATAATGCTATAGTCGACCCACTAGATGACACTTATGTTAGGTTAGAGGCTGGTTATGGTGTGGAGGAAATAAGTGTCAGCCAAGCGTCATTTCACAACACTGGGGTTGGTGAAGATGCGGCCTATCTCATAAAACAAAGAGGATTTAAGACAGGGGCATGGCATCCATTCTGTATTTTTTATTATGACGAAGCATTGCGTAGGTGGGATGCACAAACAGCAAAAGATAAAACCGATGGTGCTGTGGCATGGGAAATAGATGGCACGGTGGTTTATGTTCCATTACTTGCAGAATATTCACCCACACCTACAGGTTTAAATGTTAAATGGGTTGTTAATTGGGAGGTAAACCATCTTCCGCCCGAAGGTGCTAAATATTGGCGATGGGGTTATGCGGGCAATACTCTTTGTTCATATTTTATACGTTATATTATTGATGATGACGACCCGATAGGTGATGTCGCCGTGGGTAGTGCAGAAGAACCCATTAACACTACTTATATAAATATCAAACCATTACAGACGCTTACCAATACAGCGGAAAATGACTGGAATAAATTTCCCAACTCAAATATAAGATCATATTCATGGGAATCAGGTGATAGGATTAGGTTTATTACCGAAGCTGCTGGGGCGAATGACATAGGTGCGCCACTTGACACCATCTATGATTATGAGATTATTATGCAGGATGAAGCTAATCATAAAATTTATATAAGAGAATTTGATTGGGCTGCCGCTGGAATTGGTGCGCAAACTCTTGTGGAGATATATTGTCCGCTTAAGGGTGGTACGGAAACTGTTTATTATGAGTTTGGCGAAATAATGCCTATTATTGAAGATTCAGCGGGCAATCTTGTTCATGGTGCGCCGATAGTTGCCAATAGCCAGGACTATGATTTAAGTATTGCCGCAACAGGGGTTTTTACAACGGGTGATGTTTACCATATATTAAGAACGCCAAGCTGTCCTATAGAAGATATAGAAGCGTATGTCCATGAATCTATGTGGTATTCAGACTTTTATGATAGTGATGATTGGGATAAGGGCAAGACAGGGATGGAAACTATATTTAATGAACGCTATCTTAATATAGTAAGATATTCATATCCTTATTTACAGAACACACAAATTAATGGGTTAAGCACCTTTGATGGCGATAATTACAAGCCATTAAATGATGTCTACGGCGAAATACTGCGTATCATAGAAATAGGTGACACGCTAAAGGTATATCAAAGAAAGAAACCAAGCTCTATACTTATCGGACGTACAGAATATACAGATGCCGAGGGTAATACTACTGTGGCTATCAGTGAAAGGGTGCTTGGCGCACTAAGATATTCTACCACTAACTATGGTACGGAATTTCCCGAAAGCATAGAAAGAAATAACCGTTATGTCTATGGGTTTGATGTTTATAATGGTGTCCTTTGGCGGGATTCGCCCAACGGTATCTTCCCTGTAAGTGGACGTTACGAATCTATGGACGGTGGCAGTGACTATAAGATGGAAACCTATTTCAAGGAAAAAGCCAAGGAACTGCTTGTATCGGGAACAGACCATGTACAGGTGCCTATCGTATGGGATGAGCGCCATAAGAACTTATATGTGATATTCAAAGATACTGTACTTGAAGAAAACAATGAGAATATTGTATTTCACGAAGCAAGTAACCGTTGGATATGTTTCACTGATATGGACAGGACTTATGACGAGGGGTGGAATCAGATACTTGAATTGGATTGGTGGGTATTATGGGGTTTTGATGGTGGTCTTGGCTATAGCTTTGATGAGGACACACGTTTTGCTGTGTTCGATATAGGTGACGGTCTGGGTACGCCAGAAACAGTCAGGGCGTTTGGTTCATTAACTGAATTAACGCTGACGGCACTTGCACCCGATATTATTATTGACTCCACACCCGTACCACCGCTTGCGGTAATGCATGTAGAACCACTAGTTCCCGTTCCTATTTCCTCGTGGATAGATTCGAGCAACGAGAACCCTGCCATAGCCTACGATTGTGACACCATAGGTGAGGTAACAGCAACTGGACAGGCAACAATAACAGCCTATGCCAAGAGTTCTGAATTACAGACTATCTTAATAAAGATAAACCACATTACCGAATCGTGGTTGCATGTAACAAAAGCCGATGGTGTGTATCTTAGTATCGGACAAACATTGGTTTCAGGAACGGATGCTTTGCATGATCCGCCATATAAGGATGTTGATTTGTATTTCTTTTCAACAACAGGGGGTAACACTGGGGCAGCACGTACCGCACAGGTTATCTTTGAAGATGGTTTTGGTAATTATGAAATTGTAACAGTACATCAGGCTGTCAATCCCACACCCCCGGATGTCACCGTTGGCGTATTGGGTGGTGATATATGGCTTACCCTAACAGGAGAGGAAGGGATAGCCACACTTGGCAGTAATAACATAACTGTTAATTTCACCCCCGACCATGGTGATAAGATAGCAGGACAGTATTATACTGTTTACTGGTCTGCATTTATAACAAGGGATGGTATTTATTCAAATGAATCATGTGGAACGGGTTATTGGTCTAATATAGAAGATGAGGTGGCTACAAGTGAAACTGCATCTGTTAGTATTCCCGATGCCTCTGTGCCAAGAGTTGGTGACACATTTTATATTTATTTATCGGTTAATTATGTTAATATTGAGGATGTGACAATAGACACCCTGTCATTATTAACCATCACACCATTAGTACCCCAAGCCATAGTATCGAACTGCACAATAACAGGAAGTCCGATATCCTTTACCCATGATGAACTATATGATGCCCCTCTGAACGACGCACAACCATTTGTTGTGCTTAAAGCCCCGGCCACGGCAACCTGTAAGATAATCTACATAGAATCATGGCTTAGATTATTCAATTCTCTGGGGGTTGAGTTATTTAACGGGATGACACCCGATTCTGTTGATGCTACTGGCGTGGGTGAAACCCTGCGTGTTGTACCCAGAACAGCCAATACGGGCGGTGATAGGGAAGGTACTTATGATGGTGATGGGACGGCAGTGGTATTTCATGTTCAGGAATATGGCGACATAGGTAAGCTGGTTGTATATCAAGCCCACGCTCCAACCACATTTGAACATGACACCATATATATAAGTTCTACGGGAAGTGCATATCTGAGTTTTAAATATGGCAGCGTTCAGAGAATTGTCGGAACGGATGTTAGTAATGAGCTAAGTATGTCGTTTTGTATTGAATCGACATTACACGGATGGAACGAACCCTATACTTTATATTATAAGGTATTTGTTAAGAAAGCAGCGAGTTCCACTTATTATTACACATGGCTCGCAGAGGGTTCATTTACCTATTATGATGAGATGGGCATCAGTCTTATTTCCTCGCCCCCCAATAACATATATTTATATGATGATGGTGGTGCGGCTTATCTTGTAACAGACGCAGATACCATTGAAGTATGGGTATCGCATGTTAATTTTTGGAGCAGGGCGTAAATTTTTAGTAATTTTGCAAAAACTTAATAATAACATAAAATGGCAGTAACAGGAACAATACCGAAACAGGTTAAGAGAGAAATTGTAGACGCATGGTTGCCAGCCGCAGAAACCACATGGAAGGTTGCATTGCTTGATGATACCTTTGTGTATGACCACACCACACATGTCACCTATGCTGATGTTAGTGGAGATGAGATTGCTGGGATAGGATATACGGCGGGGGGGGCAACACTTGCAGGTAGGGTTGTGGGTTATGTGGACACGGATGACACATACATAGACGCCACGGATACCCAATGGACTACTGCTACATTTGCCAATGTGCAGTATGTGGTAGTCTATGAAACATCCGGCGGGTTAATACGTGTTATCTATGACCTCGGCACGACACATGATGTAACAGCAGGTACTTTCACTATTCAGTGGAATACTGGGGGGTTAATTAAGGTAGTCTAAAAATTATTCGGTTATGCAGAAGGACAATATCTGTAGATCATCAGAATTCCATATGGATGAAGGTGATGTTTTACACCTCAGATTCCTCGATGAAACCTTTCAGCCAATAGAGTTTATGTTGGCTTCAAGCGGGGATAATGATAATATTGATGAAGTACCTGATGCGCCTACTGCATTAGCCGCAAGTGATATAACAGATAGTAGCTTTTATGCTAACTGGAATTATCAGGAAAACACGCTTGGGTTCTATCTTGATGTTTCAACAGCAAGTGATTTCAGTTCTTTTGTTGTGGGATACGAGGATTTGGATGTCGGGTTGGTTAATGAATATAGTGTTGTGGGATTGGGTGATGCTATTCCATATTATTATCGTTTAAGAGCATATAATGATATAGGCACAAGCGTGAATTCTAATATAATCACCCTGACAACTGCATGTGAGGTAATAACTGATTTCGATGGTAATGTATATACTTATGTGACAATAGGAACACAACAGTGGTTGGTTGAAAATCTACAGACAACACATTATAATGATGGCACGGCAATTCCAAATTTGACATTAAACGCTGATTGGATCGCAGAAGACGGTACACCGGGACATGATGGTGCATATTGTTGGTATGATAATGATGCTGTTACCTATGCTGATTATGGGTGTTTATATAATTGGTATGCGGTAGATAATGCACATGGGTTTGCGGTGGTAGGTTGGCGAATTCCCACTAATGCAGATATGACAACATTATCTGATTATTTGGGGGGATTGTTGGGTACTGGGGGTGAATTAAAAGAAACTGGCACGGTGCATTGGAACAGTCCGAATACAGGAGCAACTAACGAAACGGGGTTTACGGCTCTTCCAGGTGGCTTGCGGGCGGTGGCTGGTGCATTCTCTAACATTGGAGTTAGTGGACATTGGTGGTCGTCCACGGAAGTTGATGCTGGAAATGCATGGCTTCGTTATTTGACTGCTCCTGATGATGATATTATTGTTAATAGTGTTGCTAAATATGCTGGTTATTCGGTTAAATGTATGAGAGATGTATAAAACATTAATATATGGCAAGAGAGTATCAAATAATGAATGAGAATTATGGGACGACCCAATAGTGGATTAAATATTGGTGGTATTTATAAAATACAATCTATAATAAAGCCCGATAGGGTTTATATTGGTAGTGCTGTTAATTTCAGGCATAGAAGGAATATACATTTCAGAACTCTAAGAAAAAACAAGCATAAAAATCCCAAGTTACAGGCTCATTATAATAAGTATGGGGGAAAAGACTTGGTGTTTTCAATTCTTGTTGTTTGTGATATAAAATATATTACTCCCGAAGGTGGGGTTATTTGGCTTGAACAATTTTTTCTTGATGCCTATAAACCCTGGTTCAATATTGCCAAAATTGCAGGGAGTAGTTTGGGCGTTAAGAGATCGGATAAAACCAAGGCGCTGCTTAGTAGAATAAAGGGGAATAAGACCGATGAAGAAAAAAGGAAATGTGGGGAACATAATATAGGACGAATACCGTGGAATAAGGGGATGAAATTTGGGAAGCAAAGTCCTGAATTAGTGGAAAAACGAGTAGCCCCGATGCGGGGGAGGAAAAGACCACCTTTTTCGCAGGAATGGAGAGATAATTTAAGTAAATCCCACATGGGGCACAAACAACCCCAAGGGGTATTAGATAAAAGATCAAAGGCGATGAAATTAGTTTGGGCAAAAAAGAAAGAATTAGAGAATAAGGAGGCTGTGGCATGAGAGAGTACGAACTTGTCGCTACAAAAACCGGCTCGCACTACCTATTACTGGGGCTCGACAATTCAGAATTATGCGGGTTTCGCCTCCAGATGTGGATTACCCACTACAACCCAAGAGCCGTGGACTGGGCACAAAAAATGGGACTCAATTTTTGTTCATTTCTTGGAGGCGATGTGTGGGTGCATAATGATGAAACAGCAGACAGGTGTAATCTTTTTGGTGAGAAGCGGGATTGTATCATTGGCGTGGTGTCTAATGAACAGCCATTGACTATTAAGTTATATGATTCCTTGGGCGTTCATAGTGATGATTCATGGGAGGTCACTTCTATAACCATACCTGCCACATCCAACTATCCTGATGGCATGAGTTCAAGGATACCATTAGAGCAGTTTAAGAAGCGCAAGGGTGTTTGGGAGGCTAAGTTTCTGAGGAACATGAAAAGTACCGACAGCACATCAAGGGTTTTGGATGCTTTACGGGGGGAGCCGCTCAAGGGCTATGAGCTATATATGACATTAAAAAACACTAATACAGAACAGGTAAAGCTGTTTAAGGTAACAACAAATATGACAGTAGCACGATAATGATTAACTTTGTAAATTAAAATATAACGATGGCAGGTGAAAAAACAGGTATATTGAGTTCATTACTTGGCGGGTTGAGTCCATTGGGAGTAATAGCGGGTTTAGCGCCGAGTGTTTTGCAGGGCATCTTCAGTGGTATTGGGTTGGGAAGAACATCAGCACAATTCAATAGACAAAAAGCCAATCGTCCCGGATACGAAATTCCTGAAGAACTCTATCAAAACTTAGAGGCCGCAAAACTATTGGGTGCACAGAAGGCACCTGGTTATGCATCACAGTTATCTGAGATACGACAGGCGAGTGCGAGGGAATATGGTAGGAGAGAGCGTGGTGCTATAAGTTCCAATGCCCTTATGGCAGGTGACATTTATCAAAAAGAACTTGATGCTATACAGGGACTTGCACGTATGAATGAAGAATGGGCGGCAAAACAAGCACAAAACATAAATTTGGCAAGGGGGGCTATTGGCGAACAGAAATTACAAAAACAGTCATGGGAGAGTCTTATTCCATGGCAGACAGAGATGAACAGACTTGGTGAACAGAAAGCGTCCTATATGCAGGGTTTGATGGGTGCGTTACAGGGACTTGGACAGAATGTCACGGATTTGTATGGAACAAAGTCTTTCACGGATTTTTATAAGGGTTTGTATCCACAGGGCGGTGCGGGTGGCTCAGGTGACATTACGAAAAATTTTGCTGACATATTGAGTTTGGCACAAAGATTTGGAAATTTTAGATAATATGGCAGACACACCGATTTTATATACGGGAAAGGGCATATCAACACAGTTTCCACAGGACACAGGACAGACAACGAAAAGACTGTCTGACTTTATTACCCGTGCCGAGAAGATACGGTATGATACTTTCCGTCAGAAAAAACAAGAATTTTTAGAAAATCTGCAAGTAGAACCCGCCTTTTTTATATCCCAAGCGGCACAGGAGGCACAAGCTAAAACACTAAAAGAATATAATGATAAGTGGTCACAAAGATATAAAGAGTCGGGATATAATCTATCCCCAGATGAAGAAATGCAGATGATAGCAGATAAAAATTATCTTCAATTACAACAAAATGATCTATTGGCACATCAGGAAAGATGGATGGAACATGCGAAATTAGTGGAGGCTGACAGGCGCAATTATTATAACGGAAATGCTTTCTGGGAAAAAAACACAAATGATTTTTTTGATACAGGACGATATGAGGCGACCCACATACCAATAAAACCTAAAGACTTTGCTGGTTTCTTACAAAAAGAAAGTGCGGCACGGGAGACAAAATACCCCATGGGAACAAAACGAATAGAGGGGAAAGATTGGCCTATTTATACTAATTTGATAGATGAAGGCTATGGTGAAAACGGGTTGGTGAATAATCCCAATGACGGTGTGTCTGAGCTTATAAGACAGAGTGCTTTTAAAGATGAACAAGCTACGTTGGGTATGTTAGAAGATTGGGCTGAACTTGATGATACAGAGAAAGCACGGTGGTTTGTTGATGAAGACAAAAGTGGTGATATAAGCAGGACAGAAAAAGAAAATGGTATTGTGCGTTGGGCAATAAACAATCCGCGCTATCGTGAACAGGCACGTATAGAGAGTAGTTATGCACCAAGGAATGTATCGCAACCAAAGACAGCCAAACGCACACCAATGGTTATTCATGGCAAACAAGTCACTGTATATCCCGCCAAAAAAAGAACAGAACCAATAAGGTATGTGGATGGTGAAAATAAGAGGACAGGACTTTATTCTTTTGGGGGTTCTACTGTACTGACTGACATTCCCACCGATGGTGCTATTCTATTAAGAGGGTCTGCGGGGGTTAAATTACGTGGTGGCGGTAATATAACTGGTCAGTTAGTGGATTATGATATTAACAATAACACACTAATAGTAAGGACGACAACTGGTATTCCTTCACAAAACATAGACCCCAAACAACTTGTGGAAATACCACTGGCTAATGTTTTGGATAGTGAGAACCTACCTATATTAGATGAAAATGGAAGGGAAATAACGATAGCTGAACTAAGGGGGAAGGAAAAACCCGCCGAGAGAATGAGAAGATTGGCAGAAGGTAAATAACATGGAAGATAAAATTACTGAACTATATAATATTTTAAATGATTCCAAGGAATTTGGTGGCATATACAAAACCCCCGAAGAACTTCGCAATATACTTTCTGATGAAACAAAAGTAGGTGAATTCTATAATATTTTAAATGATTCAGAAGAATTTGGTGGTATATTTCCTGATTTAGAAACATTCAAGAGTGCTTTCCCCGTAAAAAAAAAAGAACTTTCTTTCTTGGATATTGTTACGACTGCATCAGGCAAAGAACCACTTCCATTTTTAGGACAATCAAAAGCATCATCAAATCAACCACAACCATCACCATTAACCGATAAGGGGTCTTATGGCGGTGATATTCTTGAGCGCATAGGGGCGGGTGCTATTGATATAGCAACATCAGCACCAAGTCAGTTAAGTTTTGCAAAGAGAATATTGGATATACCCAAGAAGATAGCTGTCAAGGAACTCGAAATGCTTGGACTATCCAAGGAAAATGCAGAAAAAGTATCTGGTTTCATTCCCTATCTCAAGCCACCCGCCATTAGTGCGGGGGTGAATATATCTAACGAAGCATGGAACGCCATAGCCAAAACCGATGAGTTTAAAAACTTGGAAGAAAAAGCCGTTGAACTCAGGGAATCTTCTGCCCGTTATGATAAGACTATAAAGAATTATATACAAAATAAAGAATATAACAAAGCTGTTGGTGCGGCTTTCCTGAATGCCGCCGAATCATTTCCCCTTACCCTTGCCGCTATGTTTGGTGGTGGCATCGGACTGGGTGCAATAGGTTCTTATTCTGCTTCCGCCCAATATGATGAACTGTCATCTATTCCTGACATGACAGAGGCACAAAAAATAACAAACGCCCTTATTAATGGTGGGTTGGAGATAGCCACCGAAAGACTTGGTTCTGCTAATTATGGTAGATTGATTAAAGACTTATACAAGTCTGTGGGTATGGAAATGGCAGAAGAATCTGTGAAAAAAGGGTTAAAGACATGGTTTATTAATCTTTTTAAGAAAGTAGGACTTTTCACCGCACCACTTGGCGAGGGCATGGAAGAAGCCATTAATCAATATGGAAGTAACATTACCGCAAGAATAACAGGTGAAGACCCCGACAGACCATTGGATTATGGTGTTGTGGACAGTTGGGCGTCAGGTACGGCAGGTGGTACTACCTTTATTGCTATGGGACTGCCGGGGCAGTTACGACAACAACAATACGAAAAACAACAGAAAGAAAAAGAAAAAGCCGAAACAAAGGCGAAGCCCAAAGAGGGTGTGCCAATAACTGATAAGGGGACTGCGACGGAAGAAATTGGTGAATTAAAAGTTCCCGAGGAAGTAAAAGAACAAAAAGAATCGGAATTAAGACTTGGTGATAAAGTATTTGAAACCAAAGAAGAATTATTCAAACATCTTGATGAAACCGCTATTACCGAAGAAGGGGAGATGACCTATGGTATTCCTAATCTTGGTGAGTACCCAAGCACGGCTACAATAAGGGCGGTACAGGAGTGGACAGATAAGAAGAATAAAGAAATAGAACTTAAAACAAAGGAGGAAACAGAAGATGCCGAAAGAATTAGAGAGGAAGATAAAGAAGTCGTTGAAAAAGGCGCACCCGAACTGGTCGAACAAGAGGCTGACGAGCGTGGTGTTCGCGACCATGAACAAACTGGGGAAATTGCACCAGAAGAAGTAGATGAATTTAAAGAATTTGCCGATATTGTAAGGGAAAGCAAAACGGTTGACGAAGCCTTTGAAAAGACACAAGAAATCAAGAATGTTCCTGCTGAAATAAGTGAGGCATTTAGGAATAAATATGACCCAAAAAAGAAATTGACTCCCAAACAGGCATTTGAGGTCTTTTATAATGAGATAAAGGCAAAAAAGAAGCCCGTTCAAAAACCAGAAGGGTTCACGAAACGTGAACGAGAAGAGAAGACCGAACAATCTGAAACAACACCACCAACCAAGGATATAATATCGGGCAAAGTTTCTGTGTATCATGGAACAAGTGTCGATTTTACTGAATTTTCAGATAAAAATATAGGTAAAACTGATGAAGGATGGTGGGGGCGTGGTGTTTATTTTCATACCGACAAAAATCGTGGTGGATATGGTAATATTATAAAGGAAGTAAAACCCAATCTTAAAAACCCACTAATTATTCCTTTTGATAAAAACATAGTCTATGATTTATTGGTTGACGAATTTAATTTACCAAAAGAACTGAAGGGAAAGTCAGATCAAGCGATAATAAAAGAAATAGGCACAGATAAATTTACCGAGGCATTAAAAAAGCGTGGTTATGATGGTGTAATTGTAGAGTATGCAGAGGGGACTAAGGAGGTTGTTGTTTTTAATCCTAATCAAGTAACAATCATTAACCAAAATATTAATAAACCCACAGGGAAGCCAAAAGAAGCGATTTCCGAGGAGATACCCGAAAGTGAGGGTGAAGTACCACCCGTACCCCCAAAACCCGTTAAAACGCCTGAAAAACCTCCTAAAGGACAAAAGAGGGCTGGATTTGAGAAAAGAGAGACCGCTAAGGGTACTCGTGGCTCTATAGAGATGCGAAAAGATGAAATAGGGAAGATAGTTAAACGCATAATAGATGATAACCCACATTTCTATGAGGCCACAACGAGAAAAGAGGAGATAGACAAGGCGAAGGATTTTATTTCTTCCTTTTCAAGTTTTGATAATGCTTATAGTAATCTTGTAAAGAAAACAAAAAGTCTTGATGAGTTAACGGTACGCCATGTGGCACGTCAAGTTATGTTACAGAAGCTTGGTGAGGACTTGCGTGATTCCATGAAGGCGGGGGATGATGCATTGAGTGATGCTATATCTGACAAGATAGTAAATCTCACTGATATAACACAAAAAGAGATACGCAGGTCTGCAACCACCCTTTCCATGACCATGTGGGCATATCTCACACCCGAGGCTACTGTCTTTATGGTCAATAAGGTCATAAATGAAGCCAATAAAACCAAACTTGGATTTGAGGCAAAACAAGCAGAGGAATTTATTAATGAATGGGGTAAGGAAGCACCCGAATCTGTTAAGAGGCTTATAGAAGAAAATCCCGAATTGAGGGATTTTATTAAGAAAGTAAGGGCGAAGATTGGCACAACAACCACCTCACGCAGGGTGACAAAAACCAAGGCAAAAGCCATGGCAGATAAGGTGCGCTCACTAAAGACAGATAATCTTGGTCTGACGTTTGCTGATCCGATAGGCGCCACAGTTGTATGGAATGGTGCATTAGAGGTTACGGCAAAGACTATAGAGACAACGGGTAATGTACTACAGGCTATTCAGGATGGTATCGCCGAAATAAAAAAATCCAAATGGTATAAGACATTAACCCGTCAACAACAAAAGGATATTGAGAAAAAATATACCGATGATATAAGGGGAAAGGTTGATTTTGATGCCTCTGAATATATTGAGGGACAATCGTGGTACAAAGAGGCACAGAAAGAAGAAATAAAGGAGGGGAAAGAGACAAGGGAGAAAGAAGAGCAATTACGCAAAGAGAAAACAGAGGCGGACAGGAAGTTACGCGAACACATATATGATGTTATCACATCACATTGGCTTGTGGAAAAAACAAGTGATAAGACTTTAGTTGATAAGTTGGTGGAAGAAGTGGGGCTCACCAAAGGAGAGGCAGGGAGGATAGCCAAGATATCTGAAGAAGCGGTAAGGCGTGATTCACAAAAAGTGTTTGAAAGAACATTGGGACGTAAGATAATAAACACCCAAACCCGTAATGGTGCCTTCGATAAATTTTTCAATTTAATAAAAAGAGGTGTTCTTACTAATGAGAATTATTATGAGGTATTTGCTAAAAAACATAAGTTGCGTGAGGGTCTAACCGAAGATGAAAAGATACAATTACAGAAACTTGCCATCAATGTACAGCAAATGACACCGTATGGTTATTTCGGTGATTTGGTATTTAATGAATTTCTGCAATATTTAGACAAAATTACCAAGCAGGAATCATGGTTTGAGAGACAAGGGAAACTCATGGTAGCGGTTAATTATGCGGCCATACTTATGGGACTTACCACACATAAGGTGAATCTTTCTTCGGCAGGCATGAATCTTCTTATAAGACCTTTCTTCGGTGTGGCTAATCCTGTTAAGTGGGCTGATGAGGGTCTTAAATTATTGCAGGGCAAGACAAAAGAAGCACATTTGAATAATCCATTAGCAGCACTGACTTATGCTATGGAGGCATATAGACGTGGACTTATGATAGGGGTGACAAATGCGTGGAATATTATACGACACGGGAATATCAAAGAGGCATCCAAATATATGGAGACCGTAAAGAATTTAAGCGGGGAAGAGATACCACCACTTGAAAAGAACACATTTGGTGTTGGCAAGAAATTCCGTCCATGGGGAATGTTTAGGTTTAAGTTGGGCAATAAAACATTTTTAAGTGATATCAACCCGTGGAATGCGTTTAAATATTCTGGTCGTACGCTTCTTGGGGAAGATGCGACTATGTTCAATACCATATTTGCACTTGAGCTCGGCTTGGCTGCCAGACGTAAGGCTATTCTTGAAAATACCAAACTTTCGCCCAAGGAACTAAGAAAGAAAATACTTAATGAAATAGCAGGACTACACTTAACACCCGAACAGACAGAAGCGGTAGAAAAACAACTGGAAGAACAAGTACAGATGTTACGGGCAACGGGGATAGAGCCCACGCCCACACAGATTAAGCAAAGACGATTCGAGATAACAAGGTCACTGCTTGATTTATCTGTGGAGGAAGAAGAAGAATTAACGGAGGTTAGCAGAGAGGAAATATTTACGGGTAAACAACGTGGCGGTATCTTTTCTGTTATAGGTGATGCACTTGGCAGATTCTTTGGCAAACATATCTTGATAAAGATGTTCACTATGCCTAAAATACCTTTTACTGGTGTGCTTGGGCGTATAGCCGACTATAGTGTGGATATGTATCCGGGATATGGATTATTGAGGCAGAAGGGATGGTCTCCCACAGGTATTATAGCAAGGATGAGGCAGTGGAATAGGACTGGTAACTTCAAGGATTTCTGGACTGCACCCGCTAAATATGGTATGTTTAAGTCGGCACAGATGGGGGTTAAAGGCACACCGCTTGGTGAAAGACAGCTTGCAAGACATTATTTCGGATTATTTACCCTTGGAATAGTTGCTGCTGTATTTTTGAGAGATGATGACGATATACCAAAGGACGAGAATGGACATCCTATAATAGATATTACGGGCGGATTGTATTATAATACATGGGATGAAAGAGAACATCATTATCTTGGGGCATATACGGCACGTATAGGGAGGTTTAAACTAAGGTATCTTAACTATCCTATAATTAATGTAGCCTTTGCTATAGTAGGCAACTATAAAGATGCTGTAAGGGCTGGTGAGGATGATGAGAATTTATGGGGTAGATTGGGTATATTAACGAATGCATGGTTCAGGTCATTTGCTCTTATTAAAGATACATGGCTTGCCAAAGGAATAAATGATTTAATAGAGCTTCTCGGTGGACTTATGAGTAGTGGGGATATAAGCCGTAAGCGTGTTAAGGCAGAGACAGGAGAGATTACCGATATTGTCGATATAGATGGTCGTGTACAACGACAATTAGAAAACATACGTGATGATTACACCAAACTACCGATAACTTATGTAGACCCGCTAAAATCCAATCTTATACAACAGGCTATTAAATTTACCACACCAGAAAGTCGTCTCAAGGGAACTGGATTACAGTTATGGGCATATAATGTCGGTCTGCAATGGTGGAATGATAAGAGGACAGATATATTCGGACAGACAGTTAAAACACTACCGGGCGATCAGGGTACGGCATGGCCACGTAAGACAGATAAGCGTTGGGAGAAGATGTGGCAGTATAATATCCATGTACGTGATGTGTCTTCAAGAGATAGGATAACCATTAAGGGTGTGCCACAAACACTTGAATGGGAACAATACATAGAGAGAAAAGGTCTGACACAGAATTTATTCAGAGAAAGGTTTGATGAATATTTTGAAAAGACACCACAGGCAACAATAACACGTAGGGCTAATACTGAAATAGTAGAAGGTGAATACAAAACCAATAAGATAGACAAAGACATCAGGGATATATGGTCTGATACCAAAGCCGATGTACACAAGTATATGTTTACATGGGATAAATACCATGATAAATACGATAAGACACTTAAGTTTCTTATGGAAGAAGGGCTGATACCTGATTTTTATAAACCAGACATGAAAGACGACAACGGCGAGAAGATTATCTTTCCCTATGATAAGTTAGAAAAGCTAAATGATGATATAATGAAATTATTTCTACCCGAAGTAACATCTTTTCTTGATGGCTATTCTGAAAAACAGAAAGAAGCAATGATGAATTATGTTATTGATACTGAAACAGGGGAAACCCAGTTAGAAGAATGGATTAATCATTATTATGATCAGGCGAGATCGGACGTAAGATATAATTTAGAGACGGAACTTATGGGTTGGTAATAATTAATTAACTTTGCAGTAATTTTAAAAACTATATAAAAATGGCACAGAAAAGTTTTCAGTTTGCCGATGGTAATATGACCGTGATAGACGGTAACGGATGGGTGGAAACACATTCCGCAGATTATCGGGCAAGGGTGATAACACCGGGGGCGAGTAAATATGAGATAGTTATCTTCCCCATAAATTATGATCCCGAACAACCCGAGAGTTTCAAGGCATACTTCTTAAAAAGCTATGCTGATGCGTCATTAAGCATTGACGGTGCTTCGGCATCTTTCTCCACAAGTGATGAGTTTGTGGCGTTGTTTAATGCTGCCGCGGGGACGAACATAGGATACAACACCCAATATCCACAACACATCATATCGGATTTAATATCACCCGATACGTCTATTGCCACACAACTTGTGACGGCGGAGAAAGCGGGTTATCTTACTATCCTTGCACCATCGACCAATACGGGATGGGTTCATGTGGGTGACGAAGATGTGGACTGGACAGACGGTTATCTTGAGGCAGGCGACAAGGTGTTTATGGAACTCGATGACCTTAGCAAAATCTACGTCTATGCAAATACGGCGGGTGATGATGTGAGTATCATCGGCGCTTTCAAATGGTAATTCCCCTAAAGATTAGACTATGCAAATAGGACTAAGACACACCATGCGGGGTGAACCCGTGACAAAAATTAGCCAGGGCATCTCCTGGGATGCTTACTGGGCTTCACGACTTGATTTTTGGTATAAGGCTCGATCAGGTAATGAGTTTACAGAGTTTTATACTGATAATGCTTTTCCTGCAAAGATACTTCCGAGAGTTGCACAGATAACAGCAACACAATATTTAAAATTAGATATTGCTGATTTTGCATCAACTATTACAAGCGGTTATGTTACTATTCGTTTTTGGTATGATGGATCAAGCACAACTCAGATATTCTTTGCTTCAGCAGATACGGCACTTACAACTAAATATTTTCAGCTTGGTATAATAGGAGGTAAATTAAGAGCTTCTGTAATTAATGCAGCTCCCGCAATCAGTAATCATTGTGCATCAGATGATGGGCTTGCAGAAGGATGGCATATTGTCAAATTTGAGAGTATAGGAGGACATTATCAGATAACAGTGGATGGTTCTGTTTTAACAGTGGGGTTGGGGTTGTCAATGCTAACTGGGTCTGATGATGGGAAATGGATAGGTGATGTACTTGATAGAGATAATATTACTGTTGGTGCTATAAAACGAACAGGCATTGGTTATAGCAATGGTGATTTTTATATTGATTATATTGATTTTAACAATACTAATAAATGGCATTTTGCCGAGACTAAAACAATAGAGATAGACATAATTGGTGATTTATTACTTACCTACCAAAATACAATAGGTGTATTTTGTGATGAAGGTGGTGGTTTTCATTATTTGAATGTTGGATTTTCTGTTTGGAAGAAAGATGGCTCATCAGATTGGATATTGCCATACACTTCCGCAGGTGTCCCTTATGATGATGGCGCAGGTTATCTTGCTGGACAGGGATATGCTAAAGATGCGGATTATGATGGTATAACAGATGGTATAATATATGGTTATGCTGCTCCAGCTTTAATTGGATTTAATGAGTCGGGCGATGCAGATTCAAGGCTTGAAATATTTGATAGGTCAAACACTACAAGACAAGAAGATATATCTCGATCTTCAGGCTATTACGATTCTACCTCCCTGGCAACTAAAAGTCGTTATGCTTTAATAGAATGTCTATATATAGAAGATTTAAAAACATTATTCAAAACAGGATATAAAAACAGAATTTTCCCTGTTAATGATAATTTGGATAATCCAACTAAAGTAACGGGATTCATGGTTGCAAAAACTGATTTAACATGAGTGACCTTTACAACATATTAACTGAATCAAAGAATCCCACGAATGTGATTCAATATTCCACACAATATAATATCAGAAATCAACAGGGTTCTGTTATTAGATTAAATAATGGAAACTTATTGTGTGCGTGGACTTATTTTTTTGAAGAGGAAGAAGACCCAAGTGAATCAGAAATATGGGCAAAAATATCAACTAATAATGGATTATCATGGGGCAACGCTTATCAGATTATAGCGATAGAAGTAGGAACAAATGGTGTCAGACATCCTTCTTTATTCCTAAAATCTAATGGGGATATTTTATTGGTTTGTACTTTAGAGGCTGATGATGGGTTATCAGCACAGGTAGTTCAATATATATCTTCTGATAATGGGGCTACATTTGGGGGTAAAACATCTATTTATTCAAGCTCTGACTATGAGGCTCCTGATTGTATTGTTTCAGCAAGTCATCGTATTCTTGAAACAACAACAGGAAGATTAATTTATCCATTTCATATTCCAACAACAGCAACTCATGCTTCCGCTACCGGGATAATGGTTGTGAGGTTTATTTATTCAGATAATCAGGGTGTATCATGGTCAATAAGTGCATCTATATTGGGAATAGCAAACCCCGTAGATGAACAATTATTGGCAGAACCATGTATCACACAATTGCCGAATGGTAATCTATTGTGTTTAATGCGAACAAGAAGCGGATATGGAAGGATAAGTACATCAACAGATAACGGAGCAACATGGAGTAATCCACCGACAAAATCTGGTACGCTTATAGAATCAAATGCTTCGGTTTGGATAAGTTATACAAATAATAAACTTATAGCAATAGTCAATAGGCCAGAAGGTGGAGTAGTTAATGGTGCAGCAGCGAGAATACGCATGGATTTATGGCAATCTGAGGATAACGGTGCAACGTGGTCATTTATTAAAAATCTACTTTATAAAGATGATGATTATAACTTTTGTGAGCCAATAGTTTATGATAAAGGAACTGGGATATTAATGTTTTATTCATATTATCCCTACGGAACATCATATCAGGATTTAAGATTTGAACGATATAACTATTCTGAATTATAACACATGACAAACAAAGAAGTACACGAATAACAAACAAGCTATGACACAAAGCGGAGACTACCGGAAATATCTTGAGTCGCAATTTGAAGGCTTGGCAAAGCATATAAACGCTGAATTTAAAAATGTACATGATAAGCTTGATGATATAGAGAAACAAACGAGGAAGACAAATAGCAGAGTTGATAATCTGGAAGCATGGAGGGATGAATTTGAAGGTGGACGCAAAGCTCGCAAAGCAATACTCACAACAGTATGGACGGTAGTGATTATAGCATCTTCTCTTATGGCTATCTGGGGTGTTATGAAGGGTACGGATAATGAAAGAGAGATACAGACTATTGACAATAAGCTACGGGACAAACAGGACAAAGAGCCCGACAGCACAACCCGTGCGTTTAATCCTGAAGATTATGGATTTATGCCTATCACAGAAGATACACTATGGCTGAATCAGTTATATAAAGATACAGATAGATTACTTAACAGAGACTAATTATGTGGCAAAAGATAAAAGATTGGTTTAAGAAGATTAACTGGTGGGCTGTCATAGATAGTCCTATTATGTTATATTTCTTTCCTTTGGCGGTCTTTACGGGACTTGTGTTTACATATCCCGATAGTGTCTTTGCGTGGCTGGCACTTATTTTGTGGATTACCGTCTTTGTAAGGAATTATGGAAAATGAATATCCATATAAGCAGTGTGAGGTATGCAGGACTATCGCAGATTGTCCACACCCGTCTATAGCAGACGATATGATGGGCACCCCGATACCACCACCCGAATGCCCCAAACCCATGGATGTAATAAAGGCAACAGCTAATCTAAGAAAGAAATGGCGGAATTTAAGATTGTTATATGGCGAAAGTACAAAGAATTAGAAACCGTTGGCTGTGCCATGGTTTTGGAAGATGACAAGGCGATATTCAAGTTCAACACCCTTGAGTTGCCCATGTTTACCATACCGCTGAATCTCAATACTGTGTGTACCAACTGTATCCCCGCCGGCACATACAAGACCACCAAGAGATATTCACCGACAAAAGGACAATGCTTTAAGATACATGATGTGGAGGGTAGGACGGACATTCTTATACATAAAGGAAATTATGCCGCAGGACGGCGAAGTGATACACAGGGCTGTATCCTGGTCGGGCGTGAGGTCGGTGATATTAACCGTGACGGAAACCTTGATGTGGTGCGAAGTACAGAAACAATGGATATATTACTTGATATCCTGCCCGATGAATTTAAAATTATACTGATATGAATATTTCAACAAAGAACCTAAATAAGCCAAGTAGCAGGAAATGGAAGAAGGTGGCAGACATATTGCTTTATACACTTCCCTTATATCTTACGACGATATTAGCATTACCCCTTTCCGAAAATGCAACACTATGGATTAACTTTGGTGTTACAATGACAATCGTGACACTCAAGGCATTTACAAAATTTACAAGCGATGAAACTTAACATTCCGACCAAATACGTCATATTAGCTATTTTAAGCGTGTTTACGGTACTTTTTGGTGTTGGGTGGTATGTAGGGTACAAAATAATGAAAAATCGCTTACAGGCTACAGAAACACTCTTAAATCAAGAAATACTAAATCAGCGTATAGAAATAGACAAAAAAACCCTTTATCTATCAAGGACGGTACAGGAGCTCACCACAGAGAAGAAACTACGCAAAGAACTTGAAATCACAAATCGTGATCTCAAGAAGATAAATATAAGTCAAGCCAACGAGATAACACAGCTTAAATTAAGAGTTGATACCCTTCTGGAGGGTATAACACATACCGGAGAAGTTATTGTCATACATGATACCGTAGCTGTACGGGACGTAAACTGTATTGTCCTACCCTTTGAATTTGAAAAGAATGACGAGTGGTTGAGGCTCAAGGGTAAGTTTGATAGTCAGGGGGGGCTCGATGTAGACCTCGGTATGGATGTGTCGATAGATGTATTGACGGGGCTGGATGAAAACAAACAGCCGTCATGTGTCCTGAAAACAGGAAATCCTTATATTGAAACCTTAAGTATTAATTCCTACAAGACCGATACGCCCAAGAAGAAAAAATTCGGTGTGGGCTTGCAAGCTGGCTATGGGCTTACATTGGATAAGTCACCACATTTCGCACCATATATTGGATTGGGATTGAGTGTTAATCTTATACGTTTTTGATGTTTATTCTAATTTAATAATCATTAATAGGTTTTCATCATCATTTATTTCCCCGCCATTTGTTGAGAGAGTATATGTTGAATCTGTATCTTCAATCCTTGTGCCGACTTCTATATAATCACCTTCTGATAATTCCATTATGCAATCAAGCCCCGGGGAAAGATTACCATACCCCGAACCCCTCGAATAATCTCTTACGGAACCAAGTCTTTGCGTAGAGCCACCATTAACCCTTATAATCCCATGTAGTGTGCTTCTCGCACCCCCACCCTGTTGAACATTCCCAACAAACCTTATTTGATACCAACCATTAGAATTTACTGTCACCCTTTCTGAGTTACTTGATGTACTATGTGTGAAATCAGAATCTTTCCTTGTCTCACCATCCCATGTCCAATAAACCTCAGTACCATTACTACCCCCGACATTTTGATTTACCGAACTTGATTTAGTACATATTATACATGATAACGACCCGCCACCCACGGCATGAGAGTGGCTGCTAATCTCGCCTGTTAATTTGGCTTCTATTTCTTCCTTTGTTATATCTGAATTTTTTTGTGCATCAGGAGGGGCATGTGCTGATGCTACATGTGTCTGTATGTTCTCATTAGCTGGTTCGTAACCATGAGCATGGTCGTCAGGGGGGAATACCGTCGGCTTTCCATTAAGGGTATCCCACGAAGTGACATAACCCCACTGCAATAACACCCTGACCAATCCTCTTCCTGATTCAAGTGCTATACCGACTTTCAGATAGGGTGCATCGCCCGCCCTGGCAACCTTACAACCGCCAGCTGTTATGTTCTCTGATTTTTGTGTGCGTATTATATCGTTCCTTTTGACATAACTATTAACATACACATACGCCTCCCCCTGTGTTATTATTTCTGCATATTTACGGTATGGTACTGCCTCGGCTATCACACCAAGGGCAGATGTGGCGTTGTTGCCTACATACACAAAAGAATCGGGTTTGTTGGCATCTGTTTTACAGATATAACCCTTACGACTAACACTCTTTGTATTGTTTTTGTATTTAGACATCCCTTACAAGGCGTACATTAAGACCACAGTAGAAAAGACAGGTATAAGGATATGTGAGCCATGCATCATCATTAGAAGCATATACTGAATAGCCCTCGTCGGCATCAAACGGTGTAGAAGTCCATAAATCACCATAAACCCCCTGCATAGAAAAACCATGACCCGCGGGATTATCTATAAACCTGTTCCCACCGGAAATCCATTTAAAGCCATAGGTATCCGTTGCCCCAACATTAGGTGCAAGCCAGTGTACCGTACCTGTTTCCTTAAGGTGTCCGCCCATGGTTGTTATATCACCACCAAGAGCTAAGATAAGTGCAGACCAATCGGCAAGTGTTGATACACGCCAGCCTACTTCCTGTACGCCATTACGTTCAAGATATGGAAATCCATGTATATTACCAAGTGCATAGAAGTTATACAAACATCCAAGATGACCATAGTTGGCTTCATCATTATTATAGTAAACATAAGCACCTGTGGTATCTGCCTGCCATAACCCAGGATCATCAATAAGAGCTATATCAGTACCATCCGCATAGTGTGTGACACGGTAATTCTCTACTATCCATTCCTGTGAGCCTATGGTGACGGTGGTATATGGATTGCCGTCATAGTCAAGGAGTGTAGAACCAAGGCTGAGTATTGCTTCTGCCGACAAAGCCACAAGGGTCTTTTTCGCCTGTACCTTAAAGGAATTTTCCTCAAGCATAACCCATGATGTGTCAAGGGGTGAGCCATTATAACGTGTGGCATATACCAATGAATCTGTTGGCACAACTATGTTTTCTGTTGCCGCCGTAGGGTCATTATTAATATATACAGGCAGTGTTATTGTCTTGGATACTGCGATATCATGTGCGGCTTTTATCGTTGCCACCGATTCATCACATTCCACATACGAGGGTTTGTCAATCCTGCTTAAGCTATAATCACCAAGATAAAACTTACTTCCTGTTCCTCTGACTGTCAGTTCTATGATTTTCGAGGGGTTGACAATAAATTCCCTGCCCCCTATGTCGGATGCACCTACGTGGTTCTTCCACTTTGTGATATTCAGACTTATGTACATATTATAATCTTTTTTGCAAAGTTAAGGAATTTTGATGACAGGGCATAGTACCCCCTTGTGTGAAGTTTTGAATGACGTTTGATGTTCTTATTATTTCTTAATCGTTCTTTTCTTTAGCGAAATTCCTACTCACAAGCTCGAATCAGGGGTAGTAGGGGCGGGGGC